>Ga0210379_10000186_pt1 | contig 18344 bp, 15 predicted proteins | sample PLMedo_2_FD_155468 | JGI IMG/M metagenome (GOLD analysis project Ga0210379, IMG submission 155468) | Groundwater sediment microbial communities from an aquifer in East River, Colorado, USA - PLM4_32_coex redo | ecosystem: Environmental > Terrestrial > Soil > Riparian zone | place: USA: East... | reverse complement strand
TTCCTCGCGGATGATCTCCATGCAGAGCTCGACGCATTCATCGCAGATGAACACGGTCGGGCCCGCAATCAGCTTGCGGACCTCATGCTGGCTCTTTCCGCAGAAGGAGCAATACAGGGTGTTCTTGGACTCACCTCCACCCGATTTGCTCATTCCTACTCCTTCTCAACTGACCGGTTTTGTCCGGTTTTGCGACGGGTCTTCCGGGTCACGCCGCAAGAACCACGCCAAAAATACGTTCCGGCGTGACACACGCTTCCCCGAATCCCATTCGATCACGATAGAACCGTCACGATCAAGAATTGTTTAATCAGCCCTTCCCGCCCCCGAAAAACCCGCTGTTTCCCTGGAAAAATCGCCGAGCCAGACCGATTTGTTTACCTCTTTGCTTCCTGTCCGGGGACGTCGCTCCCGGGCCGGCGCGAGTAAACCTCGTCGATGAGTCCGAACGCCTTGGCCTCCTCGGGAGTCATGTAGGTATCGCGGTCGAGGGCTTTTTCAACCGCCTCGAGCGGCTGGCCGGTGTGCTTGGCGTAGATATCGTTCAGCCGCCGCTTGAGCTTGACGATCTCCTGGGCGTGCCGGGCGATGTCGGTGGCCTGACCGTGGTAGGCCGCGGAGGGCTGGTGCACCAGGACGCGGGAATTGGGCAGGCTGTAGCGCTGGCCCTTGGCGCCGGCGCAAAGCAGCAGGGACGCGGCCGAAGCCGCCTGGCCGACACAAAGCGTCTGCAGCGAGGGGCGGATGTACTGCATCGTGTCGTAGATCGCCAGGCCGGAGGTCACGAGACCGCCCGGCGAGTTGATGTACATCGCGATCTCTTTCTTGGGATTCTCCGCCTCAAGAAAGAGCAGCTGCGCGGTGATCAGGCTCGCCACCGTGTCCTCGATGGGACCTGTGACGAAGATGATCCGCTCCTTAAGCAGTCGCGAATAGATGTCGTAGGCGCGCTCGCCCCGCGCGGTCTGTTCGACCACCATGGGCACGAGCATGCTCATGTAGATTTCCCGCGGGTCTTTCATCGTGTGAACCCTGAATCAGCGCAAGCGATGCACTAGATGGGACGAAGAGCCCCCCACGTCAAGGCTGCCGCTTAGCCGCATGCAAACGGGACCGCTGCATTCCGTATAAACGAGTCCGCAGGGCGCGAGCCTATTCTTTCTTCTTCCGCGTGGTCTTGGGCTCAGCCTTCGCCTTTTTCTCCTCGCTCTTGGCTTTGGCCCTGGTCTCGTCCTTGGCCTTCGCCTTCTTCGCCGGCTTCTCGGTCTCGCTCGGCTCGTCCTTCAGCTTCTCCGCCGCCTCATCGGGATCGAGGAAGAGGATATCTCGGCTGACCTTCCTGTCCTTGATTTCCATCAGCTCGCCCAGGAAATCGATGACCTTGTCCTCGAACAGAGGCACGCGGATTTCCGCCATCGCCTGCGGATTGCTCGTGTAGAACTCGATCACCTGCTTTTCCTGGCCGGGGAACTGCTGGGCGCGAGCGGCGAGCGCGCGGTTGACTTCGTCCTGGCCGATCGTGATCGCGTTCTGCTCGCCGATCTTCGCGAGCACCAGCCCGAGACGCACCCGACGTTCCGCGATGCCGCGGTACTCGGCTTTCAGCTCGTCTTCGCTCTTGCCTTCGTCTTCCGCCGATGTGCCCTCTCGCTTCATCTCGGCTTCGACCTGCCGCCAGATGTTGTCGAACTCGGCATCGACCATGCCCTTCGGCAGATCGAAACTGTGTGATTCATCGAGCGAATCGAGAATGCGCCGCTTCATATGCGTGCGGCTGGTGCGGTTGTAATCGGACTTGAGCTGGTCGCGAATGCGGTCCTTGAGCACGTCGAGCGAGTCGAGGCCGAGCTTCTTCGCGAGCTCGTCGTCGAGCGGAACAGGCGCCGCGGACTTCACCGCGTGCACCTTCACCGCGAATTCGGCGGGCTTGCCTGCGAGCTTCGCCGCGCCATAGGTCTCCGGGAACGTCACCTTCACTGTCCGCTCGTCACCCGCTTTCGTTCCGATCAGCTGTTCCTCGAAGCCGGGCACGAACGCGCCGCTTCCAAGCGTCAAATCGAATCCGTCGCGCGCGCCGCCTTCGAACGGCTCGCCGTCGATCGAGCCCTTGAAGTCCATGGTGATGACGTCGCCCGTCTCGGCGACCGCATCTTCGCCCTTGTCGGTGTACACCTTCTGGGAATCCGCGAGCCGGCCCAGCGCTTCGTCGACGGACTCATCGTCGACGTCGGCGACCAGACGCTCCGCTTTGAGCGAACTCAAATTGGCGAGCGTGAAATCCGGCATCAGGTCCACCTTCATGGTGAACTCGAGGTCGGCTTTGCCTTCGAGGACGTTCTCGATCGGATTGACGAAGTCGACGCGCGGTGTGGTCGCGGGTTTGAGCGACTTCTCCTTCAGCACCTTCTCGCTCGACGTGTTGATCGCTTCATTGACGATCTCGCCCATCAGAGACTTGCGATAGGCCTTCTTCAAGAAGGAGACCGGCGCCTTGCCGGGGCGGAAGCCCTTCATGTGGATCTTGGGCTGCATTTCAGCGACGCGGCCCGTCAGTCGCTCGTCCAGATCCTTGACGTCCACGACGATGGTGAATTCACGCCGCAGCGGTTCGGCAAGCGTCTCAGTGATCTGCATTGGCGTTCCCTATCGTCGACAAATGTTGAACCGGCAGCGGGTTGGTGCGGGCGGAGGGACTCGAACCCCCAAGACTTGCGTCACGAGAACCTAAATCTCGCGTGTCTGCCAGTTCCACCACGCCCGCTGATGGGCCTACACGCCCAGGACCGCCCCAGGCACGAAGAGCGGCCCCTATATCATAGCGTTTCCCGCATGGGCTAGGCGAAAAGGACTAGGCTTTCCCGGGCAACGCCGGCTTCAGAGGTCCGCTTAAGCGACTCATTCCCAGTACGATGGCGGCAGCCAGCACTTGGCCCCCTGCCATAGCCGCCATGGCGGCGGAGTAATCGCCGGTCGTCTCCAGCAAGTGGCCAACCATGGTGGGCCCGAGCACTGCTCCGATGCGGCCTAGCGAGCTCACCAACCCGATGCCCCCGGCAGCCGCCGTGCCGCCGAGGAAAGTCGGGGGCAGGCTCAAGAACGGCGGCATGTAGCTGATCAGCCCGGCGGCCGCGAAGGTGAGCGCGATCACGACTCCGACATTTGAGCCAACGATGCTCGCCACGCTGGCGGCGGCAAAGCCGCAGGCGGAGACGAGCGCCGCGATCCCGACGTGCCAGATACGCTCCCCCCGGGCATCGCTCGACCGACTCCACAGCTGCATCGCCACGATCGCGGCGAGGAACGGTACCGCCGTGACGAAGCCGTTGGCCAGATTGCTGAAGCCCATGGATTGGATGATCTGCGGCAGCCAGAGCCCGAGGCCATAGAAGCCGAACTGCCAGCCCGCGTAGGCGAGCCCCAGCGCGATCACGCGCAGATCTTGGAGCGCCGGCCAAAGACTGCGCTGCTCGGCCTTATCATCCGCCGAGACGCGCGAGGTGACGATGGCTTGCTCTTCGGGGGTCAGCCACTTCGCCTGGCGCGGACCATCGGGCAGCAGCCTGAGCGCCGCGAAGGCAAGAAAGCAGGCCGGCAGTCCTTCAATGACAAATAGCCACTGCCAGCCACGAAGACCTGCGATCCCGTCCATCTGAAGGATCAAGCTCGAGAGCGGCCCGCCGATGACGAAGGCGAGCGGTATCCCCGAGTAGAAGTAGGCGTTCACACGCGCGCGATAGGTCGTGGGAAACCACAGCGTCAGATAATAGACCATGCCGGGGAAGAAGCCCGCCTCGGCGACACCGAGAAGGAAGCGGACGATGTAAAGGCTTGTCTCACCCTGGATGAGCGCATTGCTCGCGGAGATCGCGCCCCAGGTCAGAAGTATGAAGAACACGGTGCGCCTAGCGCCAAAGCGCTCGAGGATGAGCACTGCTGGCACCTGGAATAGCATGTAGCCGACAAAGAGGAGACTGCCGCTCAGACCGTAGGAGGTCGGCGAGATGCCCAACTCCTGATTCATCGTCAACGCTGCGAAGCCAACGTTCACGCGGTCGAGATAGTTGATCACGTAGAGCAGCACGATGAACGGGATCAGGCGCCACGCGCATTTGGCGAAGACCTGATCCTGGGCCGTCATGCGTTTCTCCCTACTCCCGCAGCTTTCTGCTGTCTTGTTCGAGACGCTAGCACGATCCGGGCTCGCGGCCTGCGCGCGATCTTACTTCCTCGAGTGGAGCGATCTGAGCACGTGAGGCAGCTCTTCCGGCAAATCTTCGGCGATCAGCCCGACGCCAAAGCGTGTGGCGGCTTCGCCATGCAACCATGTTGCGGCGCATGCAGCATCAAACGCGTCCATGCCTTGGGCGAGTAATCCGACAATCATGCCGGCAAGCACATCACCGGTGCCGGCTGACGCGAGCCAGGGCGGCGCGTTGCTGTTGATCGCGGCGCGTCCGTCGGATGCGGCGATCACGGTGTCGGGGCCTTTGAGGACGATGACGCATTTGGCGGATTGTGCAGCATGGCGCGCCGCATCCAATCGCGTCGGACCTTGCGCGAGCACGCCCGGAAAGAGGCGTTCGAACTCCCCAGCGTGTGGCGTAAGGACGCAACGAGAGCGAAGCTGAACGAATAGACCCGCCGGCTTGTCCGCAAACGAGGTAAGCGCGTCGGCATCGAGAACGACGGCGGCACTGCTCGCGAGCGCTGCGGCGACGAGGTCCTGCGTGGCGTTGCCGACGCCCGCACCGGGCCCGAGTACGATCGCATTGAAGCGTTTATCGGAGAGAAGCGCGCTCAAGCCTTTCGCGCCGTCGAACGCCTTCACCATGATAGCGGTCAGATGCGCCGCGTTGACGGCAACGGCGCCTGGCGGACTTGCGACGCTGACAAGGCCTGCGCCGGCGCGCAATGCACCTCTGGCAGCGAGACGCGCCGCGCCCGTGGCGTGCATCGGGCCGCTGACGACGACCGCATGGCCACGCGAATATTTGTGTGCACCGAACTGCGGCCAGGGGAACGCGTCGCGCCAGAGCGCCGGCACGTTCTCGAATGTCCGTACAGAGATCGTGTCGAGCACGGAGTCGGGAATGCCGATCTGAGCGACCGTGACCTCGCCGCAAAGCGTGCGACCGGGCACGAGTACATGCCCGGGCTTCCTACGGAAGAACGTAACCGTGTGATGGGCGCGCACGCAGTCCTCGCCCAACGGGCGGCCGAGATCGCCATGCAACCCGCTCGGCACGTCAACCGACACGACTGGCATGCCGCTTTCGTTGAGCGTTCGGGCAAGCACGCCCATGTTCATGTCGAGCGGACGCGAGAGGCCCGCTCCGAAGATCGCATCGATGACGATGTCGGCCTTGCGCGCGCGCGTGACAACGCGCGTCTCGCCGTCCCACCGCTTGAAAGCTTCAGAGGCGTCGCCTTTCAAGGTGGCCGGATCGACGATGGATTCGACCCAGACGTTCCAACCGCGGTCCTTCAGATGGCGCGCCGCGACATAACCGTCGCCGCCATTGTTGCCCGGCCCGCACAGCACGGCGACCGCCGCGGGCGCGTAGTGGGCTTCGACCAGATCGGCGACCGCCCTGCCCGCGTTCTCCATCAAGCTGAGCGATGGGACGCCCGCTGCGACCGCGAGCCGATCGGCTTCCGCCATCTCCGAGACCGTGAGGAGCTCGGCGCCGCGCACTTGTCCTCAGCCCGCCCCGTTCGCGGATGCGCCGGGCAGATGCGCGCTCAACCGCCTCGCGGATTCTTCGATCACCTCGCGCTTCTTGCAGAACGCGAACCGCACGAGATCGGTTGGACCGTCCTCGCCATAGAACACCGAGAGCGGTATTGCCGTGATGCCGGCTTCACGAGTCAGCCGCTTGCAGAACTCGAGGTCGGGCTCGTTGGTGAGATTCCGGATCGACGTGGTGATGAAATAGGTCCCTTCGCAGCTGAGGACTTCGAAACCGGCACCGGCAAGCGCCTTGGCGATCAGGTCGCGTTTGCCCTGAAGCTCGCGTGCATTGCCGAGCGCGTAGTCCATCTCGTGCTCGAGCGCGTAGGCGACGCCGAGCTGCAAGGCCGGCGACGTTGTGAACGTGTTGAATTGATGCGCCTTCATGATCGGAAGGATGAGGCGAGCGGGTCCCTCTATCCAGCCGATCTTCCATCCGGTCAGCGAGAACATCTTGCCCGCCGAGCCCACGCGAACCGTGCGCTCCCGCATGCCGGGCAGTGAGATCAGCGGGATGTGCTCGCGGCCATCGAAGACGAGATGCTCATAGACTTCGTCACACACCGCATAAGCGTCGTAGCGCTTCAAGAATTGCGCGATCAGCTCGAGTTCCTCGCGATCGAACACACGCCCGATCGGATTGAGCGGAGAATTGACCATGATCAGCTTGGTCCGCTCCGAGAACACGGCGGCGAGCGCTGCCTCGTCGATGCGGAACTTCGGCGCCTCGAGGCGCAAGGGACGTATGCGGGCGCCCGCTGCCTTGAGGATCGGCGGATATGAATCGTAATTGGGCTCGATGAGGATCGCCTCATCGCCCGGGCCGACCAGCCCGAGCATGCAGTCGGTCAAGGCTTCGGTCGCGCCCGACGTGATGATGATCTCGGTCTCGGGATCGAATTCGAGGTCATAGAAACGGCGGGAATGCGCCGCGACCGCGCAGCGGAGCTCGATCAGCCCCGGCATCGGCGGGTACTGATTGGGCCCCTCGCGAAGCGCCTTCGCGGCGGCCTCTCGGATGGCCAGCGGGCCATCTTCGTCGGGGAAGCCCTGGCCGAGATTGATCGCCCCGTGCTTGGCCGCCAGCGCCGACATCACGGTGAAGATCGTGGTGCCGAGCGCACCGAACACCGGATTGGGATCGCGCCGCGTCATCGGTGCCGTGCATAGTGGCTCGCACGCAGAATTGGAAGGCAATCCGCGGCGTTAGCCCGGCTGCCTAGTTCATGGACATCATGCATATAAAATGATCAATGTAGCGGAGGCGCCGGGAGGGCTCCCGCCCAACTCACTGAGAAAACTGGGAAATTCTGGTTTGGGGCGAGTGGCACGGGGCCTGCTAATTCGGAACGCCAGCATCCCCATGAACCTGACACGCGAGGGAATAGACCGAGATGAAGAAGGTCGAAGCGATCATCAAACCATTCAAGCTTGACGAAGTGAAAGAGGCGCTCCATGAGGTCGGCGTTCAGGGGATCACCGTCACCGAAGCCAAGGGGTTCGGCCGCCAGAAGGGCCACACCGAGCTTTACCGCGGCGCCGAATATGTTGTTGATTTCCTGCCCAAAGTGAAAATCGAAATCGTCCTCATGCCCGAACAGGTCGATGCGGCAGTCGAGGCGATCTTGAAGGCAGCGCGCACCGGTCGCATCGGCGACGGGAAGATTTTTGTGCTGGATATAGAGGAAGCGATCCGCATCCGAACGGGGGAACGAGGCGCGGACGCCATCTAGAAAACGACAATCCCGATTCCATCCACCGCTCTCAAGGGAAGAACCGAACCAATGGCAGCAGATGCAAAGTCCGTCCTGAAGATGATCCAGGACAAGGAAGTCAAATTTGTCGACCTCCGTTTCACCGATCCGAGGGGCAAGTGGCAGCACGTGACCTTCGACCTGTCGCTGATCGACGAGGACGCATTCAGCCACGGCCTGATGTTCGATGGCTCTTCCATCGCGGGCTGGAAGGCGATCAACGAGTCCGACATGACGTTGATGCCGGATCCCTCGACGGCGGTGATCGATCCCTTCTTTGCGCAGACAACGCTCGCCATCGTCTGCGATGTGCACGAGCCGCTCACCGGCCAGCCCTATAACCGCTGTCCCCGCTCGATCGCCAAATCCGCGGAGAAGTTCCTGAAAGCGAGCGGTATCGGGGATACGGCGAATTTCGGTCCGGAAGCCGAGTTCTTCATCTTCGACAGCGTGCGTTTCGATACCGGAATGAACAAGGGCTATTACTACATCGAATCGGCGGAAGGCCCGTACAACAGCGGCACGGACTATGAGTCCGGCAATCGCGGCCATCGACCCCCGATCAAAGGTGGCTACTTCCCTGTGCCCCCGATGGATGCCTTCCAGGACATGCGCAGCGAAATGCTCGGGGTGATGCGGGAGATGGGCATCGAGCCGGAAAAACATCACCATGAAGTGGCGCCCTCCCAGCACGAGCTGGGGTTCAAGTACACCACGCTCACGCGCTGCGCCGATGCGATGCAGATCTACAAATACGTGATCCACCAGGTCGCGGAGTCGTACGGTAAGACCGCGACGTTCATGCCGAAGCCGATCTACGGCGACAACGGCTCGGGCATGCATGTCCATCAGTCGATCTGGAAGGAAGGCAAACCGCTGTTTGCGGGCTCGGGCTATGCCGATCTCTCCAACACATGCCTGTATTACATCGGCGGCATCATCAAGCACGCCAAGGCACTCAACGCCTTCACCAATTCGCTCACCAACTCGTACAAGCGGCTGATTCCGGGCTTCGAGGCACCGGTGCTGCTCGCCTATTCGGCGCGCAACCGCTCGGCGTCCTGCCGCATCCCGTTTGCGCCAGGCCCCAAGGGCAAGCGGGTCGAAGTACGCTTCCCCGATCCGGGTTCAAACCCGTACCTCGCCTATGCGGCAATGCTGATGGCGGGCATCGATGGCATCGAGAACAAGATCCATCCGGGCGAACCGGTCGACAAGGATCTCTACGCTCTGCCGCCGGAGGAACTGAAGGACATTCCGCAGGTCTGCGGCTCGCTCCGCGATGCGCTGTCCTATCTCGACGCCGGCCGCTCCTTCCTGAAAAAGGGCGGCGTCTTCAGCGACGACTTCATCGATTCCTATATCGAGCTCAAGATGGGCGAAGTGTACGCGTTCGAGCACACGCCGCACCCGATCGAGTTCAAGATGTACTACTCGGTCTAGCGACGGCAGAAGTCAGAATTCAGAAATCGGAAGGGCGCGGTGGCAACATCGCGCCCTTCCTCTTTTCAGACATCCGAGTTCTGATTTCCGATTTCCGAGTTCGGCTACGCCGGCATGCGCTGCTTGGCGCTGCTCTTCGAGACTTTCGCGGGTAGTACGACGATGGCCCGCGTCCCCTTGCCCGGCTCGGATTCGATCCAGGCGCGGCCACCATGCAGCTCACACAGCCCGCGCACCAGCGCGAGACCGAGACCGGTTCCACCGGACTGGCGGTCGTAGCGATTATCCGCCTGGGAGAACGGCTTGAACACGCGGTCGATCTTGTCGCGCGAGATTCCAGGGCCGTTGTCGGCGACGATAAGCTCGAAATCGCCTTGGCTGTTGCGTTTCGCGGACACGTCGATCCGGCCGCCGTCCTGAGTGAACTTGACCGCGTTCGAGACAAGATTGATCACGATTTGCTTGAGCGCGCGCTCATCGGCATAGAGCACGGCCGCGCTCTGATCGACGGCGATCGTCAATGTCTGGCCGCGGTCGCGCGCCCTCGACATGACGAACTTGAGCGCACCCTCAAGCGTGCGCTGGGTTTCTACCATCTGCGGCTCGACCTCCATACGGCCGGCCTCGATCTTGGCCACGTCGAGCAGATCGTTGATCAGGGACAAGAGATGAGTGCCGGAGCTGTGGATGTCGCTCGCGTATTCTTTGTAACGGGGACTACCGACCGGACCCAGGCATTCGCGCGCAATCAGCTCGGAGAAGCCGAGGATGGCGTTCAAGGGCGTCCGCAGTTCGTGGCTGATATTGGCGAGGAACGCCGTCTTGGACGCGTTCGCCGCTTCCGCTTCGGCACGCTTGAGCAGCGCTTCATCCCGCGCCTCTTCCAGCTCGCGCGAAAGGTCCTCGTGCGAGAATCGTGTCTGCGCTTCCTGGTCCCAGCGCTGGCTGATGTGGCTCGAATCGAGCACGACTTGGATCGCGTAGAGCATGACCACCGCGGCGAGAATAAGGTCCACGGGGTTGCCCGACATGATGCAGCGTGCGAACAGCATGCTCGCCATCGGCAGGAAGCTTGCGAGAAAGAAGTTCACGTGGTTGGAGCGGTTGACCAGAAAGCGCGCAACCGCGGCCAGGCAGATCAGCTCTATGAAAACGTGATTGAGGAGGTTTCCCTCGCTCCACAGCAACCAGGGTGCAAGCCCCCACGCCCCGCTGAGGAGCACGTTCAGCCACAGCAGACGCTTGAGCCACCCTTCGTCCGCTTTGGCGTCGGTGCCCGCGCGGCGCTCGCGCTCTAACCAGGCGAGCACGCCACGGCTTGCGAGCACAGCCATACAGATGATGAGAACAAGCCCTCCGCCGCAGAGGAACGGAATGCCGCCCAGGTGCTCAAACAACTCGCTGCAAGCAAGCGCGGCGATGCACGCCCAAACCGGCGAGGCGATGAGCGCGTCCCTCAATGTGTTCGCCGCGCGCTCGACCTGAACCTTCAGGATGCGCGGGTCTACATCGATACGATGCGATGCCTGCGATGAGTCCATCACCGAGTCCCAAGAACCAGCCTCCGTGCGCAACCCTCGATTGCGGGAGTTGAGCACGCTAGGGCGAAAACCTAGCCGGGACCGGGTTAAGATTTACTGAGACCTAAATCGGATATTCCCGGACGAAACGAACGCCCGACCGCGGATGCGCCTCGGCGCAGGATGAAGACGGGCCGAAAAACGTGCCCAATCGGGCCAGTAACAGAAACCCGGCGCAACGATTGTGCGCTCGACAAAGGTTTACGGAAGCCTAATTCCAGGTTCCCTGCGACTCTTCGGGGGCCCACGCCCACCGAATCGGCACGCGGCCGTTTCCTTCGCCCGACCGATGAGGCATGAGTCCTGTCATGGCGAAGATTCGCGACCTCTTCGACGATCGGAGCGAGTCCGCGTCCGGATCGTCCAATGGCTACACGGCGAAGGATATCGAGGTCCTCGAGGGCCTTGAGCCGGTTCGCCGCCGACCAGGCATGTATATCGGCGGTACGGACGAGCGGGCGCTGCACCACCTGGCCGCCGAAATCCTCGACAACGCGATGGATGAGGCTGTCGCGGGTCACGCGAACCGGATCGAGCTGGAGCTAAAGCCCGACGACGTGCTTGTCGTGCGCGACAATGGCCGCGGTATCCCGATCGACCCGCATCCGAAGTTCAAGAACAAGTCGGCGCTCGAAGTGATCATGACGACCCTGCATGCCGGCGGAAAATTCGGCGGCAAGGTCTACGACACCTCGGGCGGTCTCCACGGCGTCGGCGCCTCCGTCGTCAATGCGCTCTCCGAATGGATGGACGTCGAGGTTGCCCGCGACCGGAAGAGCTACAAGCAGCGCTTCGAGCGCGGACATGCCGCGAGCAAGCTGAAGGATCTGGGCGCCGCGCCCAACCGGCGCGGCACCATCGTCACGTTCAAGCCCGACACGAAAATCTTCGGCGAGAAGACGCATTTCTCCCCTCGGACGCTCTATCGGATGGCGCGGTCCAAGGCTTACCTGTTCCGCGGGGTCGAAATCCGCTGGAAATGCGAGCCCTCCGTGCTCAACCCGGAGTGGGAGATCCCTGCCGAAGACACGCTGAAATTTCCGGGCGGCTTATCCGACTTTTTGAGTTCAGCTCTCGGCAAGGCCAAGACGGTCCTACGGCCCTTCACCGGCCAGATCGCCAATAAGGACGGAAAAGGCGCAGTGGAGTGGGCGATCGCCTGGACGCCCGAGATCGACCCTTTCGTCAATTCCTACTGCAACACGATCCCCACGCTCGAAGGCGGCACTCACGAACAAGGGATGCGGTCCGGGCTGACGCGATCGCTCAGGAACTACGGCGAGAGCATCGGCAACCGCAAGGTCTCACTGGTCACGCCCGATGACGTGATGGCCGGTGCGTGCGCGGTGCTCTCGATCTTCATCCGTGAGCCGGAATTTCAAGGCCAGACAAAGGAGAAACTATCGAGCCCCGACGCTCAGCGCCTGGTGGAAAACGGCCTGCGCGACCATTTCGATCACTTCCTCTCGGAGCATCCGCAGGAAGCCGACGCGCTGCTGTCGTTCGTGGTCGACGCGGCCGAAGAGCGCGTGCGCAGGCGTCAGGAAAAGGAAGTCAACCGCAAGGCCCAATCGCGCAAGCTGAGGCTCCCGGGGAAGCTCGCCGACTGCTCGAGCGGCGAGAAGACCGGCACCGAAATCTTCCTGGTCGAGGGCGATTCCGCCGGCGGCTCGGCAAAACAGGCGCGCGATCGGGCGACGCAAGCCGTGCTGCCCTTGCGGGGCAAGATCTTGAACGTCGCGAGCGCTGCAGCGGGCAAGCTCGAGCAGAACCAGGAGCTGTCCGATCTCGTGCAAGCGCTGGGCGCAGGCAGCGGTACGCGCTACCGCGACGAAGACTTGCGCTACGACCGCGTCATCATCATGACCGACGCCGACGTCGACGGCGCGCATATCGCCTCGCTGCTGCTCACCTTCTTCTATCGCGAGATGAAGCAATTGATCTCCGGCGGGCACCTTTTCCTTGCAATGCCGCCGCTTTATCGCCTGAGCCAGGGCGCCCGGATCGCCTACGCCCGCGACGACCAGCACAAGGAGCAACTCATCAAGCGCGACTTCAAGAACGGCAAGGTCGAGGTCTCCCGCTTCAAAGGCCTGGGCGAGATGATGGCCTCGCAGCTCAAGGAAACCACCATGGCGCCGGGAAAGCGCACGCTGCTCCAGGTGGAACTCGCCGAAAAGGACGGCAAGAAAACCGAGGCCTTGGTCGAGCGCCTGATGGGCAAGAAGCCCGAACTTCGGTTCCAGTTCATCCAGGAAAACGCCCAGTTCGCCAAGGACGTGGACGTATGAACGCAGCCTAGGCCACGGTTAATGATTTATCCATTTCTCTATCGGATAGGTTGACAAATAAGTGGCGACACCTATGTTGCGTTGCATTAAGTAGGGCCGCGATTCGCGGTCGTTTTGGCGCCAAGGCGCCACAGGAGAATAAAAATAAGTACTGATGAAATGGCGGCCGCTCCGAGCGGCGACGCAAGCGTTACGACGTCCCCCCAAACCAGTTCAGAGTCCCCCGGCGACGGACGTTTCGAGGACCTAGGTCTCAGTCCTAAGATCCTTGAGGCAGTCAAGGACGCCGGGTATTTGACGCCCACTCCCATCCAAACACAGGGTATCCCGCCGGTCCTCAAGGGCCGCGACGTCATCGGCATCGCACAGACGGGAACCGGAAAGACCGCGTCCTTCACGCTCCCGATGATCGAGATTTTGGCGCGTGGCCGCGCGAAGGCGCGCATGCCGCGCACGCTGATCCTCGAGCCCACGCGCGAGCTCGCGGCCCAGGTGGCCGAAAGCTTCGAGAAATACGGCAAGTATCACAAGCTCAGCATGGCCCTTCTGATCGGGGGCGTGTCGTTCGACGACCAGGACAAAAAGCTCGATCGCGGGGTCGATGTTCTCATCGCGACACCGGGCCGTCTGCTCGATCACTTCGAGCGCGGCAAGCTGATGCTCTCCGGCGTCCAAATCCTCGTGATCGACGAAGCCGACCGGATGCTCGACATGGGCTTCATCCCCGACGTTGAGCGGATCGCCAAGCTGATCCCCTTCACCCGGCAGACGCTGTTCTACTCGGCGACCATGCCGCCCGAAATCCAACGCCTCACCGACCAGTTCCTTCAAGCCCCCGTCCGTATCGAAGTCTCCAAGCCCGCGACCGCGGCCACGACCATCATACAGATGGCGGTGACCGTTCCAGCGGACGATTGGGCAAAGCGCGAGGCCCTCAGGCGCCTCGTCCGCGAGCAGGACGTGAAGAACGCGATCGTCTTCTGCAACCGCAAGCGGGACGTCGATATTGTCGCCAAATCGCTGCAGAAGCACGGCTTCTCGGCAGCCGCTCTGCATGGCGATCTCGACCAGTCGGTGCGCACGAAGACGCTCGACGCGTTCCGCGCCGGCGACATCCGCCTGCTCGTGGCAAGCGACGTCGCCGCCCGCGGACTCGACATTCCGGCCGTCAGCCACATCTTCAATTTCGACGTGCCCTTCCAGCCCGACGATTATGTCCATCGCATCGGCCGCACAGGCCGCGCGGGCCGTATCGGCCACGCATTCATGCTGGTCACGCGCCGCGACGAGAAGAGCTTCGCCGCAATCGAAAAGCTGATCGGTCAGACGATTTCCCGCCAGACCATGGACATCCCGGTTGATGAGGAGCGTGCGCAACAGCGTTCGCATGGCCGCGATCGCTCCTCCCGGCGCGGAAAGTCCGAGGGCCGTGGTCGCCACGCACACGCGAGGCCCGCGGACGCCGCGACGCCCCGCCCGGCTGCGCCGACCCGCGAGGTGGCTGCAGAACCGGCGCGGAAGCGTCCGGAGACCCCGAAGCCGCATGTACACGCAGCGCCCGAGCCGAGACCCGGGCCGCATGTACACGCAGCACCCGAGCCGAGACCCGGGCCGCATGTACACGCAGCGCCCGAGCCGAGACCTGGCCACAGCCGCGACTCGTCCGAACTGCCCGCCTTTCTGATGCGGCCGGTCAAACTTCCCGCGCTCAAGCCCGTCAAGAAGACTGCGGCGGAGCTTGAAGCGGTTCCTTCGGCGAGCGAGTAAGATCCGCGGATTTCCGCGGTTTTTACGATTTCTTACCCATCCGTCTCCCACAATGGTGCGTTAGGGCCTCTGTTGCAGCCCTGACGGTTGGGGGATTTTTGACCGTGCCGAACGGGAACGACATTGGGCGCGCCCAAGCTCTGGCAGGCGAAGCCCTGGCCTGGATGGCGCAAATGCGCGTTCCGCCAACCGCGAAGAATTTCGAGGTCATCCTCGCCTATGTCGGCGGCGAGAACGCCGAGCTGAAGGCCACGATCGAGGGGCTCGCGGCGCGCGAGTGCCGCTTCGACCCCAGCGTCATGGCGAGCCTTCATGACCAGTATTTCCGCATCCGCAGGGAGAGCGACCAGCTGACCGAGCTCGGTTCAAAAATTTCGACCGAACTCGGTTCGCTCGTGAAGGTACTGAACACCGCGGGGCGCGATCAGTCCGCTTATGGCAGCGCGCTGTCCAAGGCCTCCGGAGAACTCGATCGTCCCGATATCTCCGAAGCGCGGATCAAGGGACTGATCGATCACGTCGTCCAAGCGACGCGCGCGATGGAAACGCGGTCGAAGACGCTCGAGAACGAAGTGAAGGCGTCCTCCCAGGAAGTCGCGCAGTTGCGCGAGCGCCTGGAATCAGTCCGCCGCGAAGCGCTCACCGATCCCTTGACCGGCGTTCCGAACCGCAAAGCGTTCGATACCGAGCTTGCGCGCGCGATGCAGTACTCGGTCGAGAACCGCGAACCGCTGTCGCTGCTCATGTGCGACATCGACTACTTCAAGCAGTTCAACGACACCTGGGGCCACCAGACTGGTGATCAGGTGCTAAAACTCGTCGCGAACTGCATTTCGGAAAACGTCAAGGGCCGCGACACCGCTGCGCGTTTCGGCGGCGAGGAGTTCGCTGTCGTCCTGCCTCAGACCGAGCTTGCCGATGCGGTGAGGCTCGCAGGCCAGATCCGCTCGAAGGTCGAATCAAAACGACTGGTGAAGAAGTCGAATGGCGACATCCTGGGCACGATCACGATCTCGATCGGTGTCGCTCAGTACGACATGAAAGAACCCGTCGAAAGCCTGGTGCAGCGCGCCGATGCGTGTCTCTACGCGGCCAAACGAACCGGGCGCAACCGCGTCACTGCGCGACCCGACGAGGGCTCGCCCAAGACGAAAAACGCCAGCGCGGCGTAACGAGCGTCAGTTCTCGGTTTCGTGCTTTGCCGGCAGGATCACGACGGATTCGCCGCAGCCGCAGGCTTCCGTCTGGTTCGGATTCACGAACACGAATTTCTCCGCGAGCTTCTCGCGCCTGAAATCCATCTCGGTGCCGACGAGGAACATCACCGCTTTCGGGTCGATCAGGATGCGCACGCCCTTGTCCTCGATCATCTCATCGAGCGGACCCTGACTCTCGGCGTAGTCCATCGTGTAGCTCATGCCGGCGCAGCCGCCATTCTTCACGCCGACGCGGACGCCGACATAGCGGCCTTCCGACTTCTCCATGATGTCGCGGATGCGCACAGCCGCAGCATCGGTGAGGCGTATCACCTTGGGCCGTTCGCGCCTGACGCGTGTCGTGGTGGTCATCTCTTATCTCTCAAAACATGTTCAGTTCAAGCTTCGCTTCTTCGGACATGCGGTCGGGTGTCCAAGGTGGATCGAAGGTCATGTTGACCTTCACCTCGCCCACACCCTTCACCGTCTTCACCGCATCCTTGACCATGCCCGGCATCTCGCCCGCGACCGGACAGCCCGGCGCGGTGAGCGTCATGTCAATGGTCACATCCTTGTTGTCGGCCACATCCACCTTATAGATAAGACCGAGTTCATAAATGTCGACCGGGATCTCCGGATCGTAGACCGTCTTGAGCGCCGCGATCAGCTCCTGGCCGAGCGCGTCGAGCTCTTCCGGCGTCATAGGCGAGCTGGAGCTTGCCGCGGCAGTTGTCTCGTGCGGCGCTTCAGGCTTCATCTGGACGTCTTCGGTCATTCCGTTCTCGTGTTGCCCTTGCCGTCGAGTGCGGCCTTCATCGCGTGCCAAGCGAGCGTTGCGCATTTGACGCGCATGGGGAATGCCGACACGCCGGCCATCACTTCGAGCCGTTCGCGGTCGTCCTCCTCCAACGTTTGTGCGTCGTCACCCTTCACCAGCAGCAGAAATCCGCCCATCAGCTCTTCGGCCTCAGCGACCGAACGGCCCTTGAGCATCTCGGTCATCAGTGAGGCCGAGGCGACGGAAATCGCGCAACCGCGGCCCTCGAAGCTGACATCCTTGATTCGATCGTTCGCATCCACGCTGAGATAGATCTTCACCTTGTCGCCGCACAGCGGATTATGCCCTTCGGCAACATGGTTGGCATCTGCGATCGCGCCGAAATGGCGCGGATGGCGCGAATGATCCAGGATGATCTCTTGATAGAGCTCTCTCAAACCCTGGTCCATCAGCCGAACACCTTTCGCGCTTCGTGGACGGCCGCGATAAGTGCATCCACTTCGGCTTGCGTGTTGTACAGCGCAAACGACGCACGCGCCGTGCCGGAGACGTTGAACCGCTCCATCAACGGTTGCGCGCAATGATGCCCGCCCCGCACCGCGACGCCCTCGCGGTCGAGGATGGTGGCGAGATCGTGCGCGTGGATGCCGATCGCCTCAAACGAGATGATCGGTCCCTTATCCCGCGCTTCGCCGATGATTCTCACGCCGTTCATTTCCTTCAGCCGTTTCGCCGCGATGCCGGCGAGCGCCTGTTCATGGGCGTCGATCCGCTCGCGGCCCACATCATCGATATAGTCAAGCGCAGCCGCCAATCCCACTGCCTCGATGATCGGCGGCGTGCCGGCCTCGAAACGCATCGGGGCATCGGCATAGGTGACATTCGCCTTGGTGACCTCGCGGATCATCTCACCGCCGCCCTGAAACGGGCGCATCGACTTCAGATGTTTCCGCTTGGCATAAAGCACGCCGATCCCTGTCGGACCGTAAAGCTTGTGGCCGGTGATCGCGTAGAAGTCGACACCCAGGGCCTGCACGTCGACGACGCCATGCACGGCGCCCTGGCAGCCGTCGGCCAGCACCGGCACGTCGCGCGCATGGGCTAGCCGCACGATCTCCTGAAGCGGCGTCTTGGTACCGAGCACGTTCGACATATGGCTGATCGCAACCAGCTTCGTCTTCGGTCCGATCGCGCGCGCGACGTCGGCCGGATCAAGCTCGCCGAGGTCTGAGACCTCGACCCATTTGAGCACTGCGCCCTGGCGCTCACGCAGGAAATGCCACGGCACGATGTTGGAGTGGTGCTCCATGATCGAGAGCACGATCTCATCGCCCGGCTGGATCAGCGGCGCGAGATAGGCGTAGCTGACAAGATTGATCGCTTCCGTACCGCCGCGCGTGAAGATGATCTCGTCGGAATGCGCGGCGTTGAGGAACCGCTGCACGCGGACGCGGGCTTCTTCGTAGCGCTCCGTTGCGGCGCCCGAGAGGTAGTGAACGCCGCGATGCACGTTTGCATACTCGCTCGTCGCGAAGGTGTTCATGGTCTCCAGCACGTGCTTCGGCTTCTGGGCGGACGCCGCATTGTCGAGATAGACGAGCGGCCGGCCATGCACTTCGCGCGCGAGAATCGGAAAGTCGCGGCGCAGCGAGGCAACGTCGTAGGAGGTATCCTGCCGCATGCGAGGCTCTGCACTCATCTTTCTGTCTGTTCCATTGCCTTGAGGGCGCCATCCAAACGCTGCCACAGAGCGCCATGCACGGCGGGATCGACGAAATCGCCGATCGCATCTTCGAGGAATGCC
>Ga0210379_10000185_pt1 | contig 18363 bp, 16 predicted proteins | sample PLMedo_2_FD_155468 | JGI IMG/M metagenome (GOLD analysis project Ga0210379, IMG submission 155468) | Groundwater sediment microbial communities from an aquifer in East River, Colorado, USA - PLM4_32_coex redo | ecosystem: Environmental > Terrestrial > Soil > Riparian zone | place: USA: East... | reverse complement strand
CGTCCTTCACCGACGTCAAGGAGTTACAGGAGCATATCGATGCCTTCATTCGCGCCTATAACGAAAAAGCGCAGCCCTTCGCGTGGACCAAGAAAAAGGTCCACCAGCGACGCTTCAAAAGCCGCCGGATCACTCAGCTCTGATTCCGGGTACTAGGGGCGGACTGACTCGCCGGCAATCTTCAGAAGCACACGCGCAGCCTGCAGGCTTGGTGCCTCGCCGCCGGCGCTAAACTCCCGCACTGCCTCCTCAAGATCGCGAACCTGCTTCGCGCGCTCGGGCGTGTCCGCGAGCAGCGGACGCAGCGCTCCCGCGAGTGCCTGAGGCTCGCACGCACTCTGAAGGAACTCGGGAACGGCCGGCCGGTCGAGAATGAGATTGATCAGCACGACATAGGGAACGAGCAAAAACCGGTGCGCCAGCGCATAGGTGATCCGTCCGAGCCGATAGCCCACGACCATCGGCGTCTTCGCCAGCGCCAATTCAGACGTGACCGTGCCGGACGCGGCGAGGGCTGCATCAGCCGCATCGAACGCCGCGAACTTCTCCGCATCGCTTTCCACGACGTGGACGGGCGTAGGCCAATCGGCCTGGGCACTCCTCACGAGCGCCGCCACGTGGCCGGCCGTTGGCATTACGCATACGAGCCCCGGTATGTCGCGCGCGAGCAGCTCCACGGCTTTCCTGAACGGCGGAAGGATGAAGCGGATTTCATTCCTGCGGCTTCCCGGCAAAACAGCAAGCAACGGCGCATCAGCCGCAATGCCGCGACGACGCCGGAACTCTTCGCCGCCCGTGATCAGTTTCGCGCGCTCCAGCACGGGGTAACCCACGAAATAGGCCTTCAATCCGTTCTTCTCGAAGAACGGCGCTTCGAACGGTAGAAGCGTGAGCACGGCATCGAAGTAGCGCGCCATCGCGCGGGCGCGATAGGCACGCGATGCCCACACTTGCGGTGGCGCATAGTTCACGGTGCGGATCGTCGGATCGATGCGCTTCAGCCGCCGTGCGATGCGATGCGTGAAATCGGGCGAATCGATCACGACCACAAGATCGGGCCGCACTTTCAGCGCGTAGTCGGTCGCCTCGCGCACGCGGCGCAGGATTGTCGGAATACGCGGGACAACTTCGCGAAGCCCCATGACGGCGGTCGCGTCGAGCGGAAAGAGGCTTTGAAGCCCCTGCTCCGCCATCGCCGAACCGCCGACGCCGATGATCCGCACGCGATCCCCTGCGAGCGCCCTCAGACCCGCCATCAATTGCGCGCCCAGCTGGTCTCCCGAAGGTTCGCCGACAACGAGCATGATCGTGAGCACGCGCTCGCGCGCACTCGCGTCATTCACGAGGGTAATCCTCCTGAGCGAAGCCGTAGACGAAGATGCCAAGGCGGTCTGCCGCCGCAGCCACCGCGTTGCGTCCAAGGATCAACGATCCGCCGCCCTCGATCGCGATACCGGCAAGGCCCGCAACGGCGGCGAGCTCCACGGTCCGAATACCGATAGCTGGCAAATCGATCCTGCGTTCCTGATGGGGTTTTGCCGCTTTGACCAGCACGCCTTTGCGGTTGTCGGCACTTCCGCGAAGTGCCTCGGGAAGCGAGGCCACGCGCATGAGCAACGCGTCGGTGCCCTCGGCGGCTTCCACCGCCAGTACCAGTCCCTGGCACACGACCGCAGCCTGACCGACATCCAAAGCACCCAGCGTTAGGGCGACGCGAATGCCGTGCAGAATATCCGCATCATGATCCTCGCTCGGCTCGAGTCGTCCGACCGGACCGTGCGGCGCCAGAAGGCCGCGCGCGGCTTCAGCGGGTCCGATCACGCGCATGCCCTCGCGTTCGAAGATCGTCATCATCGCTCGGTGCAAGGCGTCATCGCCCCTCATCGCCGCGGCAATCACGCGCGGGAGCGCGAGTGCGCCGCGCGCATCGAGCTTGAGCTTGGTGAATTCCGGGCGGGGCACTTTGCCCGCCATGGTCAACTCAGAGCAGCCCGCGCCCTTCAGCAGCTTGATGGCCTTGCCGATCTCGCCCAGCGAGGCCCAGCCGTGCGGAAACGGCGAAACATCCTCTGGCGTAGCCATGCCTTCGAGCGCGAGAACGAAAATCTCGCGCCCGTCATGCTGCGCGGCTTCGGCAACCGCAAGCGGCAGCCTGCCGCTGCCGGCGATGATTCCAAGCGTGTTTGCCGAAGCCATGACTCAATCGCCCTCGTCCGCAAGCGCGCCGCCGCTTCGTGGCGGCATGCAGATCGGTCGCTTGGCGTCGGCGAGAATGAACGCGACGACTTCGGAGACCTCCGGCGTGATCCAGCGCGCGCCCGCGTCGCGGGCGCGATCTGCGAGCCTACCCTCGCCATAGAAAATGGACCGAAACGCCGCGCGCAGTGCGTGGATGCGCTCGCGTGGCACGCCCCTTCGCTTGAGACCGATCAGATTGAGACCGCTCAACCGCGCGTGATCGCCCCATACCATGCCATAGGGAATCACATCGTCCGGCACGCCCGTCACTCCGCCGACAAATGCACCTCTGCCGATCCGGCCATATTGCTGCACGGCCGACAGTCCTCCGATGTTGACGCCGTCGCCGATCGTGACGTGCCCCCCCAACGCCACACCATTGGCAAACGTCACGTCGTTCCCGACGTGGCAATCATGGGCGACGTGACTGTAGGCCATGAAGTAGCCGTTCGCACCTACTTCCGTCAGTCCCCCGCCCTTCACGGACCCACCGTTCATCGTCACGTGTTCGCGGATCACTGTGTCGGGTCCGACGATGAGCCTCGCGTCGCGTCCAGGGTCGCCACGAAATTGCGGGCCACCACCCAGCACCGCGTGCGGATGCACCGTACAGCGCGGACCGAGCTCGGTGTTGGCGGACAACACGACATGCGAGGCGATCCTCACGCCATCGCCCAGACGCACGCGCGAGCCGACGATTGCGAACGGACCGATTTCGACGTCCGCCCCAAGAAGGGCGCCGTCTTCAACAATCGCACTCGGGTGAATCTTCGTCATCACGCCTTGACGTTTGGTGGCGCGGACAAGGAACTTAAGGACTGTTCGGTAAGCATGGCGCTGTACTCAGCTTCAGCGCACAGCTCGTCGCCGACAAACGCCTTGCCCTCGAAGCGCCAAACCGGTCCGCGGTGACGTTGAACCTGAACCGGAATACGCATCATCGCGCCCGGGTGGACCGGGCGGCGGAAGCGCGCTCGATCGATGGTCATGAAATAAACGACACGCAATTGATCGACGAGTCCCAACGTGTGCACCACGAGCGCACCCGCGGCTTGGGCCATCGCCTCCACGATCAGAACGCCCGGCATGACGGGATAGGAAGGGAAATGTCCCTCGAAATGCGGCTCGTCCATGCGCACCGCTTTCCACGCCACTGCTGAAACGCCCGGTTGAATGTCGGTCAGCCGGTCGATCATCAGAAACGGATGGCGATGCGGCAGCAGCCGCTTGATATATTCGGTGTCCAGCTCCAACGGAGACGATCGCTCTTCCTTATTCATCTTCCATCGCAGCCCGTTTGCGCGTCCTCGCCAACTTGGCAAGTAAAGCGGCCTCTCGCTTCCACTGCATCAATGGCCGTGCCGGAATGCCGCCATAATCTGCACCCGCTTCCAGATCTGTGGCGACTCCGGCCAAGGCCGCAACGCGAACGCGGTCGCCGATCGTCACATGATCTGCGACGCCGACTTTGCCGCCCAACAGCACGAAGTCACCGAGGGTCACGCTGCCCGAGATGCCGACCTGGCCAGCCATAACACAATGACGCCCTACGCGCGTGTTGTGCCCGATCTGGACGAGATTATCAATTTTAGTCCCCTCGCCGATCAGCGTGTCTCCAAGCGCACCGCGATCAATCGCCGAGTTCGCTCCAATCTCAACCCGATCCTGAATGATGACCCGGCCAAGTTGGGGAATCGTCACGTGACCAACTGCGAGGGACGCAAATCCAAATCCAGAGCCGCCAATCACAGCGCCAGCTCGAATGATGACGTCATCGCCGATATGGGCGCACTGTATGGTGACGCGCGCTCCAATCAGGCAATTACGGCCGATGGTGACACCGCGCCCGAGGACGCTGCCCGCGCCGATCCGCGTCTTCTCGCCGATATCGACTTCGGCGCCGATGACGACTCCATGTCCAAGCTGCACGCCTTCGCCGATACGCGCAGTCGGATGCGCAGCATCGTCCTGCGCAAGCAGTTGCTCATGGTCCGGGTAGAAACTGGACGCGATCGCCGCGAATGCGCGCGCGACCGAGGAGGCCGATATCAGGATCGTCGATGGCGGCGTTGGTTTGACATTGGACGGACCCTTGACCAGACACCAGCCCGCCTTCGTGTTCTGAAACTCTTGCCGGGCTCGCGTGCCCTCGAAGAAGGAAAGATGCATCGGTCCGGCCTGATCGAGGCCCGCAACATCGAAGACCAGTGCGTCGCCGCGACCATCCGGACAATCGGCACCGGCCTTGGCGCACAGGTCGGCCAATCTGAAGGGGCCGCGATTGTCGAAAAACCGCGGGTCCGCCATCGCGAGCGATTCCTGCCTCTACTTGCCGGCCGGTGCCGCAGGCGCTTTGGCTGCCGCAGCGGGTGCTGCCGTCGGTGCTGGTGCCACAGGCGCCTTCCCTGCCGCTGCGGCAGGTGCTGCAGGCGCCGCGGGCGCTGTTGTCGCGGCGGCCAACGGCGCCAAATCCACTTTGACCTTCGGCAATGCGCGATCCAGGCGCTGGAGCGCGACCGGCGTAACATCAACGTCCGACGTGGCGACGATCACAGCGCTACGGTCCAGAACCATGTTGGCGCCACGCTCCTTCATGATCGCCTGAAGGATCGGATCGAGAGCAACTTCAACCTGACGCGCCGCCTGGTTGAAGCTCGCCTGAATCTGGGCTTGGCGCTGCTGGACTCGAGTCTGGAACGCCTGCTGTTTGCTCGTGAAGTCCTTCTCCTTTTGGGCGCGCAGATCCGCAGCCATGATGGCCATCTGCTGCTGCAGCTGCACGGCCTCGCTCTGAAGCTGTGTCTCTTCGGTCCTCAGCTGCGTTTCCAATTGCTTCGAAAGGGCCTGCGTCTGCGTGAAGATGTCCTTTCCTGCAGCCGAGCGCTGCAGCAGTTGCTGGCGATCGATCACGACGATGCGCGGCGATTGCACGGCTGACGTCGCAGACGTCGGCGCACCAGCGGGAGCAGCCGGCGCTGGTGCTGCCACGGGCGCCGTGGACTGTGTGGGTATTCGTGCACCCGGCGTCGCCGCACCCGGACCGACCGGGGCCACTGGAACGAGGGGGCCGAATGGCGACGTCGAGGGCTGCTGTGCGGGCGCAGGCGCGGAAAGGGATTGTCCGGCAAGGCCGCCCACAAGCAGTCCTATGGACAGCATCACGGCAAGGCGATGGCGCCGGACCAGGGTCTTAGTGCTCATAACAACGTTCCTTCTAATCAGAATGCCGTTCCAGCCGAGAAGCGGATCACCTGCGACTTGTCATATTCGTTCATGATGATCGGGGTCCCGACGTCGATTTCTACCGGACCGAAGGGCGATCTCCAATTGATTGCGATACCCGCCGAAACACGGAGACCGAGGTCATCCTTGATACACGTGACTCTCGCCACGCAGGCCTTGTTCACACCGGTGATCAGACCCACCGTCCCAAAATCCGTGAATGCCGACAAGGATATACCGTAATCTTCAGGGAGTATCTGGGGCAAGCGGACCTGGTAGGTGCCAATCGCGTAGAATTGCGCGCCCAGCGACACCTCCGACACCGTGTCGCGCGGGCCTACACCGGCGATCTGGAATCCGCGGAACGACGGGCCGCCTTTGAAAAAGCGCTCGTTGATCGGGATATTTTCCCCGCCATAGCCCGTCACGTATCCGACTTGGAGTGCGACGTCGGCAACAAGATCGAAGAAGAAGGGGTGGTAATACTCCACACCGAACGCGGAGCGGAGATATTTGAGATCGCCGCCGAGGCCGGCGATGTCCTGGCTGAACGCCAAGTTCACGCCCCGCGTGGGCCTGATGATGTCGTCCCTCGTGTCGTACGAATACGTGTAGCCGAGCGAAGACGCAGTGTAGTCTGCGGCCTGAATTGCGAGACTGGTGTTCGTGCCGAACGGCTCGATCTTGGTGTATTGAAAGTTGTAGTGCGGCGAGATGCGGCCGAACTCGGACACCGGGAATCCCAGCTGTAGCCCCAGTGCGCTGACGTCCGAGATATAGCCGACCTGCTCGGAGAAGTCGGTCACCACTTTGTACAGAATGAAGCCCGCGGCGAGCGGCCGTCCGAGGAAGTACGGCTCGGTGAACCGGAAGTCGTAGTTCTTCTGGAACGTGCCGATCGAAACGCTGGCGCGCATGAACTGCCCTCGGCCGAACAGGTTGCGTTCGGTGTAGGAGAAGTCCAGCAGCAAGCCCTGCATCGATGAGTAGCCTGCACCGAGAGCGAGCTCGCCTGTCGGCTGCTCGGTCACGGTTACAGTCAGCACCGTGCGATCCGCGGCGGAGCCCGGATCCTCGCGGATCTGTACGTCGGAGAAGAATCCCAGTGCGCGGACGCGTGTACGCGACCGGTCCGCAAGCACGCGGTTGAAGGCATCGCCTTCGGTCAAGCGGAACTCGCGCCGGATAACCTGGTCGCGAGTGCGCGAGTTGCCGACAATGTTGATGCGCTCGATGTAGACCCGCGGGCCTTCGTTGATCGTATAGGTGAGATCGATCGTCCTGGTGGCCGCATTGCGCGTGACCATCGGGCGAATGTCCAGGAACACGAAGCCCCTCGTGCCCGCGGCATAGGTCAGCGCTTCCACCGAGCGGTCGATGAGCGACGCGTCGTAGGTCTCGCTCTGGGCCGTCAGCAACAACGGACGCAGCATCTCCGGATCCAGGTCGCGGATCTGGGAACTGATCGTGATGTTGCCGAACGTATAGAGCTCGCCCTCATCGACAGTGAACGTGATGTAGAAATTCTGGCGGTCAGGTGAGAGCTCCGCGACGGCGGACACGACGCGGAAGTCCGCGTAGCCGCGCGCGAGATAGTACCTTCTCAGCTGCTCGCGGTCGAAGGTCAGCCGGTCAGGATCATAGTTGTCGTTCGTGGTGAGGAATTTCCACCAGGCGCTTGTCGTGGTGACGATTTGCTCTCTTAGGTCGGCATCGGAGAACACGCGGTTGCCGATGAAGTTGATCGCCGCCACTCCGGTCGTCGGACCCTCGTTGATCTCGAAGACGAGGTCGACGCGGTTCTGCGGCCGCTGGATGATCTTCGGCTCCACGGTCGCCGCGAAATGTCCCGAGCGCCGGTAGAGCTCGATGATGCGCTGGACGTCGGCCTGTACGCGCGCGCGGGTAAATACCATGCGAGGCCGAACCTGCACTTCCATGTTCAGGTCGGCGTTGGAAAGCGTTGAATTGCCCTCGTAGACGACCTGATTGAGGATCGGGTTTTCGACGACACGAACCGTCAGCACCATGCCGTCCCAATCGAGCCGCACGTCGGCGAAAAGGCCGGTATCGAACAGCGTCTTGAGCGAACGGTCCGCAGATGCCGGATCGTAGAGTTGGCCCTGCCGCAGCAGGAGATAAGACAGCACGCTGTCCGCCTCGATGCGCTGCGTGCCCTCGACGACAATGCGCTGGATCACGCCCTGTCCCGGCGGAGCGGGCGCCAGCATGACCGGTGGCGCCACCTGGTCCAGCGTCATCTCGGCCGCCGGCGGCTCCGGCGCCATGGGCAGGGGCATTATAGGAGCCGCTTCCTGCGGCGGTGGGGGGGGGGGTGGAATGGCGGGTGCTTGCGCCCACGTCACGGGAGCGCACAGCACGATCAGGATCATAAAAGCCACTGCCCGAGCGACAACAAGCCGTACGCTACGGGCGAAGGGGTGGCCGTTTAAGGTCATCGATTCGCCTTTGATGTTCGTGTCGCCTCTTAAGGGAGGCGCACGGGAACGCCATTAAAACAGGTTGAAGCGGACCAGGTCGTTAAAGGTCGCCAGAAGCATCAGGCATAGCACAAGGGCTAAGCCGAGCCGGAAACCCACCTCTTGCGCGCGTTCGCCCAACGGCCTCCCGAGAACCGCCTCGAATGCATAGTACAGAAGGTGACCGCCGTCGAGCACGGGAATTGGCAAAAGATTAGCAAAACCAATGGCCACTGAAATGAAAGCCGTCAGATTGAGCAGCGCGATGAAACCGACGGCCGCCCAATCACCCGCGGCTTTGGCGATTCCTAAGGGGCCGCTTAACTCTTGGGTGCTGGCACGTCCGATAAAGAGATCACCGAGATATCCAACCGTACGCTGAATAATCGACCAGGTCTGACCGGTTGCGCGCACCAAGGCTTGCGGGAACGGCAGCGGCGCGTAGCGCGGCACGATCCCCAAACGGAAAGCGCTCGTGGCCTTGCCCGTGGCGTCATTGAACTCGGTCGCGCGGGGCGCAGCCAAAATCTCCATCGCCTGCCCGTCGCGCACGATCCCGAGGCGCAGTTGACGGCCTTGGCTGTCGGTGACGAGTTTCTGCAGTTCTGGGAAGTGAACCACGGCAACACCGTCGATGGACTGAATCACGTCGCCGACCTGAACGCCGGCGGCTTCCGCTGCGGAACCCGGCGTGATTTCGGCGATCACCGGCGGCTCCATCGGAGCCGTCGGGCTGATCATGAAGGCAACGGTGAAAATCGCGATGGCGAGAATGAAATTGGCGAGTGGTCCTGCCGCGGCGACCAGAGCGCGCTGATAGAGCGGCTTGAAGTGCAAGGACCCCTCGCGTTCCGCGGGATCCATGTTCTTCAACACCTCGGGATCGCTGCGGCTCGAGGGGTCCGCATCGCCCGCGAATTTCACGTAGCCGCCCATCGGCAGCCAGGAAATCTTCCACCGCGTTCCCTTGCGGTCATAGAAGCCGACAATTTCGCGACCGAAACCGATGGAGAAGACGTCAACTTTCACGCCGCAGAGCCGAGCAACGACGAAGTGCCCCAACTCGTGGAAGAATACGACGACAGTAATGACGAACAGGAACGCCGGAATGACCAGGACCGACGACGTTCCGATTCCCCACGCTGACAGGAAGTTTCCGATCTCAGTCATGCGATCAACACTCCTCCACACAAAACACTAAGCCGCTGCCAACTTGCATTCCTCACGGGCTCTTACCCGCGCGGCTCCATCCAGCGCCAACACATCGTCCAACGTCGCGGGCGCCTCCCCGTTCACCTCCCGCGACAGCGCGCTCAGTGTCCGCTCCACCGTCCGGGCGATCTCTAAGAACCCGATGCGGCGGCCAAGGAACTGCTCGACGGCCACCTCGTTGGCGGCGTTAAGGATCGTAGGGGCGGCACCGCCGGCCTGCAAGCATGCTCTGGCCAGCTGCAGGCAGGGGAAGCGCTGCAGATCGGGCTTTTCGAACGTGAATTGTGAGAAAGCCGTGACGTCCAACCGACGCGCGGGAGACATCATGCGCTGGGGCCAGGCCAAAGCATGGGCGATCGGGGTTTTCATGTCGGGCGCGGACAGATGCGCCAAGACCGACCCATCCGCATAAGCGACCAGGCAATGGACCAGCGATTGCGGATGGATGACGACGTCAAGCTTCTCCGGTGGCAATCCGAACAGGATATGTGCCTCGATCAGCTCCAAGCCCTTGTTCATCAGGGTGGCGGAGTCGACGGAAATCTTGGCGCCCATGCTCCAGGTGGGATGCGACACCGCCTGCTCCGGCGTCGCCTGTGCCATGCGCTCCATGGACCATGCTCGGAACGGACCGCCCGAGGCCGTAAGCGTTACTTTTTCGATAGCGTGGCTCTGTTCGAAGTTGAGCAGCTGAAACGCCGCATTGTGCTCGGAATCGACCGGGATCACCACGCCCTCGGATTCCTTCGCCGCGCGCTGAAACACGGCGCCAGCCGCGACCACGCACTCCTTGTTGGCGAGCGCCACCATCGCGCCCCGTTCGAGCGCAGCAAGCGTCGGCGCAAGTCCCGCAGCGCCCACGATCGCGCTCATCACCATGTCGGACTGCCGCCGCGCGGCCTCGAGAATTGCCTCCGAACCCGCGAGCACTTCGATCCCGCTTCCTGCGAGGCCGGCCTTCACTTCGCCGTACAGCGACGGATCACCAATGACGACCGCCTTCGGATTCAACTCGCGTGCATCGCGAACGAGGCGGTCCACATTCCGGTACGCGGTGATCGCCTCGAGCGGAAACGCATGGGCGCCGTAGTGCGAGCGTGCGAAGCGAACCACATCGAGGGTCGCAACACCGACCGAACCGGTGCTCCCGAGCACGGTCAACCGACGCCCCAACACGGGGGCGAGGTTAGAACTGGACTGCATCTCCCTATAGGTGTTCACGAAACGCTGCTGTTCCAAGGGTTGAACCCGGCCAAATAGATAATCGCCACACAGGCAGGCGCTGCAAACAACAAAGAGTCGATACGGTCCAGCATGCCGCCATGGCCCGGAATCAAGCTGCCGGTGTTCTTAGCGCGGAATTGGCGCTTCACCCACGACTCGAAAAGGTCGCCGCAATGGCCTGCCAGCGCAATAAAAATGCCGAACGCAGCCCCTTCGAGCGCGAGCCCGCCCAGCAAAAACACGTAAATCGACTCCGCCACGCCCGCAGCGAGCGTTCCGCCGACAAAACCAGCCCACGTCTTGTTGGGCGACAGTTCGGGCGCGAGCTTCGGCCCCCCGATCATCCGGCCGAGCAGCAGCGCTGCCGTATCCGCGGTCCATACGGCCACGAACAAGCCCCCCACGATGTCGCTCCCGCGCGGGTCTTCGCGCAGCAGCGCCAACGCTATGACCGGGAGCCCGAGATAGATCGCACCGAACGCGTGCCACGGAATCGGCCATCGCACGGCAGGGCTTCGGACCGCGGCCGACAAAGCGGCACAGAGCGAACCTAATGCAATTGCCATCAGCGCCAGCGGCAAGCCATTCATGCGATTCACCAGCAACACCGCCGCGATCATCGCCAGACTCGTCGGGATCATTTCCCGTGCGATGCGTCCGCTGTTGATCAGCCGATGCCACTCACGGAGCGCTGCAATGGCACACGCTGCAATGATGGTCGCGAACACCAGGCCGCCGGTGAAAACCGCGCCGACCGCGGCAAGCCCCATGACGAGCGCCGACGCCGTGCGTGCGGGAAGCTCGAAGCGCCCGGCGGTTGGTTTGTGCACGGAGGGCGGGGGGCCATTCACGGAGGATGGTCCTGCGTTCACTCGGCGTCGATCGCCTCCGCAGGAAGCTCGTCGTCGATTTCATCGCTCTGCGGTGGTGCGGCGCGCGGCCATTCGCGACCGCTACGCTCGTTCGCGCTGATGCCACCGAAGCGGCGGTCGCGGCGCGCGAACTCGTCCAAGGCCGCGAGCAGATCCTCACGACCGAAATCCGGCCACAATTTGTCGACAAACACGAACTCCGCATAAGCCGCCTGCCAGAGCAGGAAGTTGGAGAGGCGCCGCTCGCCGCCGGCGCGGATCACGAGATCCGCGTCAGGCAGCCCTGCGCTCTGCAGGCTGTTGCCGAAAACCGAGGTGGTGATGGCTTCGGGATCGAGCACACCATCGCGCACTTTCTGAGCGAGGGTGCGCGCTGCATCCGCCAACTCCTCGCGCGAGCCATAATTGAAGGCGAAGGCGAGATTGAGAACGGTGTTGCGCGAGGTCAGTTTCTCTGCACTTTCGATGATCTCCGCGATATCGGGCGCCAGTCCCGAACGCGCGCCGATGAACCGCACGCGCACATTGTGCGAGTGCAGTTTCTCGATATCGGCGCGACAGTAGCGCCGGAACAATCCCATAAGGTGCCGGACCTCGGACTCCGGACGACGCCAGTTCTCGGTCGAGAATGTGTAGAGCGTCAGATATTGCAGACCGATCTCGCGCGCGGCGCGAACGACTTTGCGCACCGCAGAGATGCCGCGCACGTGGCCGGCCTCGCGAGGCAACAGCCGATTTCGTGCCCAGCGGCCATTGCCATCCATGATGATGGCGACGTGCTTGGGCAGATGTTGAGGCATGGGGACCGACGATGACGTCTCAAGAATGGATTTGGTCAAATTGATGCCCTTCTTAATGTGCGCCCCGTGAACTCCCCCTGCCCCGCAACGCTACACATGCATGATCTCTTGATCCTTGGCGGCTAGTGCCTGATCGATTTCGCGAATGCTTTCATCCGTCACTTTTTGCAGCTCGTCCGCCAACTTGCGGTGCACGTCTTCGCCAATCGCGTGCTCCTTCTCGAGCCGTTTCAAATGTTCCATCCCGTCACGCCGGACATTGCGCACCGCGACGCGAGCGGCCTCGGCATATTTGGCCGCAAGTTTGGCCAATTCGCGGCGGCGCTCCTCGTTGAGCTCGGGAATCGGAATGCGCAAAAGCTGGCCATCCACCTGAGGATTGAGACCGAGCCCCGCATCGCGAATCGCCTTGTCGACCGCCTTAACCAAGCTCCGGTCCCACACCTGTACAGTCAAGAGGCGGGGCTCCGGCGCACTGACAGTGCCAAGCTGACTGACCGGCATGGGGTTGCCGTAAGCCGGGACCTGAACGGGATCGAGAATCGCGGTGTTTGCGCGCCCCGTGCGAAGACCGGCGAATTCGTGTTTCAAGGTCGTCACGGCGCCCTTCATGCGGCGCTTCACGTCTTCCTTGTCGAACGGTGGTGATGCAGCCATTGGGCCCTCCCCTGGGCCTGCGGGGGCCGGCCTGTCCGTCCCCCTCGATCGATATTACGCCTTTTCGGCGATCACGGTGAAACGCCCTTTGCCTCTTAGGATCTGGGCGAAGTTGCCCTTTTCGTGAATGGAGAACACCACGATCGGAATCCCGTTCTCGCGCGAGAGCGAAATCGCCGATGCATCCATCACTTTAAGATCGCGGGACAACACGTCGTGATACGAGAGAAAATCGTAACGCTCGGCGTCTTTGACGCGCTTCGGATCGTCGCTATAGACCCCATCGACCTGGGTCGCCTTGAACATCGCATCGCAGCCCATTTCGGCCGCGCGCAAGGCGGCCGCGGTGTCGGTCGTGAAGAACGGATTGCCGGTTCCTGCCGCGAAGATGACCGCGCGTCCCTTCTCCATGTGGCGGATGGCCCGGCGGCGGATATAGGGCTCACAGACCGATGTGATCGGAATGGCGGACTGCACGCGCGTCGGCAGGTCGAGGCGCTCGAGCGCCGCCTGCATCGCGATGGCGTTCATGATCGTCGCCAGCATGCCCATGTAGTCGGCGGTGGCCCGATCGATGCCTTGGGCCACGCCTGAGAGCCCGCGGAAGATATTCCCGCCCCCGATCACGAGACAGATCTGCGAGCCCGCGTCGACGCCTTCCTTGACGTCGGCCGCGATCCGCTCCAGCGCGGCAACGTCGATGCCGTACGCGTTCGTCCCCATCAGCGCCTCGCCGGAGACTTTCAGCAGCACCCGGCGATATCTGGGAGCAACGCTCATGGGAACTCCTTGAGGCGGTCGAGAGGTCCTTGGCTCAGCGGCCGCCGGCGGTGGCCTTTACTTCGGCGGCGAAGTCCGTCGTCGGCTTGTCGATGCCCTCGCCGACCTGGAAACGCAAGAAACTCTTGATCTGAACTTTCGTTCCGAAGTCTTTGGCAGCGTTCTCTAAAACCTTACTGACCTGCGTCTCGCCATCGATCACGAAAGTCTGCTGGAGCAGCACCTGCTCCTCGTAGAACTTCCGCAGACGTCCTTCGACCATCTTCTCGATGACGTTCACGGGCTTGCCCGACTCGCGCGCCTGATCGGCAAAGATCGCGCGCTCGCGTGCAACGACGTCCGCAGCGACATCGGCCGCGCTGACAGCGATCGGAGACGCCGCAGCAATGTGCATTGCGAGCTGCTTTCCAAGCGCCGCTAGTTTCGTAGCGTCGGCTGACGATTCGAGCGCGACAAGAACGCCGATCTTCCCAAGATCGAGGCCCGTCGCGTTGTGCACATAGGACGCCACCACACCCGGCGAAGCGGAGACGCTGGCGGAGCGCCGAATCGACATGTTCTCGCCGAGCTTGGCGATCAGGTTCGTCAGCGCTTCTTGCGTCGTTCCGCCAGCTGGATAGGACGCGGCAAGCAAACGATCGAGATCACCATCCGCCTTCAGCGCGAGCTCAGACACGTTGCGAACAAAGGCCTGGAACTGATCGCCCCGCGCGACAAAATCGGTCTCGGAGTTCACCTCGACGATGGCGCCCTTGCCGCCGGAGACGGCAAGACCGATGAGTCCATCGGCGGCAATCCGCCCGCCCTTCTTCGCGGCCTTGGCAAGGCCCTTCTTGCGCAAGAGATCGATCGCAGCTTCCACATCGCCCTGCGTTTCAGCGAGCGCGCTCTTGCAGTCCATCATGCCCGCGCCTGTCTTCTCGCGCAGGTCCTTCACCATACCGGCGGTAATCGTCATCGTTCCGTTTCCCTATCGCCCCTCGAACAGTGGAGCACTTCGGTCTTAATGGGGACGCGCCTCGTCGCCTGCGGAACCGCCTGCGTCGTGAAGCACGGTAGCCGCAGCACCAATATCGGCGCCCGACGCGACCTGCCCTTCGGACAGTCCATCGATGACCGCTCGCGCAGCAAGATCGCAATAGAGTGCGATCGCCCGAGAAGCGTCGTCATTGCCCGGAATCGGATAGTTGATGCCATCCGGATTGGAGTTGGAGTCGAGGATCGCCGCCACCGGAATGTCGAGTTTCCGAGCTTCAGCAACCGCGATCGACTCCTTGTTGGTGTCGATCACGAACAGAAGGCTCGGAAGTCCGCCCATGTCCTTGATGCCGCCAAGCGCGCGTTCCAGCTTGTCGCGCTCGCGCATGAGCTGCAGCAGCTCTTTCTTCGTCAGCCCCGAGGTGTGCGCCGACGTCAGAGTCTCCTCGACTACCCGGAGCCGCTTGATCGAGTGCGATATGGTCTGCCAGTTGGTGAGCGTGCCGCCCAACCAGCGGTGGTTGACGTAATACTGGGCGCACCTTTTGGCAGCCGCCGAGATGGGATCCGTCGCCTGCCGCTTCGTGCCGACAAAGAGCACGCGTCCACCGCCCGCCACCACATCGCGCATGGCAAGCAGCGCTTGATGCAGCAAGGGAACAGTCTGTGTCAGATCCATGATGTGAATGTCGTTTCGGACGCCGAAGATGTAGGACCCCATCTTGGGATTCCACCGCTGAGTGCGATGGCCGAAATGAGCGCCCGCCTCCAAAAGCTGGCGCAATGAAAAGTCTGGCAGTGCCATAAGGTCTCCTGTTTTCCGGTTCAGCCTAACGCGGGAGTGATCTGCCGAGACTGGCAAACACCGGAAGGGCGACCGCACGGCTGTGCGACCGGCCCGGACCCGCGCGCGGGATGGCGGGCTTATAGGTGCTTCCCAGAGCGCACGCAAGCCATTGGACGGACATGGAAAGCCGTTCCTGGCTCACTCAGCTATCCCCTTCTTTCCATGGAGAAACTGCGGCGACACGCGCGACAATGTGACTGACAAGGGAACGCATCGCTGAGTGCCGCTGCAGGCATGCCCGTGTTAAGCACCATCATCGTTGCCGTGGCGAGAGCCACCGGGGGAGAGGCGCGTGGTTCTTATTCTTTTAGTTCCACTCAGGCTATCCAGTCCCTGTGCATCACCGTGCGACCTCCGGATTTGGGCGGATTAAGGGACGCTTGCCAGTCGAATGTCAGCCATTTCGGGGATTGCACTGAATCGTGGCCTGTTGCGCGCCTTACGGGTTGCTGCGAGCCCGGCTGCGATATGGGCAGCGGTCTTCCTGAACGGATCGAGTCTCGCCGCCGAAGCGCAGTCCGCGGAGCCGACGCTGGACGTGCAGCGGGACGACGAATTGGACGACATGCCGGACGATGAGCCTGAGTTCGCCCATGACTTCAGCACCTACCAGCCGACCGCCAAAGCGACGCGAATCGAACCTTCCGAAGCGCCGACGATCGATGGGCTGTTGAACGACCCGGCATGGGCGAAGGCCGAGATCATCGACGAGTTCTATCAGCTCGATCCCGACACAGGTCGGCCGAGCACGGAACGCACGGAGGTACGCTTCCTCTATGACGCCGAGACTCTCTATGTCGGCATCTACGCCTTCGACAAGGAACCGGACCGGATCATCGCCACAAACCGCAGCCGCGACGGCATGCTCGGTGTCGACGATACGGTACGCATCTATCTCGACCCGCTGAACACGCGCCGCAACTCCTACTACTTCGAGGTGAACGCGGCAGGTGCGCGCGCCGACGCGCTGATCCAGAACAACACCGACTATATCCGCGAGTGGAACACGATCTGGAGCGGCAAGGCGATGATCGTGGACGACGGTTACATCGTCGAAATGGCGATCCCGTTCCGCAACCTCGCCTACGATCCGAGCAAGCCCGATTGGGTCATCGAGTTCTCACGCAACATCCGTCGCAAGGCGGAGCGCATCCGCTGGAGCATGATCAGCGCTGCAGTCCAGTTCTCCGACATCACGCGCTCGGGCACATTGACCGGCATCACCGGCATCGACCAGGGGATCGGTCTCGACCTCCAGCTCTTCGGTTCGCTCCGCTATCGCTACGACTGGCAGGACCCGAAACGCGAGATCGTAAGCTTCCGCGCCGGCGGCAATGCATTCTACAAGATCACCCCGCTTCTGACCGGCACGCTGACCGTCAATCCGGATTTTTCCGACGCGCCGCTCGACCTGCGCCAGGTCAACACCACGCGGTTCGCGCTGTTCCAGCCGGAGACGCGTGACTTCTTCCTTCAGGACGTGGCGACGTTCGAGTTCGGCGGCCGCGGATTTACCACCGGCTTCAATTACCCCTACCAGGCTGATAACGGCCAGTCGTTCTTCTCGCGCAATATCGGCCTCGCGAATGGGATGCCGGTCAGCATCATCGGCGGTACGAAATTGTCGGGCGAGCTTGGCGGACTGGGCGTCGGCGGACTCTCGGTCGTGACCAACGGCACCGGCACGACCAAGCGCAGCCAGGTGCTGAACGTGGGCCGCGTCACCATTCCCTTCGGGGAAACGAAAGCGGGCATCATCTTCACCAACGGCGATCCGTCGGGCTTGACCGAGAACACGCTCGCGGGCGCGGACGTGCAATACCGCGACTCCGATTTTTTTCCAGGCAAGATCCTCCAGGCGGACGCGTACTATCAGAGGACCTTCTCGAATACGCGGGGCGATGATGATTCATGGGGCGTTGCGATTAACTATCCCAACGAGCCGTTCGGGGGCGAAGCCCACTTCAAGCAGATTGGGACCAATTTTTTCCCCGCGCTCGGCTTCGTGAACCGCTCCGGCATCCGACAATATGACGGACGCGCGATCTATCGCCGGCGCGACCTCGGTTGGCGCTGGCTCGACGTCGGCACGCAATGGTACGCCGTCACCAGCCTCGACAATCATCTGGAGTCGCGTGAGAACGGCATCTATGCCGGCATCAACACCTCGTTTGCCGACGAGGTCTACTTGAGGCTTCTGGACGACTTCGAGGACGTGCCGGTCGAATTCAAGATCGCCGGCAAGGTGCCGGTGCCGCCGGGCCGCTACCACTGGACCAACATCAATCCCAATTTCCGAACGTCAGAGGCACGGCCGTTCTTTTTCCGCGGCGACATCATCTGTTGCAGCTTCTACAACGGCACGTATTTTCGCTTCGATCTGCAGTCGGACTTCCGCCCGATTCCGCTCATCCAGCTCGCACCGCGCTACACTTACACGCACATCGATCTGCCGACCGGAATCGTGAACATCCATCTCATCACCGCAGACTTGCGCATCAACTTCACGCCGGACATGCAGGTGTTCGGGCAGGTGCAGTACGACAACATCAGCGAGAGCTTCGCGGCCTCTATCCGCTTCTTCTGGGAGTATGAGCCGGGCAAGCAATTGTTCGCGTCCATCGGGCAGTCGGCGATGATACCGGGCGAGCCCATATTCGTTCCGCAAACGACACAGGCGAGCATTCGCCTCGGCCAGACGTTGCGGTTCTGACGTTCAGATGAGCCGGGCAAAAGCACTCTTCACCGCGTGAAGGATCCTGGAGCTGGAGCCATCGTCGGTAGCGGTTGGGAGCCGATCGGTGCGGTTCCAGCGCAGTTCGATGCGAAGACCGCCGAGCGTGGACGTTCCAAGCTCGATCCTGCCGCCGGTGGCTTCCACCAGTTCCCGCGCGATGGCCATCCCAAGCCCATGCCCACCGCCGGTCTGGTCGAGCCTCACCCCGCGCACCATGACTTCGGCCGCCTCCGTCGCGCTCAACCCGGGACCGTCGTCTTCGACGGTGAGAACGATCGAGGCGTTCGTCGCCTCGCCCGAGACACGAACCTGACGG
>Ga0210379_10000184_pt1 | contig 18398 bp, 14 predicted proteins | sample PLMedo_2_FD_155468 | JGI IMG/M metagenome (GOLD analysis project Ga0210379, IMG submission 155468) | Groundwater sediment microbial communities from an aquifer in East River, Colorado, USA - PLM4_32_coex redo | ecosystem: Environmental > Terrestrial > Soil > Riparian zone | place: USA: East... | reverse complement strand
GTTTCCCTGGGACCCCAGCACCCCGGCCAGCACGACCTGGGCCTCCGGAAACTCCGGGCGGCTTTGCAGGGCCTGCCGCAGCAGTCGCTCCGCCTCTACCGGCGCGCCCCGTGCATGCAGCAGTTTCCCGAGGTTGTAGCTGGCGAACGGCTCCGCCGGATGGATCGCCAAAGCTGCTTCGTAGGAACGAATGGCCGCGTCGGCCGCGCCGGTTGCTTCGAGGCCGATCCCGAGATTGAGGTGTGCCTTGGCATAACCCGGCGCCGCCAGCACCGCCTCGCGATAGCGCTCGCACGCCTCCTGTGCCCTGCCAGCATCCTCGGCGCGATTGCCTTCGGCGATCAACCGGTCGGCGACAGCGTGGGCCGGAAGCTGGGGGTGATCGCGCGGCGCGGGCGCGCCAAGGATGGACGCGAGGCGATTCAGCAGTTTTCGCACCATGAACCGCGCATGAAGAGCACGCAGCCGCCGTCGCTCAACTGCCTGGCGGCTTGCCGGGGGTGGTAATCAGGATGACGAGCTCGTAAGTCCAGGATTCGACAAACGCAGGGGGATAGCCCGCCTCCTTGAGCGCCCACTGGAACTGGTTGCCGAGCCGAGCCCTCTTGTAGAAGTTGAGCTTGTGGGTGCGCGCATACTTCCCCGCGCGCGCGAAGATTGCGTCATGCGTATTCCGGATTCGCTCCGCCGCTTTCTTGGTGCGGGCCTCCAGCGCCGAGGGTGGAACACGCTTCACGAGCTCCGCGGCGATCGCCGCCGCCAGCTCGTCGACTTCCCTGATGCTGAACCACTCGCGTATGCCCATCGACCGGCCTCATTGGGATAGAAACGCGCCTGAAACGGCCATACCGCAGGGCGCAAAAACCTATTGCGTGGGGGGTGGAATATACCCGGGAATCCTCGTTACATCGACTTCGTCTATCTGCTCGGGTTCGAGGAACTGCCTGGCATATTTTTCGTAGACCCTCTCCCACATGAAAATGTCGAACAGGTCCGGGTCGATATGCCCGTTCAGCTTGAACTTGCCGAGGATGGTGAGCGATTCGGTGAGCGTCTTGCCCTTCTTATAGGGGCGGTCCTTGGCGGTCAACGCCTCGAAGATATCGGCGATGCCCATGCAGCGTGCCTGGACCGACATCTGGTCGCGCGTGAGGCCCCGCGGATAACCCTTGCCGTCCATGCGCTCGTGGTGGCCACCGGCGTACTCGGAAACCTTCCTGAGATGCTTGGGCCAGGGCAGCGCTTCCAGCATCTGGATCGTGACCTCGATGTGGTGATTGATAATCTGGCGCTCCTCCGGGGTAAGCGTGCCATGCCGGATGGTGAAATTCCGGATTTCCTCCTCACTCAGGAAATCGCTGCGGGTCCCGTCGCTGCTGCGCCATTGGTAGCGTCTGGCGATCGCCAGCACGCGGGCAATATCCTCGTCCTTCATTGTCTCGCTGCCGATGTTAGCAAGCCGCAGAAAATCGCGGTCGGCTTCGATTTCGCGGATGCCGGCCAACAGTTGCGCATCACCGACGACGTCGGCGCGCCCCTGTCCGAGTTTCTCCAGCCGTGCCCGGAGCAGCGCGATTTCCGCGTCGCGCTTGATTACTTCGAAGCGGGTGTCGATAAGGACGACGCGGTCAAAGATGGTCTGCAGCTTGGTCGCCTTGTCCACCACATGCACTGGCGTCGTTACCTTACCGCAATCGTGCAGCAGCCCCGCAATTTTGAGTTCGTAGCGGTCAGCATCCGTCATAGTGAAATCCCGGAGCGGACCGACCTTGCAGTTGTTGACCGCCTCGGCCAGCAGCATCGTCAGCTGCGGCACACGCTGGCAGTGCCCGCCAGTGTATGGCGACTTGTCGTCGATGGCGGAGTTGATCAGTCCGATGAAGGACTCGAACAGGTTCTCCAGGTGAATGATCAGCAGCCGGTTGGTCAGCGCAATCGCCGCCTGCGATGCGAGCGACTCGGCGAGGTGCTGATCGGCATCGGAAAACGGGACCACCTCGCCGGTCTCGGGATCCTTGGAATTGATCAATTGCAGCACGCCTATGATCTCGGCCTCGTGGTTCTTCATGGGCACGGTCAGGAACGAGCGCGAACGATAACCGGTTTTTTTGTCGAAATTCTGGGTCCCGGCGAAATCAAAGCCTTCCGCGGTATAGGCGTCGGCTACATTCACCGAACGGTCATGGTGCACCGCGTACGCTGCGATCATGGTATTGATCGGCTTGCCATCCTCGTCGAAAAGGTTGATGGGGTAGAAAGGAATCTCGGCACCGGTGGTGCCGCCCATTGCAATACCGAGTGTATCGTTGCGGATGATCTCGAACTTGAGGGTTTTCTCCTCGGTCATCCGGTACAGCGTGCCGCCGTCCGCGTGCGTAATTTCCTTGGCGGCAACCAGAATGCCCTCGAGCAGGCGGGCAATGTCCCGCTCTTGCGAGAGAGCTATGCCGATGCGGTTAAGCTGCTCGAGGCGCTTGAGCAGGTCGACCGCGCCCTGCGATGAGCCCGCATCCGTCGGGGAATTCGCTATTTGATGCAAACCGCGCGCACCTGCTGAATGTCCGTGATCCCCTGCAATACCTTCTCGATGCCGTCCTGCTTGAGGGTCCTCATTCCATCCTCGAGCGCCGTTGCAAACATTTCGGTGACACGCGCGTGCTCCTGGATGTTTTTCTTGATGCGGTCGGTGCCGATCAGCAGCTCGTGCAGGCCCAGCCGGCCCTTGTAGCCGGTGTTGCCGCACGCATCGCATCCCTTGGCGGTGTGGAGAATGATTTCTCCCTTGTCGTTGCCGAACTCCTTTACCCAGCTTTCGTAGAGTCTATCGCGCGAGCCCTTGGGGTCCTTTTTCCAGGTGGCCGTATTCTGCAACTCGAGCGAGTACTCCTCAATCAGCGCACGGATTTCATCCGCGGTCCCGACGTGCGCCACCTTGCACTTGCACAGTCGGCGCGCAAGCCGCTGGGCGAGGACGCCGAGCAGCGCGTCGGCGAAGTTGAACGGGTCCATCCCCATGTCGAGCAGGCGGTTGATCGATTCCGGCGCGCTGTTGGTATGCAGGGTGGCGAACACCAGGTGGCCGGTAAGCGAGGCCTCGATGCCAGTCGCGACCGTCTCCTTGTCGCGCATTTCCCCGACCATGATCACGTCCGGGTCCGCCCGCAGGAACGCCCTCATCGCGATCGCGAAGGTCAGGCCGGCCTTGGGGTTCATTTGCACCTGACGCAGCCCCCTCTGCGTGATTTCAACCGGGTCCTCGGCCGTCCAGATCTTCATCTCCGGCGTGTTGAGGTAACCCAGCACCGAGTGCAGCGTGGTGGTTTTGCCCGAGCCGGTGGGTCCGCACACGAAGAACAGTCCATACGGCTTGTCGACTTCCCGCTTGCACAATTGCAGGTTGCGCTTGGAAAACCCCATCTTGTCCAGCGGCATCGGCTCGCCCGCCGAGAGTATCCGCATCACGATGTCCTCCACCCCGCCCTGGGTCGGAATGGTCGCCACCCGCAGTTCGATGTCGAGCGGGCCGAACTTCTTGAACTTGATCTTGCCGTCCTGCGGCTTCCTGCGCTCCGAGATGTCGAGATCGCACATGATCTTGAGGCGCGCGCAGATCGCGCTGCGGTAGCTGCCCGGCACCGAGATGTACTGCTGCATGTCGCCGTCTTTGCGGAAGCGGATCTCGGTCTTGGCCTTGCCCGGGTACGGTTCGATGTGGATGTCCGAGGCGCCCTGTTGGTAGGCGTCGATGATCACCTTGTTGACGAGCTTGACCACCTCGTTGTCGTTCGCTGCATTAGCCATGTCCTCCGCGCCTTCGACCGGCGCCGCGTCTTCTTCATCGAGCGTGCCCAGTATGTCGCCGATATCGCCGGGGTCCCCTCCGAACCCGCCGCCGAACAACTGGTCGAGCGTCTGGTCGAACTCGCGATTGGTGGTGACCTTGAAGAGGAACTTGCCCTTGGAATAGACATTGCTGACCATCTTCGAGGCCTTGATCCGCTCGGGGTCCGTGGCCACCACGATGATGCCGTCCTTGCTGTCCTCCACCGGCGCCCAGCCGTTGGTCTTGCAGAAGTCGCGGCTCATGTTCTTGATCAGGTCGGTCGACTTGATACGGTCCGCCCTGAAGGGCTCGTACGGCACGCCGAAATAGGCCGCCAGCGCCTCGCCCAGCGAATGCAGCTTGACCTTGAATTCCTCGATCAGAACGGTCTCCATATCGAGGTTCTTGCGCCGCGACGAGCGCTGCGCCAGCTCCAGTTCTTCCGCCGATATCACCGCGCTGGTCACCAGCCCGTCGTACTTGGTTCGCACCTGCGTCAACGGGCCCTGACGCTGGCGGAAAGCGATGGACAGCGTCTCGCACAACTGCACCACGCCCTCCTCCATCGCCAGGGTGAACGGCTGCCCGTTCCTGGAGTTGATGATCTGCACCACGCCGATCAGCTCCCTGGTCTTGTTCTCCAGCACCGGCGAGACCAGCATCTGCTTGGTGCGGTAGCCGGTCTTGGCGTCCACCGCCTTGAGGAAATTGAGCTGCGGGCTGTAGGATTTCAGCTCTTTGTCGTCGTAGACGTCGCGGATGTTGATCACGCGCTTGTTGCTGGCGACGAAACCCGCGATCGACTGCTCGTTGATCGGCAGCTTGATGTCCTTGAACGAGTTGAGGCCGGTCTTGACCTTGGAGACGATCGAGCCCTTGTCCTCGCTCATCAAGTAGATCGTCAGCCGGTCGGCATTGAACAGATTACACAGCTCCTGCGATAACTCGAGGATGATCTCGTCGATGTTCCTGGTCGCATGAATCTTGTTCGTGACCCCCTGCAGCCGCGTCTGGAACTGCAGCTTGTCGGCCAGGTTGTCCTGCCCGACCGGCTTGCTATGAAGTACCGTGCTCATGACGACCTCGCCTTCTCGGTTTCCAACGTACGGAATGCAACTTCCCGGTACTGCCCGGCCACGTTGCCCTGCCCATCGCCCCGGAGATGCGCTGCGCCATCGCTACTTGGTCTCGAAGGCCCAGGCACCGTCCCAGCCGGACTCCGGCGGTTGGGCGCGGAAATGCGCGATGCGTTCAATGAACACTCCATAAAGGTCGGCGTTCGGCGCCCTCTTCTGCAGATTTAGCAATTGCAGCTCCGCCCTATCCCAGTCCTGGCCGCGATACATCATAAGTGCATGATGCCAAATGCTAATCTCATCGAGTTTGGCCTGGTCTACCTGCCCTTCCAGCCCTGCCGGCTCGTAGATGGTAACCGGCTCGTCCCGGCCCTTGACGCGCACCCGGTCGACCTCGCGCAAAACAAAGCCGGTGATCAGCTTGCGCGTTGCGTCACCGACAATAATATCAGCCCCGTACTGTTTTGTGATGCCTTCGAGCCGCGAGGCGACGTTCACGGCGTCGCCCATCACGGTGTAGGCCTTGCGAATCTTCGACCCCATGTCGCCGACGCGCATTACGCCGGAATTAATGCCGATTCCGATCTTGAACGTCGGCCAGCCCTGGGCCTTGAACTTCTCATTGAGCGCCCTGGCCGCGCTCTGCATGCCGAAGGCGGCAAGCACCGCGTTACGCGCGTGCGCAGCGTCCGCGACCGGTGCGCCCCAGAACGCCATGATCGCGTCGCCGATGTATTTGTCGAGCGTGCCGCGATGCTGCTCGCGGATCACCAGGCTCATGGCAGTAAGGTACTCGTTGATGTAGTGGGAAAGAACTTCCGGTGACAGTGCCTCGGAGATCATCGTGAAACCGCGCACGTCGCAAAACAGCACCGACAGTTCCTGTGCGCGCGGCGCCATATTGAACTTTTCGGGGTTGCGCGCCATCTCGTCCACGAGTTCCGGCGGCACGTACTGCCCGAACAGGCCGGTGATCTGACGCATGCCGCGCGCCTCGATGAAAAAGCCGTACATCATGTTGAGCGTAAACAGCGCCAGGATCATGACAAGCCCTGAGGCCAGCGGCAGCACCAGGTTGCCATACTGGAACAGCATGAAGTTGGACGCGAGCACCGACACCGCGACCAGCACCGCCGCGAGCGTCGAAGTCAGCGGCGGCAATAGCGGCAACACCAGGGCCATTGCCAGCCCGGAGGTAAGCAGCAGCAGGAACTCCGCGCCTGCCGCGTACGCCGGTATCTGCTTGATATTGCCGTCGAGCATGCCTGAAATCATATTGGCATGGATCTCGACCCCCGGATAGACGGGATCCACTGGTGTCGCCCGCAGATCCAGCAGACCCGGGGCAGTCGTGCCAACGAGCACGATCTTGCCCTTGAGTTCGGCCGGGTCTATGCGTTCGTTGATCACATCCACGATGGAAAAATACTTGAAGCTGTTCTTGTGCCCGCGATAGGGAACCAGCGCGGTCGCCTCGGCGTCCACCGGGATTTTGAGCGGCCCGACTTCCAGCCATTCGATATCGGGATACCCCTCTGGCGCGGACGACCCGTCTGTCGAGACCGCCTTGACCGGCGGCGAGCCGAGCAGCACCCGCACCATTGCCAGCGACAGCGGCTCATAATAAGCGCCTTCGTACTCGGCCAGCATGGGCACGCGCCGGAAGATTCCGTCGACGTCAGGGTCCGCGTTGAAATGACCGCCGCTGGTCGCGGCCTTCTGCAATATTTCCAGGTTCGCCGTGTAGCCGCCCCACGAGGTCATTGCCACCGTGCGACCCTCGAAGGATTTCGACGTCAAGACCGGCGCGGGCAGCATCCCCTTCGTCTGCAGCGCGGCGGATTCCCGCTCCAGGAAAATGTAGCCCATCACTACCGGCCGGTCCTTGATCTTGCGGGCGAAGACGTCATCGTAATCCAGCTGCGGCCTGAGCTGCCTGAGCACGGACTGGTACTGGATGTTGTCGCGCAGTTCGCGCTCGGAGAGCCGCTCGAGCACGCGGATCCCCGAGGACTCGTCGCGCTCGGAAAACACCACGTCGAAGCCGACGACGGCGATCTCGTACCGGTCGAACAGCTTGTCCACGAGGAGCGCCAGCCGGTCGCGCGGCCATGGCCAATGCCCTTCCCCGCCTTGTTCCCTCTCGGCGAGACTCTTCTCGTCGATGTCGAGAATGACGATGCGGGGATCCACGGTCTGCGGCATGGTGCGTCGCAGCCGCGTGTCGTAAACGATCGCCTCGAGCTGGTCCACAATCGGCATGCGCAATCCCCACAGCCCGACCGCGTGAACGAGGAACACCACCACCACGATGACACCAATGATGATCCGCGCCAGGTGCTTCTTTATCGCCGCGATCACTGCGCCGGTCCTTCACGCCTTTTTCCCGTTCGTTTGACGGCGTGCCGCGTAACGCCCGCGGGTCCCGCAGGAACCAAAAAGGCCGGATACCGGCAGCGCGCCGACATCCGGCCCGACATGGCTGCGGCAGGCCAATCGGCACCCGCCCGGCAACCGCTGCCATTCATCTCTTGACGAAGAATTCCATTTTCACGCCGGCCAGCTCTATGACGTCGTGGTCGTTCAATTGCCGCGCCTGCGCGTCGAGAGCCTTGCCGTTCACCACCGGAAAACTGGCGCCTTCGACATGGGTCAGAAAATAGCCCTGGGGGCGCCGGGTGATCACGGCCACCTGCACGCCCGGCTTGCCGAGCGTGGTGAGATTCTTGACAAGTTCGATTTCCTTGCCCGCGGCACCACCGGTCAGGATCTGCAGCGCGGCCAGCGGCTGCGGTTCTGCGGAAACCGCCGGCCTGGTGGCGGGGGCCGGCGCAGGAGCAGGCACGGCGGGCGCCGGGGCCGGCTTGGGCATGGCTGCGGCCAGGGAAGGGGGCGGTGGCGCTGACGAAGGTCCCACCGGTCTGGGCGTGGATGCCGTCGCTGCGGCCGGGGGCGGCGGTGGCGGTGACGAAGGTCCTACCGGTCTGGACGTGGATGCCGTCGCTGCGGCCGGCTTCGGCGCAGACGCGGCAGGCTTCGCCGGCGAGCGCATCACCATGGTCCTCTCGAAGTCATCCGCCGGCGCCGGCGCCGGCGCCGCGGCGGCCATTCCCGCCTCGACCACGTACTTCATCTTGTACTTGCCGATCTCGATTACGTCATTGTTCTGCAAGATATGCTTCTTGATCGGGTTGCCGTTGACCAGCGTGCCGTTGGTGCTGCCCAGATCCTCGAGAAAAGAGTCGTCGAGGATGGTGACGATGCAGGCATGCTCGCCGCTGACCGCCAGGTTCTCGATCGGAATATCGTTCTGCGGCTTGCGCCCTATGGTCACCCGATCCTTGTTGAGCGGGATCTCCCGGATAATCGACCCATCTATACTGAGGATTAGTTTCGCCATGGTGTTGTCCCCGCCTTCTATCGGAACCAAGCCTTCAATTTATCCAACATACCGGTGCGCGCCGCGAAGTCCTGCGCCACGCGCACCAGTATCACCGAAACATTGTCGCGCCCCCCGTTGTCGTTCGCCTGCTGCACCAGCTGCTCGGCAGCGAGCTGCAGGTTGGCCTGCAGCGAGGACAACGTGAGTTCTATGTCCTCGTCGGTCACCATGTCGCTCAGCCCGTCGGAGCACAACAGAAAAATGTCGCCGAGCTCGACAGGATAGGTATGGACCTCCGTCTCCACTTCCGGATCGATACCGACCGCGCGCGTTACCAGATTCTTGTTCTGCGAATTCCTGGCCTGTTCCTTGGTTATCATGCCGCTATCGATCTGTTCCTGCAATAAAGAATGGTCGCGCGTGATCTGCTCCAGCGTGCCGCCGCGCAGGCGGTAGAGGCGGGAATCGCCGACGTGGCCGACCGCCATCCGGTTGTCACACCACACCGCCACTACCAGCGTCGTGCCCATCCCCGAGTACTGCGGCTGGCTCTGCGCCGCCTGATAGATGGCGTTGTTGGCGCGCCGCGCCTTCTCGACGATGAGTTGCTCCGCGCCCTGGCCGTTCAGTGCCTCGGGATTGCTGCTCTCGAGCGCCGCCTTGAGCTCGGTCCTGATCAACTCGACCGCGATGCCGCTGGCGACTTCCCCCGCGTTGTATCCGCCCATGCCGTCGGCCAGCACTGCCAGCCCGGCATCGATATCGGCCGCGAGGCTGTCCTCGTTGTGCGATCTCACCATCCCGGAATGGGTGGCGGTCGCGACCTCGAGCACGGAGCTGAGATTGGCCATTTCCGCTCCTACGCGCCCGTCCCAACCGCCGCTGTGGCTGCCGGTGCGCCGTGCGCCGACAGGCTCTGCAGACAAAGGAGCAGCGCCTTCGCCATCTGCCCGCCGTCCTGGTATTGGGCCACCGGATCCTTGGCGAGCGCCTTGTTCACGACTGCGGGCACGCACGCCGGCAGTTGCGGCTTGTGAGTGCGGACATCGGCGTGCGCCTCGTTGGCGATCTTGAACATGAGCAGAGCCATGGAATCGCCCTGGAACGGCGGCCGGCCGCACGCCAGCTGGTACAGCGCCACGCCCTGCGAGTTGAGTTCGTCGGGCTCGAATTCCTGCGACAATGCCATGGTCTTGATCGCCCCCACGCGCCCAATATTGGGGTCCCTGCCGAGGTAGGCTACGCTCATCGCGCCCTTGCCCAGGTCCTTTTCCAGTTGGTAGCGGCCGAGCTTGGGTTTTTCCACGCCGCCACCCGGCGGGAACACGGTGCTGCCGCAATGCCTGCCATCAGTGGCACCGCCGAGCATCATTGCCTCCGACATCGCCTTGGCGCGGTTCAGACCCCCGAGCAGCCAGTCGGAGCGCCAATAATTGAGTTTGTTCATCCCCTTGCCCGCAATTTGTTATTTGGTTCTAGCGGGTTATCGCCGTTGATCCAACCATTCTACGATATTCGCCGGGAAAATATTGGTACTTTTGGCGGTTCACTCCGGAAACTTCATATGAATACAGCAGTTTACAGCGTAAGAGTGGTCGGCATGGCCCGCACCGGCGGGCAACAGCGGGCAGCGGCAAGGTCGATTCGAGGAGAAACCAGGAAGTTGGGCACGGCAGCGCACGGAATCTGGTCCTGCGAACCCAGGTCCGACAAACGCCTGTGGTGCAACCGGCGTCTTCCGCCGGCAGCGATGATCGCGCCGGCAGGTGCGACAGGACAGGTTAGTTGCCGAGCAGGGTGCCGGTAGTGAGCCCTGCCGCGCGCGCGAAATCGCCGCCCGACAGTTTTTTCCCGTCCTCACCGCGCGCGCGTAGCACTTCGATCATGCCGCCCTGCGCCGTGACCTTGAAGCTGGCGTCAGTGACCTCTGAGACTTCGCCGACCTTGCCCACCACGTCCGCAAAGCGCCGGAACACGCGCTTGCGTGCGTCGAAGATCTGCAGCTTCTTGCCGTTCAACGTGGTCCACGCGCCGGGCGCCGGATTGCAGCCGCGGATGATGTTGTAGATGAAGTCGACATGGTGCGCCCAGTGGATGCGTGCTTCCGCTTCCCGGCACCAGCCTTCGTAGCTGGCGCGCGACTCGTCCTGCACTATTTCCTTGTGCTTGCCGGCGACCACTAGGTCGGCCGCCTCCAGCATCGCTTTCACCCCCATCGGGAACAGCTTGTTGAAATAAACGTCGCCGATGGTTTCATCGGGACCGATGTCGCATTCCTTCTGCAGCACGATCGGGCCCTCGTCGAGCCCCTCGGTAGGGCGGAAGATGGTGAGGCCGGTGCGGGTGTCGCCGCGGATGATTGGCCAGTTGATCGAGGACGGGCCGCGGTACTTGGGCAGGAGCGACGGGTGGTACTGGATGGTGCCGAGGCGCGGGATCCTGACCAAGGTGTCGGGCGCGAACTGCAGCACGTAAGCCATGATGCCGATATCGGCCTTGAGGCCCTTCAGAGCCTCGTGCGCTTCGGGATCGCGCAGCGACTTGAACTGGAACACCTTGAGACCTTTTTCCTCCGCGGCGGCCCGCAGCGGATCGGCCTTGGCGCCGGGTTTCTCGGGGGCGCAGAACACCCCGGCAACCTCGTCCTTGCGCGCGAGAAACGCCTCAAGAACGCCTTTTCCAAAATCCTGCTGACCGATGATTGCGATCTTCATGGGAGTGAATCGTTCCTCGTTTCTCGTTGCAGGGCACCCCTTCCTCGTAGCCCGTTTCACCAGTAACGAGCAACGAGAAACGAGTCACTTCTTTACTATGGCGGCTACGCCGCTTTCTTCGGTGGCGCCGAAAACGCGCCGGCGCTCTTCAGCTGCGCTATTCTGTCGTCGCCGTAGCCGAGCACCTGCTTCAATACCTCGTCCGTATGCTCGCCCAGCGTGGGGCTGCGCTTGATCACTGCCGGCGAGGCGGAAAGCTTTATCGGCATACCGACGTTCCACCACTTGCCGCGCTGCGGGTGATCGAGTTCGACGTACATCTCGCGGCCGCGGATATGCTCGTCGTTGGCGAGATCCTCGGTGCTCATGATCGGGCCGCAGGGGACGTCAAGCGGATTGAGGATCGCCATGAATTCGCGCTTGGTGCAGTTCTTCGCGAAGCGGGTGATCAATGCCCACATTTCGTTCTGATTCTTCCGGCGGTCGGCGATCCTGGCGAACTTCGGGTCGGCGGCAAGGCCCGGAACGCCAAGGTCGGGGCCGATGCGGTTCGCCAGGCCCTCCCACACTGCCTCCTGCACCACCACGTAGATCCAGTCGTTCGGGCCGTGCGGCTTGCAGTGGATGGCATTGCCGAGCTGGCCGCCGCCGGAATCGTTGCCGGCGCGCGGCACTCCGCCCATGCCCTGCGCGGTCGGCACGGAAAATTCGGAGAGCGACTGCCGCGTGAGCCTCTGATGGTCGCGGAATTTTACGCGGCACAGGTTCATTACCCCGTCCATCATCGCCACCTCGACGTACTGCCCCTGTCCCGTGCGGTTGGCCTGGTTGAGCGCTGCCAGCAGCCCGACGGCGAGGTGGAGGCCGGTGCCGGAGTCACCGATTTGGGCGCCGGTGACGAAGGGCGGTCCTTCCGGCACGCCGGTGGTGCTCATCGCCCCTCCCATCGCCTGCGCCACGTTCTCGTAGGCCTTGAAATCGGCGTACGGTCCGCTCGAGCCGAAGCCCTTGATGGAGCCCATCACGATTTTCGGGTTGATCTGGTGGATCTTCTCCCAGGTAAAGCCGAGCCGGTCGAGCACCCCGGGACCGAAGTTCTCCATGATGATGTCGCACTTCTTCAGCAGGTCGACGAACACCTGCTTGCCCTCGGCACTCTTCATATTCACGGTGATCGAGCGCTTGTTGCAGTTGAGCATGGTGAAATACAGGCTGTCGGCGTTCGGGATGTCGCGCAGCTGTCCGCGCGTCGCGTCTCCGGCCGGGTTCTCGAACTTGATGACGTCGGCGCCCATCCAGGCGAGCAGCTGCGAGCAGGTCGGCCCGGCCTGCACGTGCGACATGTCGAGAATGCGAACTCCCTTGAGTGCTTCCATTCTGATCTCCAAGATATCTGCGGCAGACGAAACGCTACCTGCCCTTGCTCAACGGCTTGAGTTATTTCTTCTTTGCGCTCGGATTCAGGCTCGTGATGCGACCGCTTTCGGTGCCGGCGGTTTCGTCGATCACGGCATTGATGAGCGTGGGCTTGCGCGAGCGGATGGCTTCTTCCATTGCCTTGCGCAATTCGGCCGGCGTCGTGGCGTGCACGCCCACGCCACCGAAAGCCTCCATCAGCTTGTCATAGCGCGCGCCCTTGACGAACACGGTGGGTGCCACATCGGGCCCGCCGGTCGGATTGACGTCCGTGCCGCGGTAGACGCCGTTGTTGTTGAAGATGACCACGCAGACCGGCAGGTTGTAGCGGCAGATGGTCTCGACTTCCATGCCGGAGAAGCCGAAGGCGCTGTCGCCCTCGACTGCGATCACCGGCTGGCGGCTGACCACGGCGGCCGCAACGGCAAAGCCCATGCCGATGCCCATCACGCCCCAGGTGCCGACGTCCAGGCGCTTGCGCGGCTTGTACATGTCGACGATGCTGCGGGTGAAATCTAGCGCGTTGGCGCCTTCGTTGACCAGGATGGCGTCCGGATTGGCCTTGATGATGTCGCGCACCACGTTCAGCGCGCTGTGGAAATTCATCGGCGTCGGGTTCTTGGCCAGTGTCTCGGCCATCTTGGCCAGGTTCTTGTCCTTGCGCTCGGCGACGGCAGAGAGCCACTCCGCCGGCGGCTTCGGCCAGTTGGCGCCGATGCCTGCGAGCAGCGCGGACACGCACGAACCGACGTCGCCGACCAGCGGGGCGTCGATACGGACGTTGCTGTCCATCTCCTGCGGCGAGATGTCGATCTGGATGAACTTCTGGCCGCCCCACGCCTTATGGTCCTTGCCGCCCCAGGTCTTGCCCTTGCCATGCGAGAGCAGCCAGTTCAGGCGGGCGCCGACCAACATGACTACGTCAGCCTCGGGCAGCACGTAGGAGCGGGCGGCAGCAGCGGACTGCTGGTGCGTGTCGGGCAGCAGGCCCTTGGCCATGGCCATGGGCAGGTAGGGGATGCCGGTCTTCTCGACCAGGGCGCGGATGTCGGTGTCCGCCTGGGCGTAGGCGGCGCCCTTGCCCAAGAGGATCAACGGACGTTTGGCACTCTTGAGCAGTTCGAGGGCGCGCTGCACGGCGTCCTGGGCCGGGATCTGGCGCGGCGCCGGATCGACCACCTTGATCAGCGAATTTCTTCCGGCTGCTGCGTCCATGGTCTGGGCGAACAGCTTCGCCGGCAGGTCGAGGTAGACGCCGCCCGGGCGTCCGGAGACGGCCGCGCGGATGGCGCGCGCGATGCCCACACCGATGTCCTCGGCGTGCAGCACGCGGAAGGCGGCCTTGCACAGCGGCTTGGCAATGGCCAACTGGTCCATCTCTTCGTAGTCACCCTGCTGCAGGTCGACGATCTCGCGCTCGCTGGAGCCGCTGATGAGGATCATCGGGAAGCAATTAGTGGTGGCGTTGGCCAGTGCGGTCAGGCCGTTGAGAAAGCCGGGGGCGGACACCGTCAGGCAGATGCCCGGCTTTTGCGTCATGAAGCCGGCGATAGCTGCGGCGTTGCCGGCGTTCTGCTCATGGCGGAACGAAATCATGCGCATGCCCGCGGCCTGTGCCTTGCGGGTGAGGTCGGTGATCGGAATGCCGGGAAGGCCGAAGATCGTGTCGATGCCGTTGAGCTTGAGGGCATCGATGACCAGGTGAAAGCCGTCGGTCACTGCCGGTATCGGCTGGACGTCGGCAGCGGTGCCTGCAACCGGATTTTCGATGTTTCCCATGTGTCACTCCTTGGCGATAATGGCGGCACTTTATACTAGATCTGATCCTGGCTAACTTCTTGAACAACTTCTAAATATAAGTGCGATAGCGGGACGCAGCCTTGACCGAGGTCAATAGTTTACGGTTATACTCGGGACGCCTTTCTGCCGCACCGCAGCGAACCCCGTCATGCCCGCCCTCGACCAGCACCCGGAAGCGAAAATCGTCCGGCTCCAGCTCCGGCATAACCTCGTTCTCAAGCACCTCGACGCCGCGCAGTGGCGGGAACTCGAGCAGCTGCTCGAGGTGGCGGATTACTCCAAGGGCGAGCTGCTCGAGCATCAGGGCAACTGGTCCATGGAGCAGTATTTCATCATCGACGGCATCCTCAAGCGCGTGGTATCCAATTCCCAGGGCAAGGAAATGATCCTGCGCATTGCGGCCGAAAGCGACATAGACACCAGTTACGCCGCCTGGCGCCTCAAGACTCCCTTGCCTTATTCGATCCGCGCAGTCACGAAAGTACGCGCCGCCAAGCTCTCGATGCAATATTGGGTGCGGTTTCTCGAGCGGCATGCCGAGATCAAGACCGTTTTCGAGTTCGAGATCATGAAGCTCATGAGCGAGGTCATGGCACACACCATCACGCTGCACCTGCTTGATGCTCCGGGGCGGGTCCAGCGCTTCCTCCGCAAGCACACCGGCCTCGCCGACCGCCTGCCGAAGAAAGAACTCGCATCGTACCTGAACCTGTCGCCGGAAACGCTATCGCGACTCAAGCGCCGCGGCAAGATCTAACTTCGCCGCGCCGCCAGCCGCAGCCGGCCGAGCGTCGCTGAAATCAGCGGCCAGAACAGCGCAATCAGAGCCAGCCCCGTAAGGCTGCCGACCAGCCAGTTCGAGAAGAACACCCCCATATCGCCCTGGGAGATCAGCATCGACTGCCGGAAAGCGCTTTCGGCCGAGTCCCCCAGGACCAGAGCCAGCACCATCGGCGCCAGCGGGTAGTCGAGCTTCTTGAAAAGGTAGCCGACCACGCCGAACACGATCATCAGCCACACGTCGAGCATGTTGTTCTTGACCGTGAAGGCGCCGATGGCGCAGATCACCACGATGACCGGCGCGATGATCGGAAACGGCACGCGCAAGATGGCGGCGAACAGCGGCACCATGGTCAGCACCACGATCAGTCCCGCGATGTTGCCGAGATACATGCTGGCGATGAGGCCCCACACGAAATCCTTTTGCTCCACGAACAGCAGCGGCCCTGGCTGCAGGCCCCAGATCAGCAGGCCGCCCAGCAGCACCGCCGCGGTCGGCGAGCCGGGGATGCCGAGCGTGATCATCGGCAGCAGCGCCGAAGTACCGGCCGCATGCGCCGCGGTTTCCGGCGCCACCACGCCCTCGAGCTGGCCGGTGCCGAACTTGTGGCCGTCCTTCGACACCTTGCGCGCCACGCCGTAGCTCATGAAAGAGGCCGGCGTCGCCCCGCCGGGGATGATGCCCATCCAGCAGCCGATGATGCAGCTCCTGATCGAGGTCGCCCAGTACCGCGGCAACTTCTTCCAGGTTTCCAGCACGATCTTGGGGTTGATCTTGGCGGTGTGCCCCGAGAACGAGAGCCCCTCTTCCATGGACAGCAGGATCTCGCCGACGCCGAACAGCCCGATCACCGCCACCAGGAAATGGAAGCCCGACAGCAGCTCGGTGAAGCCGAAGGTGAGCCGCAACTGGCCGGTAACAATGTCGATGCCCACCGCGGCCATTGCAAAGCCCAGCATCATCGCGGCGACAATCTTGAAGGGATTGCCCTTGCCGGTGCCGACGAAGCTGCAGAACGTGAGCAGGTACACCGAGAAGAACTCGGGCGGGCCGAACTGCAGCGCGAAACTCGCGACCAACGGGGCGAGGAAGGTGAACATCAGGACCGCCACCAGCGCGCCCACGAACGACGAGGTGAAAGCGCCGGTCAGCGCCTCTCCCGCGCGGCCCTGTTGCGCCATCGGGTAGCCGTCGAACGTCGTCGCCACCGACCACGGCTCGCCCGGGATGTTGAAGAGCACCGACGTAATTGCGCCGCCGAACAGCGCCCCCCAGTAGATGCAGGACAACATGATGATGGCCGAGGTCGGCGACATGCTGAAGGTCAGCGGCAGCAGGATGGCGACGCCATTCGCGCCGCCCAGACCGGGCAGCACGCCGATGATCACCCCCAGCGTGATGCCGAGGAACATCAGCATCACGTTTTGCGGCGTCAGCGCAACCGAGAAACCGTGTAACAGCGCGTTGATTTCTTCCATTGTGCTTGCCTGTTCAGAAACCGAACAGGCGCTCGAGCGGCCCCTTGGGCAGGGGGATCTTGAACCAGATCTCGAACAGCACGAAAGAAATGATGCTTACCGCGCCACCCACCACCGCGCTGCGCAACCAGCCGTACTTGCCCACGAACCTCATGAAGAGCCCGATGAACAGGGCCGACGGAACATAGATCCCGATCAGCTGGATCCCCAGGACGTAGGCGGTCGAGGGCAGCAGGATCACCATCACCTTCTTCAACTGGCCCGCGGTGACGAAGACCTTGCGGTCGCTTTTCAGCTGCATCAGCGCCTGCACAAATACCACGATGCAGCAGACGCAGATGAACGAGCCGATATAGAAGGGAAAATAGCCCGCCTGCGGGCCGTCGGAGCCCCAGCTCGATCCCAGCTGATGGCTTTCCCAGACCACCAGCGCCCCGAGAAAAAAAATTATCGCCGCGACAACCAGGTCCACCGGGACGCTGCGCACCCCGGCTTGCGCCGATTCCTGATCATGTGCCAATTGCTTGATCCCCTGCCGAAACTCCGGCCACAGCGCGGCTCATGCGCGCCCCGGTCGAGCTTAGGTATTGGCGGGATAGCAGGCAGTCGCCTGCCCCCCGCCTGTTCTGCCAGTTACTTCTTGACCGCGAGGAAACCCGCTTCCTGCATCAGGTTCCGATGCAGGGCCTCGGCCTTGGCGACCCACTCCACGTACTCCTTGCCCGCCATGAAGGTCTGGTTGAACGCTCCGTCTTCCATGAATTTCTGCCATTCCGCCGTGCCGCGCACCTTCTTGAACAGATCGATGTAGAAGTTGACCGCGTCCTGCGGTACGCCCGACGGCATGAAAATCCCGCGCAGCATCACGTACTCCATCGGGATGCCCATTTCCTTGCAGGTCGGGATGTCGCCCCACGCCATGGTGTCGGTGACCTTGTTCTTGTACGGCATGCGTTGCGCGTCGAACACGCACAGCGGGCGCAGCTTACCGGCGCGCCATTGCGCCACCGCCTCGATCGGATTGTTGACCGTGGAATCCACGTGCTTGCCAACCAGCTGCGTGGCGACCTCGCCGCCGCCCTTGAATGGCACGTAGATGAACTTGATGCCGGAAGCTTTCTCGATCGCGACCGTGATGATCTGGTCTTCCTGCTTGGAGCCGGTGCCTCCCATCTTGAACTTGTTGGGACCGGCCTTCTTTACCGCGTCGAGGTAGTCCTTGGGCGCCTTGAAGGACGTGTCGGCGGGAACCCACAGTACAAAGTTGTCGAGCGCGAGCATCGCGACCGGAGTCAGGTCCTTCCAGTTGAACGGCACGCCCGTGGCAAGCGGGGTGGTGAACAGGTTCGAGAGCGTGATGATGATCTTGTGCTGGTCTCCCTTCGACGCCTTGACGTCGAGGAAACCCTCGGCGCCCGCGCCGCCCGACTTGTTGATCGGGACGACCGACTGCTTCATCAGGTTGTGCTTCGCGACCACGCCCTGGGTAAAGCGGGCCATTTGGTCCGCCCCGCCGCCGGTGCCGGCCGGAATGATGAACTCGACCGACTTGGTGGGCTCCCAGGCCCCAGCAGCCCCTGCAAGCGCCGCAGCGAGCAGCGCCGCGCTACACGTTAAAACACGCTGAATGGCCATGACTCATACCTCCTGTGAATAAAAACAAACGGACTTGGCTATGCACCGGCCTTGCCTGGCTCTTATTATGACTTGCCAATGATTAACAGATCGATCCAGCGAACAATTGACCCACGTCAATTATTCGCAAATCTATGCATCAAGCACCGATGGTGCGGCGCAATATACCTCGATAATTGATCATTTCACCAGCAACACCGGCACCGGCGACAGGTGGATCACCTTGGTGGCCACCGAACCCAGCACGAGGTTGGACACCGAACCCAGGCCGCGGGTGCCCATGAAAATCTGGT
>Ga0210379_10000183_pt1 | contig 18419 bp, 17 predicted proteins | sample PLMedo_2_FD_155468 | JGI IMG/M metagenome (GOLD analysis project Ga0210379, IMG submission 155468) | Groundwater sediment microbial communities from an aquifer in East River, Colorado, USA - PLM4_32_coex redo | ecosystem: Environmental > Terrestrial > Soil > Riparian zone | place: USA: East... | reverse complement strand
TGGGAAAAGGCGAAGAGCAAGGCCGCGAAGCAGGTCCGCGATACCGCGGCGGAACTGCTCGCACTCTACGCCCGGCGTGCGTTGCGCCAGGGACATGCGTTCCAGGTGAAGAGCCACGACTACGACGCGTTCGGTGAAGGCTTCCCGTTCGAGGAAACGCCCGATCAGGCGGCCGCGATCAACGCCGTGCTGGAGGACCTGAAAAGCGGCAAGCCGATGGACCGGCTGATCTGCGGCGACGTCGGTTTCGGCAAGACGGAAGTCGCGCTGCGCGCCGCCTTCGTCGCCGTCGCCGACGGCGCGCAGGTCGCGGTGCTGGTGCCGACGACGCTGCTCGCCGAGCAGCACTTCAACACCTTTTCCGACCGTTTCGCCGACTGGCCGGTCAGGATCGCGGAACTCTCGCGCTTCCGCAGCGGGAAGGAGACGGCCGACGCGCTTGTGGGCCTTGCCGACGGCCGCATCGACATCGCGATCGGCACCCACAAGCTGCTTTCCCGCGACGTGAAGTTCCGGCAACTCGGGCTCGTCATCATCGACGAGGAGCACCGCTTCGGCGTGAGGCAGAAGGAGCGGTTGAAGGCCCTGCGCGCGGAAGTGGACGTGCTCACGCTCACGGCGACACCGATCCCGCGCACGCTTGCGATGTCGCTGGAGGGGCTGCGCGACTTCTCGGTCATCGCCACCGCCCCCGAGCGCCGGCTTGCGATCAAGACCTTCGTTTCCCGCCATAGCCGGCCGCTGATCCGCGAGGCGGCGCTGCGGGAGCTGAAGCGTGGCGGCCAGATCTACTTCCTCCATAACGATATCGACACGATCGACCATGCCGGAGACACCCTGGCCAAACTCCTGCCGGAGGCCCGCATCCGCATCGCGCACGGGCAGATGCGCGAGCGCGAGCTCGAGCACGTGATGCGCGACTTCTACCAGCAGCGCTTCAACGTGCTCCTCTGCACCACCATCATCGAAACCGGCATCGACGTGCCCACCGCCAACACCATCATCATCAACCGCGCCGACAAGTTCGGGCTTGCCCAGCTTCATCAGCTGCGGGGACGGGTCGGCCGCTCGCACCACCAGGCCTACGCCTATCTGTTATTGCCCGACGAGGGCAACATCACGGCGCAGGCGACGAAACGGCTCGAGGCGATCCAGATGATGGAAGAGCTGGGTTCCGGCTTTTTCCTCGCGATGCACGATCTCGAGATCCGCGGGGCGGGCGAGGTGCTGGGTGAATCCCAGAGCGGCGAGATACAGGAAGTCGGCTTCAACCTCTACGTGCGCATGCTCGATGCGGCGGTGCGGTCGCTCAAGAGCGGGCGCGAGCCGGACCTCGCGGCGCCGCTCGCCGTCACCGCCGAAATCAACCTGCACGTGCCCGCGCTGTTGCCGGCGGACTACGTGAGCGACGTGCACGAGCGGCTGGTGCTCTACAAGCGGCTTGCCGGCTGCGAGACGCTCGAGGCGCTGGATGCACTGCGCGAGGAGCTGGTCGACCGCTTTGGGCCCCCGCCCGAAGCCGCCCGCGCGTTGATCGAATGCCACCGCCTGCGCGTCCTCGGCCAGCCGCTCGGCATCGCGCGCATCGACGCGAGCGATACCGCGATCCAGCTCCAGTTCATCGCGAAGCCACCGATCGAGACGGCGAGGGTTCTCGACCTGATGCGACAGAGGAAAAACTACCGCTTCGCCGGACAGGACAAGCTGCGCATCGAGCTGAAGCTGCCCGACATCAAAGCGCGCGTCGCGGCGATCCGCGAGGCGTTTGGCGAGCTGGCATAATCGGGTACCCGGGAAACGGAAGCGAACGAATGAACCCGGCAGTCCTGCGCGGCTCCATTCTCGCCATCGAGCTGATGGTATTCTTCATCGTGACGGCGTTCGCGAGCTATTTCATCTCGCACGCTTCAGCGTGGCAGGCGGCCCAGGGGGAGACGCCTCCCGCGCAATTTCCGGTGATCGCCTATGACGGCGATCGCGGCCGCCCCGAACCCCAGAACTATTTCGTCGTGCCGTGGAGCGAGTGGCAGGGCGTCTCTGAGAAGCGCCCGGCCGCGACCTTGCTCCTGCCCGAACGGTCCGCCAGCATCAGGATTGGCGACACCGGAGAAGCATCGTTTACGGTCACCGAAGAGCCCGGGTCACGGCAGGCCGTGGCATTGAAATGGCGCACGGGCGGCGGGGAGCAGGAGGCGCACTATATCTCGCAGGCGCAGAGCATCGAGCCGCGCTACTTGCGAACGCTTGGCACCCAAACCCTGCTGATGAGCGCGGCGGTGGGGTTCCTGGCCGGCCTCTTCACGGGCCGGGCGATGCGCCGGCGCTGGCTGGCGCAGCCGGGGACCATCGTGCCCCTGCCGCCCAAAGCTGAATAGACAGGATTTACATGATTAACAAGATTGGCTTCATTCTTGTCTTTCGACGTAATCCTGTGAATCCTGTTAATCCTGTCGATTAGTTCTTGATCTTTACCCCATGCCCCTGATCCGACCCTTCGCCGGCCTGCGCCCGGCGTCCGGCCGTGCCGCCGAAGTCATCGCTCCCCCCTACGACGTGCTGACCAGCGACGAAGCGCGCGCGCGCGCCGCCGGCAAACCATGGAGCTTCCTGCACATCTCCAAGCCGGAGATCGACCTGCCGGCGGTGGGAACCGATCCGTACGCGCCCCAGGTCTATGCCAAGGCAGCGGAAAACCTGGGTCTCATGATGCGCAAAGGCATTCTCGTCCGCGATCCGGCGCCCTGCTATTACGCGTACCGCCTGATCATGGGCAAGCACACGCAGACCGGCCTGGTGGCGGCGGCCTCGCTCGCGGAGTACGAAACCAACCGCATCCGCAAGCACGAGCACACGCAGACGGACAAGGAAAACGACCGCGTGCGCCAGATCCACGCGCTGAATGCCCAGACCGGCCCGGTCATGGTCGCTTATCCGGAGGCGCGGGAGGTAGACGACATTCTGGCGCACTGCTCAGCCGGCGCGCCGGACGCGGATGTTACCGCCGACGGTGGTGTCCGCCACTCCCTATGGGTCGTGCATGACGCCGAGATTCAGGCTCGACTCACCCGGGCCTTTGATGCGATGCCCGCCCTCTACATCGCCGATGGTCACCACCGCTCGGCGGCGGCTTCGCGCGTCGCCGCTGCGCGCCGCGCCGCCAATCCGCGGCACACTGGAGAGGAAAACTACAACTGCTTCCTGACCGTGATCTTCCCTCACCACCAGTTGCAGATTCTCGACTATAACCGCGTCGTTGCCGGGTTGAACGGCATGGACGCCACGGCTTTTCTGGCGCGTGTGCGGGAAAACTTTTCCGTGCAGAATAGCCCCACGCCCGTGAAGCCGGCCAAGCCGGCCGAATTCGGCCTGTATCTCGCGGGCCAGTGGTATCGCCTGGCGATCCGCCGCGAGCTGATTCCGGCCGACGATCCCGTCGCGCGCCACGACGCGACGCTGCTGTCCGACCGCCTGCTCGGGCCGATACTGGGCATCACGGACTTGCGCCGCGACAAGCGCATCGACTACGTCGGCGGCATCCGCGGGCTCGCGGAACTGGAGCGGCGCGTCAACAGCGGCGAGATGACCGCCGCCTTCTCCCTCCATCCCACGAGCATGGACGACCTGATGGCGGTTGCCGAAGCCGGCAAGGTCATGCCGACGAAGTCCACCTGGTTCGAGCCCAAGCTGGCGGACGGGCTGGTATCGCACGTACTGGACTGAGATCGGTGATGGGTGATGAGTGACGAGTGATGCGCAACGAGTCGTCAGCCGTCAGTCATCACCGGTTTATTGCGGACGTCTCATTGCGCCCGGCTACCTGCCTAGGAGCGGACAACGTTGATCGGCCTGCCGGAAAGAAATTTCTCGATGTTCCCGATCGCGCACAACAGGCCATCACGCCTGACCTCCGGCGTCTGGCCCGCGTTGTGGGGAGATAACACTGTATTCGTGCTGAGCAGCAATGGATCGTCGGACTTCACCGGTTCGTCGTGAAAAACATCGAGCCCGGCGCCGGCGATCCGGCGGCTCGCAAGGGCTTCGAGCAGCGCGTCCCGATCGACCAGCGGCCCTCGAGCGGTGTTGATGAGAAACGCTTCCGGTTTCATCAGCGCGAACTCCCTGCGCCCGACAAAATCACGCGTCTCCGGCATGAGCCGCAGGTGGAGCGTGACAAAGTCGGCGCGGCACAGGAAGTCGTCCTTCGCGGCCGGCGTATCGCTGCGCGCGCTCCATATCAGCACCTCCATGCCGAACCCGCGCGCGAGCTGCGCTACCCGCGCCCCGATGGCGCCGGCGCCGAATACTGCAAGCGTCTTGCCGTAGAGCTGCGCAAGCATTTCACGCGGCCACGCGCCGCCCCTCATCTCGCGGTCGATTCTCGGTATCTTGCGCGCCACGGCGAGCATCAGCGCGATCGTGTGTTCCGCCACCGCGTAGGCGTTGACGGCCGGAGTGTTGCAGACGGTGACGCCGTGACGCGCAGCCGCCACGAGATCGATATTGTCCGTACCCGTGCCCCAGATCGAGATTATCTTCAGGCCCGGGCAGGCGCGGAACACCGCTTCCGTAAAACGCGCATAGGCGCGGATGTTGAAGGCGACGGCGGCATTCCCGATGCGGCGCGCGAGCTCGGCTTCGTCTTCCGCGCCGCGCTCGGTGTAGACGCGCGTTTCTCCCAACGCCCTGGCGCGCTCGTGAGCGGCCGAGCCTTCGAAGACCGAGGGGAAATCGTCAGGAACGACAATCATCTCATTCCGCTCTCAGCGATCAGCTGACAGCTTTCAGCCAAACGGTTTCCTGCTGACGGCTGATGGCTGACGACTGGAATTAGCGCCTGCGCGCTGATTCGTATAATGGCATCACTCGCTCCGCGTAAGCCGCGAGGTCCTTTTGGCGATTCTGCGGGGAGGGGTGAGTCGAAAGAAATTGGGGTGGCGCAGATCCGCCCACCTGGCCCATCTTCTGCCACAGCGTAGTTGCAGCGTGCGGGTCGTAGCCGGCGCGCGCGGCGAGCTCGACGCCGATGCGGTCGGCCTCGATTTCGTGCTCGCGCGAGTTGGGAAGATTGAAGGTGACGTCGGTGACGATCTGCGCGATCTGCAATTCGGTGCCGCCCAGCCCGAGCGCCGCGCCGACCACCTGCAGGCCGATTGCCTGGGCATAAGCCTGGGATGCTCGCTCGCGTCCGTGCTCCCGCAAGGCGTGCGCGATTTCGTGCCCCATCACGGCGGCGAGCTCATCGTCCGTCACCTTGAGCTTCTCGACCAGCCCGGTGTAGACCGCGATCTTGCCGCCCGGCATGCACCAGGCGTTGACGTCGCCGGAAGTGACGACGTGGACCTCCCACGCCCAGCGCGGTGCATCCGTGCGGAAGGCTGCGGTGGCGGGAATCAGGCGCTGCGCGATGGCTTTCACGCGCGCGACTTGCGCAGGGTCCCGGTCGAGTGCGTTCTTGCCAACCGCCTTTTTCATCTCCTGCTGATAGGCCTGCGCCGCGCTCTTGTCGACCTGGGCGGAGGACAGCAGCATGGACTGCTGGCGCTCCACGCCCACGGCGCCGGGCTGGGTGGTCTGCACCGTCTCGCACGAGGTCAGGGCCAGCACGCACATCAGCAGCCCGCCTCGCAGAATGAATGATCTCGCTCTCATATTGTCCACTCGACAATAGGCCCTGATCTTATTTGAACAATAATGAAACTGTAAGTTTCTTATCTTGTTCAGGGTAATTCAATTAAAAAATGGGCTCGATGGATGAAGAATATTGCATTGGGAGCACATCTTCGCGTCGCAGAATCGCTTGCCTATGAATACCCCCTGAGCCCATTTTTCAGCGAATTGGTACCCGGGTATCGTTTCCGTCGAGCCGGAATAGCTGCCACGGCGCCCCCTCCTCCTGGCACATGCCGTAACGGAACGGCCAGGTGTCGCGCCCCAGAGTGAAAAACCTCAGGTCCTGAAACCACGCACAGGTCGAGGGATTGCCCGAATCCACGCGCAGCAGCACCGGTTCTACCGCGAACCAGCGGTAGAACGCGAACCGCGGCTGCGACCAGGCCTCTCGCGCAATGGCGCGTTCGGCAGCCGACGAGCCGAAGCGGGACGCACGCACCCACTGCGCCTGCGCGAGCGGGAGATAGGCCGCGTCAAGGCGGGCGATGTAGCCCGCGTCCGGAGCCGGCCGCAGCGGCTCTCGCCGCGCCAGGTTGACGAAACTGTAGCGCGCTTCCTCGCCACTGCTCACGACCACCATCCAGTTAAATGGCGAAACGGGGCGCGGCTGCGCCGTCACTTCAGCCTGCTTCAGTCCGGAGTCCCTGGCATAGGCTTCCCCCCACTCCACTGCGCGTTGATGCAGAACACCCTGGAACGCGATGTAGCCGCAGAGCGCGGCGAGCCCCGCGGTCGCAGGCACGGGCGACGCCCGCCACACGGCACAAGCCGCCAGCCCCACGAGGATGACGCCGGTGAACCAGAGGTCGATTATGGAGGTGGTCCCGATGCCCACCCGCGCATCGGAAAGCGGCGCGAACACCATCGTGCCGAACGACGTGATCCAGTCGCCCGCGATGTGGATGCCGAGGCTGAGCGCGATGACGCCGAAATAGGCGCGCCACGGCCGGTCACGGCGCCACGTCACCGCGCAAAGACGCGCCAGGAGATACGCCCACAACGGCAGCAGGACGAGGGAGTGCGTTGCGCCGCGGTGATGAAGGAGATACTCGACGGGCCCGATGTAACTGATGACGAAATCGAGATCGGGCGCGGCTGCTGCCAGGAAACCGACGAACAGGCGGCGCCCGAGCGGCAGCGTCCGGTCATCCGCGTTCTGCGGCGCAGTCGCCCGAGCCAGCAGCGCGCCGGAAAGGGCGTGAGTCAGCGTGTCCACGAAATAAGACCCTCAACCCTGAACTAGCCGCCAAGGCGCCAAGAACGTTAAGGAAAGCAATACCAGAATAACAAAACCGAAACTACTCGAACTACCAATGGCGTCAAGTTACTCAAGACTGAACGTCTTCTCCATCCAATTATCCTTGATGTTCTTCTGGGAGGCCTTGGCGTCCTGGCGGCTAATGTTCCGAAGCCGACGCTTGTACCTTGTATTCCGGCTGAATGTCGAACAGCAACCTGCCGTGCGCCCGCCTCAGCGCCAATTCGGCTTCGGCCGGGGTCGCGCTTAGCGAGAAGATGAACCCGAGGTAACTCGCTCCGTCCGGTGGCGGGGCGATGATGTGACCGGGCTGCGCCGTGATCCTGATCCCGGTGATGCCGGGTACCTCCAATGCGCTGTTCAGGTCGTGAACGCCCTGATAGATGCCGCGCCGCGCGATGGGAATCATCATCACGCCGGCGCCTTCACGGGATGCGCTCAAGGCCACGGGTTGGTCCAGCGCCGAGCGCAGGATCAGTTCCTCAAGCGTCATGCCGAGTGCGTGGTTGAGCGCCATGCCGCACAGACCACCGATCGAGCGGGCGGCCGCTTCCAGCAGCCACACGCCCTCGCCGTTGACCCGCATTTCGGCATGCACCGGCCCGGTGATGAGCCCGGCCTGCCTGCATGCGCGCTGCACCGTGCGATGAATTTCCTCCTGGGTCCGTCGGGGCAGGCGCGAGGGCGTGACGTAAATGGTCTCCTCGAAATAGGGCCCGTCCAGGGGATCGGGTTTGTCGAACAACGCGAGTACCCTGAGTTCGCCGCGATCGAGGATGCCCTCCAGCGCATATTCCCGCCCCGCAATGAAGTCCTCGACGACAAGACCCAATGAAGCGGCATCGCGGTCCGCCTTGTTCTGGATGTCTCTCACCCAGTTCACCGCCTGCAGGAATTCCCGGGCGTTGTCGGCCCGGATCACGCCGCGGCTTCCCGAAAGCCTTCTCGCCTTGACCACGACAGGCCACCTCAGTTGCGCAAGCAATCGGGCCGGATCGGCATCGCTCGGCAGATGGTGAAAATCGGGGCATAGAAATCCGCGCTCGTTTTGCATCTGCCGGAACGCGAGCTTGTCGCGCAACCGCCGCACCGCCTCGGGCGGATTAGCCTCAAGGCCCAGGCTCTCGTTGAGCCGCGCGGCGAGCTCGAGCCCCGGGTCGTCTACCGCCAGCACGGCGTCGGGCTTGTGCTTGAGCGAACGCAAAATGACTTCGAGTGCCTCACCGGGCCTGTCGAAATGCACGGCCATGATGGGATCCAGTCCCCATGACGGGGCCAACTGGTGGCAGTAGTCGGCGGCTGTAATGATCTCGACGTCCAGCTTCTTTCCTGCCGCAAGGAACGCCTCGTTGCGGTATGAAGTGGTGGGAAGAAGCAGCAGGACGCGCTTCATGGACAAAGTTCCTGAGAATGCGTGCTAAGGCGCGGCAGGCTGGGCCTTTCGATCCAAGTAATACTTTCCCATCGCCACGTTGGCTTGGTGCGCTTCGGCAAGTTTCTCGACGACAGCTTCCCATTTGTCGCCGGGAATGGCCACGTACATTTCTTCATCCGGCAGGCCGGTAAATGTCCGGTTGCCTTTGCAACCGAGTGAGATCGATGTCTGGCGGTTTGCCATTGTCAGAGGAAGGATTGCGCAGGCCGGACGACCCAGTGCGTTCGTTAGGGCGCTACCCGCTCCTGCCTTGATGGCTGCTTCGTAAATCAGCATGGCCTGCGCCGGTTTCGCCGCAATCATCACCACATCGGGTTTGAAGCCGGCACCATCCATTGGGCCATACGCCACAGCACCGGGAGATCTGGCCAGCGTTGGGATACCGGGTACTTCCGCGGTCGCGACGTAGTTGTTTTCAGCCATGAAAACAATCGTGTCATTCAGTTCGTGCGCACGGGCCGCCGGCAGTGCGATCTTGTGGGTGTAACTTCCGACCGCGCAGTTGTAATGATCGGCTGGAACCGTATAAAAGCTCTGCCCGCTCATGGCTTTCTCCCAGAACATGCAACCGGCAGCCACAGGCCCGCCTTCCCAGCGCCGCACACCGACGGGTGGCGACTCGAAAAAGCCTATAGCGATGGGCGGTTTGCCAAGTCCAAGAAGTTCCGCAGACCTCGATGCTTTGCTCACTATTGTCTCCTTAGGAGAAGGGCGTGCTTCATGAATCGAACGTATCAATCAGAAAGACTGGAGTTGTTGCTCGGTGGGCTCGGCGCAGCAGTACCACGGTTCCGACAGGCGGGGAATCGGAGATCCGAGGTTCTCCGTGAGTTCTGGCGCGGGGCGTCCTGCAGCCTCGTGGGCCATCGCCCAGATTCTCGCGAATACCTCGCGGCGCAAACGCCCCGCTTCCTCGGCGCTCGCGACGAACGCCTGAACCTGCTGTTGCAGCTCATCGACACGGGGGTCCCGGTGTCGCCAGGGGCAACCCAGAATCTTCGCATCGAAATCCTGGATCAGGTCGCGGAAGCCCGGCAGTTTCAGCAGGTACGACCCCTGCGGGACCAGAAGGCGAATGCAAAGCTGGATCGGCGGCACGCTTTCAGCCAGGTCGAGGTCGATGAGCCGCTGCAACAGCTCGATATAGCCTTCAAGCGTGGTCCACGGCGTGAAGGCAACGAAGGTCGGCGCGAAAGCGATGCCCGCCTGGCGCAGCAATGCCACGGCGCGGCCGAAATCTGCGGCGGTATGATTCTTGTCGAGGTACTCCAGTATCCGGTCGTCCACCGCTTCGACGGCAGCCGTGATGAACAGGCATCCACAGCGCTTCAACTCCGCCAGCATTTCAGCCTGATTGATGAGATGCTGCACTTTGATGACGGCATCGAACGTGACGCCGGGAAATTCCGCGTGCAGCGCCCTCGCGAGCTTCAGCGCATGGGTCGGACCATTGAAAAAATCCGGGTCGCCAAAGGAGATGTGCTCCGCGCCGACTGCCACCTGGCTGCGGATGTCGGCCATCACCACATCCACCGGCACGATTCGGAATTTTCCCTGGTACACGGGCACCACCGGGCAATGGCGACACAAATGCTTGCAGCCCCGGCTACCCTCGGCAAATCCCACGACCTTGCTGCTCCCGTCCGGCAGTTGCAGATGGGCGTAGCGGGCAAGGGGCGGGAGCCCGGTCCGGTCGGGAGTGAGAAACTCGATCCTGCTGAGATTGATGACCGGCTCGCTCTGGATCGCGTCGTCGCGAGTGCTTCGCAGGCGCTCAGCGAGGCTCAACAATCCCGGCTCGAATTCGCCTCCAAGAACCGTTCCAACACCGAGCCCTCTCAGGAGCGTTTCGTTCATCGGGGCATACAGTCCGTAAACGCACAAGTGGGCCCCGGGGGCGAGCGCCTTGATGCGCGGAATCGCTTCGACCGCGATGCGCGTAGCGGTGTGCATGCCGACGTAGACCGCCACGAGGCTGGCGCCGGCCAGGGTGCGGGGATCGAGCCTTTGCAGCGAAAGGTCGATGCACGCCACCTGGAAACCCGCCCTTTTCAGCCATGCGGCAGGCTCTGCGAGCGCGAACGGCTGACGCCCCAGTTCGTAAGGATTTATCAGCACCGCCTTGAACGGCACATCGCTTTTTACGCGCCCCATGGTCTCCAGGGGGATGCCGGCGAGTGCGTCGGGAGATGCTGCAGGTCTGGCAGACATTTGCTGGTACTGTCTACTTCGACTTTGGACGCTGTTCGAATGCGCCCTCGACGGGCTCGCGGCTCGTCCCAGCTTCCTCCATGCGCTTGACGTAGCGCCGCCACATTTCTTCCTGGTGAAGGCCGTAGTCATAAAGAAGGTCCCACGAATAGATGCCGGTATCGTGGCCGTCGGAGAAGGTGAGCTGGATCGCGTAGGTGCCGACCGGCTCAATGTGCTTGATCTCGACATTTTTCTTGCCCGCTTGCAGGACCTCCTGGCCGGGCCCGTGGCCGCGCACCTCCGCAGACGGAGAGTAGACCCGCAGAAACTCGCAGGGGAATGGGAACTTCTTGCCGTCGGCAAACGAGACTTCCAGGATGCGGGACTTCTGGTGCAGCTTGATTTCTGTAGGGTTGGGGATGTTCTTGTCCAAACCTGCCATGGCCGTACTCCTTTATCGCTTTGCCGAGTTGCTCGAATGATGCCTCTCTACCAGTAATGCCCCACCGTGATATGGCCGGGGGCTTTCCGGCGGTTTTTCTTCAAGCCCCGTTCCTCAAGCACGAGGCTCGTGTCGCGAACCATGTTGGGATTTCCGCAAATCATGACTTGAGATTTCTCAGCGGAAAGCTGCACGCCGGTTTTGGCTTCCAGACGACCGTCCTTGCCCATGCTATCTGGTGGATGGAGGCACGTATCCCGCCGCCACGTCGGCTCCGCCGCGGAAGAAATGTTTCTCCATCATCACTGCCTTTCTAGTCCCAGCGGCTGTCGCGCACCTGGACCACGCCATTCTCGACGCGAACCGGAAACGTCGCGACTGGCTCGTAGGCTGGGGCAGTCAGCGCGGCGCCGGTCTTGATGCAGAAGCGCGCGCCGTGGCGCGGGCAGACGATCTCGTCGCCTTCGATGGTGCCGCCGGTCAATTGCCCGCCGTCATGGCTGCACACGTCCTCGATGGCGTAGTAGTCGCCCCCGAGGTTGAACACCACGACGCTCGCGCCGTCCACATCCACCACGCGGTGGCTGCCGGGCGCCAGCTCCCCGGCTTGCGCGACTGTGATCCATTCAGACATTTGGCTCAGTCGCGGCGCTTTAGTGACTTCGGCCGGAGCATAAGTCAGGCGTGGCATTCCACGCTTACCATAGCGGCCTGCTAAGGTTTTCGGTGAACGAGGAAAACATGATGTTGAAGCTAAGGCTAACCCTCTCGTTTTCGCTCATATTCGTGTCGACGGAGTGTTGCAGGTAGGCCGGGAAAACGAGAAGAGTGCCATTACTTACTTTCACCACAACCTGATCGGTATTCTCGGCCGTAAGCTGCACGACCGGTGGCCTGATGATACCGGTCTGATTTCTCGGGTCGTGAAAGTTTATGGTATCTGCGCCTGGGTGAGTCCTAACGTAATAGGCGCCACTCAAGAAGTTATTTGGGTGACTATGAGACCGGTGTGCGGCACCCTTGGCGAGAACATTGACCCAACAGCCAGTAATCTGGAAGGCGTCACAACCTATTCTCAAGAATTGCAGAATGCTTTTCGTCGTGTGATTTACACAGGAAACAAGATCCTGAAATTCTTCGAGTTCATGCAATGTCCGATTTGACTGCCACCCTCGTCCAGACGCCAGTTGCGGCTCATCCCGCCTCATCCTTTCAAGCGCCGAGAGAATCTTCGCATTTATCGCTTCGTGCTGATCCGCCTTGAGTTGAATCTTCCAGACCAGCGTCGGAAACATCGGAATGACATCCGATCCCTCAAACCACCGATGGTCCTCTTCCGCCATACGTCACAATGGCCGACTCGCTTATCCAGCATTGTTCTCGTGTTTCTTGGCTATCTTGGCGCCTTGGCGGCGAATTTCCGGTCTTGACCTAGACAGCGACGACTTCCAGGTCCGGCTCGATCTGCCGCACCAGGCTCTCGATTCCGGTCAACGTGCCGGAGATCGAACTCGGGCAGCTGCCGCACGCGCCCTGGTAGTGCACCATCAGGCGGTTGCCTTCGAGGCCCATGATGTAGAGATCGCCGCCGTCGCCCTGCAGATAGGGCCGCACCTGCTCGTCGAGTATGGCGTTGATCTTGTCGAGTCGCTCCTTGTCGGCATCGCTCAGGCTCGCGGTGTTCGCGTCCGTGCCCGCCTGGGCCACGAGTTGCGCTGTTTGCGCGTCCGCCGATGGCGCCTCGCGGATTGGCACCGCCAGCTTGCGCATGAGCTCCTGCCAGTCCGCGCTCCCGTCCTGCGTCACCGTGATCCAGTGGTCCACGTAGAACACACTGGTGACGTGCTCGAAGTCGAACAGCTTCGAAGCGAGCGGGTCGTCCTTCGCCTGCTCGGCGCTTTCGTACGAGCGCGATATCCCCCAGGTCAACGGCTCCTTGAGGATGAACTTCATCGCGTTCGGGTTGGGCGTCGGCTCGATTTCAGAAATCTTCGGCATAGTTCAGACCAGTCCAACCGCAAAGGCGCAAAGACGCAGAGGCCTCGCAAAGAAGGAGAAATAGAATTTAATATTCATACTTTGTTCACTTTGCGTTCTCTTTGCGCCTTCGCGTCTTTGCGGTAAAGAAGTTTGAATTTAAGCGTTTCCTACCGGGGCGTGCATCGGGTCTTCCTCCGCCTCGGTGGTCGTGCTCGCCTGCGCGTTGAGCGCCGCGTGCAGCGTGTGCCACGGCAGGATTGCGCACTTGACCCGCGTTGGCAGGTCGCGCATCCCTGCAAACACCGTCAGCCGCCCAAGGTGGTGCGGGCCGGCGGCATCGAGCTTGCCGGTCGCCAGATCACGGAACTCCTGTACCAGCCGCTCGGCGTCATCCCTGGACTTGCCTTTGACCGCCGTCGTCATCATCGAAGCCGACGCCTTGCAGATGGCGCAGGACTCGCCCTGGAAGTTGACGGCGTCCACTGCTTCATCGCGCAGCTTGAGCGTCAGCGTCAGGCGGTCTCCGCACAATGGGTTGTGACCCTCGGCCCTATGGGTCGCATCCGCCAGCACGCCCCAATTGCGCGGCTTGCGGTTGTGGTCGAGGATGACCTCTTGATAGAGCTGTTTCGTATCCGCCATCGTTTAAGAACCAAAATAGACAGGATTAACAGGATTCACAGGATTAATCCAAAAACAAAACCTTCGCCATCTATAGCGCCGGTGTTGGTCTTGATCTTGTCAATCTTGTAAATCCTGTCCATTTGCTTTTGACGTTGGGTTTTCAGCCAAAGACCTTCTGCACTTTCTTGATGCCCGCGACGAGCGCGTCCACTTCGGCATGTGTGTTGTAGAAGGCAAACGAGGCGCGCGAGGTGGCGGGTATGCCGAATCGGGTCATCACCGGCTGCGCGCAGTGATGGCCGGTGCGGACCGCGACGCCCTCTTCGTTCAGCAGCGTGCCGACGTCGTGCGGATGCACTCCGTCCACGACGAAGGAGAGCACCGCCGCCTTCTTCTCCGCGGTGCCGATGATGCGCACGCCCGGAAGGCGGTTCACGCGGTCGGTCGCGTAATCCAGCAGGTCGGTCTCGTGCGCATGGATGCGCTCCATGCCGACTCCGGTGATGTAGTCCGCCGCCGCACCCAGCGTGATCGCGGCCGCGATCGGCGGCGTGCCGGCCTCAAACTTGCCCGGAATCACGTTGTAGATCGTCTTCTCGAACGTGACCGAAAGAATCATGTCGCCGCCGCCCTTGTAGGGCTGCATCTTCTCCAGCCACGCGGCCTTCCCGTAGAGCACGCCGATGCCAGTCGGCCCGAACATCTTGTGCCCCGAAAAGGCATAGAAATCGCAGTCGAGCGCCTGCATGTCGAGTTTCATGTGCGGCGCGGCCTGCGCGCCGTCCACCAGCACCGGGATGCCCTTCCCGTGCGCGGCCGCAATCATCTCGCGCACCGGGTTGATCGTGCCGAGAGCGTTGGACACGTGCCCAACGCTCACCAGTCTCGTGCGCGGGCCGAGCAGTTTCAGGTACTCCTCGAGGATCAACTCGCCGCGGTCGTTGACCGGCGCGACGCGAATCCGCCCGCCCTTTTCCTCCGCGACCATCTGCCACGGCACGATGTTGGAGTGGTGCTCGAGCGTGGTCAGCACGATCTCGTCGCCCGCGCCCACGAACTTGCGCCCGTAGCTGTGCGCGACCAGGTTGATGGCGTCGGTCGTGCCGCTGGTGAAGATCACCTCGCGCTCTTCCTTCGCGTTGATGAACGCCGCGAGCTTCTTTCGCGCGCCCTCGTACTCTGCCGTGGCGGTTTCCGACAGGTAATGCACGGCGCGGTGGATGTTCGAATGCTGGGTCGTTTGATAACGAATCCAGCGGTCGATCACCGGCTGCGGCATCTGGCTCGAAGCCGCATTGTCGAGGAACACCAGCGGTCGCCCGTTGACCTTGAGCTTGAGGATCGGGAAATCGGCGCGAATGCGCTCGACGTCCAGGCCGCCGGCGGGCGCGTGCTTGAGTCCGGTTTGCAGGGCGTTCATGGCTATCCTGCGGTCTGCGTCTGCGCCAGAACCGTCTCCTCCAGCTGCTTGACGAGCGAGGGCACCGGGATGCGGTCTATCACCTCGGCGCCGAAAGCGTAGGTGAGCAGGTTGCGCGCCCTGCCTTCGGGCACTCCCCGGCTACTCAGGTAGAACAACTGCTCGGCGTCGAGCTGCCCGACGGTCGCGCCGTGCGAGCATTTCACGTCATCGGCGAAGATCTCGAGCTGAGGCTTGGTGTCCACCTGCGCCTTGCCCGAGAGCAGGAGATTGCGGCTCTGCTGCGCCGAGTCGGTCAACTGGGCGCCCGGCCGCACCACGATCCTGCCGTTGAACACCGCGTGCGCGGCGCCGCCGACGATACACTTGTGCAGCTGCTTGCTGCGGCCGCTGGGCCGCGCGTGGTCCATCAGGGTGTGGGTGTCGGCAAGCTGGCGACCGGAAACCAGCGCGAGGCCGTCCATGCGCACCTCCGCTCCTTCCCCTTGCTGCACTACATTGAGGTTGTGGCGCGAGATGCGCGCCCCGAGCGTGATTGCGTGCGAGGAGTACTGAGCGTCCTTCGCCACCGCCACGGCGCAGGTGGCGATGTGGAAGGCGCCGCCGGCCTCGCGCTGGAGCTTCACGTGCTGCACGCGCGCAGCTTCACCCACCACGACCTCGGTCACCGCGTCATTGAAATAGACCGCATCGCCCAGGCTCACGAAATCCTCGATCAGCATGCACGTCGAGCCGGACTCCGCGACCACCAGGCAGCGCGGGTAAGCCGCCGCCTCCTTCTGGGTCGAAACGTAGAGCAGCTGCACCGGCGTCGGGCATTTCTGGTTGCGGGCGATCCAGATGAAGGCGCCGTCGCGCAGGTAGCAGGTGTTCAAGGCGGCGAACACCTCCTGTTCGAAGCCCGCATGGCGCGCGAGGTGCGGCTCGATCACCGTTGCATGCGTTCCGAGCGCCGTGGCGAGGTTGCTGACGACGACCCCGTACGGCAGCCCGGCGTTGGCCGACAGCTCGGGCGCGAAGACACCGTCCACGAACACCAGATGGGCCGTCGCCTCGGGCGCGATGAAGTGCGCGATGTCTGCCATTGCGAGCCTCGGCGCTGCGGCGACCGGCCGGAAATGGGCCTTGGTGAGCGGCGAAATGTCGGTGAAGCGCCACTCCTCGTCGCGCGTGGTGGGCACCGTCAACGCATTGGCGCGCTCGAGTGCCTGTGCGCGCCGCTCGTTGAGCCATGAAACACCGCCATGTGGCGTTTCATAACCCTTCAGCAACGCTTCGATATAGGGGTGACTGGTAACGGTACTCATCTTCGTTACGCGGCTTGTTTGACCCAGTCGTAGCCGCGCGCCTCGAGCTCCTCGGCGAGGGCCTTGCCGCCGGTCTTGACGATGCGCCCACTCTCCATGACGTGGACGTAGTCGGGCACGATGTAATTGAGCATGCGCTGGTAATGCGTGACGAGCACCACCGCGTTGTCGGGCTTGATGAGATGGTTGATGCCGTTCGCCACCACGCGCAGCGCGTCGATGTCGAGGCCGGAGTCGGTCTCGTCGAGGATCGCGAGCCGCGGCTCGAGCAGCGCCATCTGCAGAATCTCGTTCCTTTTCTTCTCGCCGCCGGAGAAGCCGTCGTTCACCGCACGATCGAGAAAGCTCGCATCGATGTCGAGCAGCTTCATCTTCTCGCGCAGGTAGTCGTCGAATTCCAGGGGATCGAGCTCGTCGCCTCCGCGCACCGCCTGCACCGTGTTGTAGGCGAGCCGCAGGAAGGCGCTGTTCGAGACCCCGGGGATCTCGACCGGATACTGAAAGCCGAGGAAGAGACCCGCGCGCGCGCGTTGTTCCGGCGCCAGCGCAAAGAGATCACTTCCGTCGTAGGCGGCGGTGCCACCGCTCACCTCGTAAGCGGGATGGCCCGCGAGCGCCTTGGCGAAAGTGCTCTTGCCCGACCCGTTGGGCCCCATCACGGCGTGCACCTCTCCCGCGCGCACGATGAGATCCATCCCCTTGAGGATTTCGACTCCCGCGACCTTCACGCGCAGGCCTTTTACCTCGAGCAGGATCCTGGCGCCGGTGCGGATCATCCGACGCTCCCCTCGAGCTTGAGACCCAGGAGCTTGGTCGCCTCCACCGCGAACTCCATCGGCAGCTGCTGAAACACGTCGCGGCAGAAGCCGTTGATGATCATCGAGACCGCCTCCTCCGCGCCGATGCCGCGGCTCGTGAAATAGAACAGCTGGTCCTCGCCGATCTTGGAGGTCGTGGCCTCGTGCTCGACCGTGGCGCTGTTGTTCGTCACCTGGATGTAGGGGAAGGTGTTGGCGCCGCTCTTCGCGCCGATCAGCATCGAATCGCACTGCGAGTAGTTGCGCGCGTTATCCGCGCGCGGCCCGATCTTCACCAGGCCGCGGTAGCTGTTGTTCGACTGCCCCGCCGAGATGCCCTTGCTGATGATGCGGCTGCGGGTGTTTTTCCCGATGTGCACCATCTTGGTGCCGGTATCGGCCTGCTGGTGGTGGTTCGTCAGCGCGACCGAATAGAACTCACCGATCGAGTTGTCGCCAAGCAGCACGCAGGACGGGTACTTCCAGGTGATGGCGGAGCCGGTCTCGACCTGGGTCCAGGAGATCTTGGAGTTCGCGCCCTTGCACAGCCCGCGCTTGGTGACGAAGTTGTAGATGCCGCCGACGCCGTTCTCGTCGCCGGCGTACCAGTTCTGGACCGTCGAGTACTTGATCTCGGCGTTGTCGAGAGCAACGAGTTCCACCACCGCCGCGTGCAGCTGATTGGTGTCGAACTTGGGCGCCGTGCAGCCCTCGAGGTAGGAAACGTGGGAACCCTCCTCGGCAACAATGAGGGTTCTCTCGAACTGCCCGGAGGACTCGGTATTGATGCGGAAATAGGTGGAAAGCTCCATCGGGCACTTGACGCCCTTCGGGATATGGCAGAACGAGCCGTCGGTGAAGACCGCGGAATTGAGCGCCGCATAATAGTTGTCGCCAGTCGGCACCACGCTGCCGAGGTACTGGCGCACCAGGTCGGGATGCTCGCGCACTGCTTCAGAGATCGAGCAAAAGATGATGCCGACCTCCGCAAGCTTCTGCTTGTAAGTGGTCGCCACCGACACCGAGTCGAAGATCACGTCCACCGCGACGCCGGCAAGCTTGGCCCGCTCGTTCATCGGCACGCCCAGTTTCTCGAAGGTGCGCAGCAGCTCGGGGTCCACCTCGTCCATGCTCGCGAGCTTCTTCGGCTTGGGCGCCGAGTAGTAAATGATGTCCTGGAAGTCGATCTTCGGGTACTTGACGTTCGGCCACCTGGGCTCCTGCATGGTGAGCCAGTGGCGGTAAGCCTTGAGGCGGAACTCCAGCAGCCATTCCGGCTCGCTCTTCTTCGCC
>Ga0210379_10000182_pt1 | contig 18446 bp, 18 predicted proteins | sample PLMedo_2_FD_155468 | JGI IMG/M metagenome (GOLD analysis project Ga0210379, IMG submission 155468) | Groundwater sediment microbial communities from an aquifer in East River, Colorado, USA - PLM4_32_coex redo | ecosystem: Environmental > Terrestrial > Soil > Riparian zone | place: USA: East... | reverse complement strand
TCGGCATTGAGGAACCCGGGTCCCCGCTCTCTCGTCTCTGGTGGAGACTGTAACGGCCCCGGCGCCAGTGAAAGGTAGGGGTCAAGGGGATTAAGCCGCGAGCCCCAATTGTTGTTCCCCCAATTGTTGTTGCCCCGATCGCTGCCGGTAAGACGGTTGGGCTCGCTGTCGGACTGCGCGCCAGGATTGGCCCCCACAAAGGGAACCGGGCTCATTGCCGCATGGGCAGAGGAGAACGCGCAGAGCGTCAAAGCAACCGCCGGAATCAGCACTTGAAGCTTCATCGAAACTCCCCGCCGCGAGTGCGGAGTATGCCCCCTCCTCGGCCCATCGGCAATTGGCGGCGCTAGCCGAACTTGTGTGACTTGGAGAAGCCGCGCGGGACGATGCGGCCGGCCTGGGCGCGCGCCCCGCGATAATCCTTGAGCTCGCCGGGCATGAAGGTGCGCCCGTTCGCATCCTTCAGCCCTTCGTTCCAATTGAATGCGCGCGCATCGGACAGCCTGCCGTCCTTGTAGCGCTGCAGGATCACGCCGCGGCCGCGCGCGAGTTCAGGCGCCTCGCTCAAGGGAAAGATCAGGAGCTTGCGGTTCTCGCCGAGGACGGCGACGGAGTCGCCCGAAACGAACGCGCAGGCCTGGGCTTCGATGCCGGTCGGCACATTCATCACCTTCTTGCCCGAGCGCGTCATCGCCACCGCCTCGTCCTCGTTCGTCACGAAGCCGTGGCCGGAATGCGCGGCGAGCAGAAGCTTGCGCCCTTCCTTATGGACGAACATGGCAACGATATCCGCCTCGGGCGGGAGATCGATAAAGCTGCGGATGGCCTCGCCATTGCCTCGCCCGCCCGGCAGCTTCGAGCAATCGAGCGTGAAGAACCGCCCGTCCGTTGCGAACATCATCAGCTTGTCGGTTGTCTCGGCGTGGATCCAGAAGCGTCCGCGATCACCTTCACGGTACTTGATCGAGTCGCTTTCCTCTTGGTGCCCCTTCATCGAACGCAGCCACAGCTTCTGCGAGCATATGACGGTGATCGGCTCCTTCTCGATCAGCGCCTCGGGGGAGAAATCTTCGGCGATATCGGGCGGCGATGAGAAGTCGGTGCGGCGCCTGCCAAGCGCGGTCTTCAAGCCGAATTTGGCATCGACTTCCTTCATCTCCTCGATCAGCTTCTCGGATTGCAGCTTCTCAGAACCCATCAGCTTCTTGAGGTCTTTCTGCTCCTTGGTGAGTGCCGCGTGCTCTTCCTTGATCTGCACTTCTTCGAGACGTCGCAATGCGCGCAGGCGCATGTTGAGGATCGCCTCGGCCTGCCGGTCGTTGATCTTGAATGCCGACATCAGTTTTGGTTTCGGCTCGTCCTCCGTACGGATGATTTTGATCACCTTGTCGATGTTGACATAGACCGCAAGGTAGCCTTCGAGCAGCTCCAAACGCTCGGCGATGCGCGCAAGCCGGTGCTTCGTGCGCCGCTCGAGCACTTCGCCGCGATGATCGAGAAACGCGACCAGGGCTTCACGCAGGCTCATAACCTTGGGCGTCAAGCCCTTGTCGAGCACGTTCAGGTTCAACGGTATGCGAACCTCGAGATCGCTGTGCCGGAACAGCTGCTCCATCAGCAGCTCGGGATCGACCGCGCGGCTCTTGGGCGTGAGCACGATGCGGACATCTTCAGTCGACTCGTCGCTCACCGAGTCGAGAAAGGCCAGTTTCTTCTCGTCCAGGAGCTGCGCGATACGCTCGATCAGCTTCGCCTTCTGGACCTGATAGGGAATCTCATGGACGACGATCTGATAGGTGCCGCGCGCGCCTTCTTCCTTCTGCCACTGCGCGCGGACGCGGAACGAGCCGCGCCCAGTGCGATAGGCTTCCTGGATCGTCGCCGCATCGTCGACGATGACGCCGCCGGTCGGGAAGTCCGGCCCCTTCACGAACTTGAACAGCGTGCGATCCTGGACCTTCGGATTCTCGATCAGCACGATCAGGGCTTGGCACAGCTCGCCCAGATTGTGCGGCGGGATCGACGTCGCCATGCCGACCGCGATTCCGGTGGCCCCGTTTGCCAGCAGATTGGGGAAGCCGGCGGGGAGAACGACAGGTTCCTGGGACTGGCCGTCGTAGTTCGGTTTGAAGTCGACCGCGTCTTCGTCGATCCCGGCGAGGAGCAGCCGAGCGATCTCGGTCATCCGCGCTTCGGTGTAGCGGTAGGCAGCGGGGTTGTCGCCGTCAACATTGCCGAAATTGCCCTGCCCGTCGACAAGCGGATAGCGCGAGGAAAAGTCCTGCGCCAGGCGAACAAGCGCATCATAGATCGCCTGGTCGCCATGCGGATGGAAATTGCCCATCACGTCGCCGACGATCTTCGCCGACTTCTTGAAAGGGGCGTTGGGATCAAGCCCCAGCGACCGCATGCCATAGAGGATGCGGCGATGGACGGGCTTCAGGCCGTCGCGTGCATCGGGCAGCGCGCGCGACGTGATCGTCGACAGCGCGTAGGCGAGATAGCGCTCGGACAGCGCCTTATCCAGCGGTTCAGGGCGGATGTCGTCCTTGAACGGTGTTTCTTTTCCCATGGGTCACTCTTTACGCCGATTCGGTTGATCGCGCGGCAAGCTCGGTGAGACGATTGCGCGCTTCAGGAATGGTCTTGTGATGCGGCATGAGCACCCAGTGCGCGAGAAAGTGCGCAGTCAGTTCGAGACCCGCCAGCGCGTCTCGCGGGTTCGGATCGCCCGCCTGCCGCCCAAGGAGGAACGGCGGCAGCGATAGCAGGCGATCGCGATATGCCTCGCCCGCGGCGCGGGAAACCGCGCGCCCCGTGCGCGGCGAAACATAGATCAGATCGTCCGCCGAGCCCGTCGCCGCGCAGCGCGTGAGATCGAGCCCGAAGCCGAGTTCGTCCAGGAGGCCGATCTCCCAGCGCACGAAAAGCGGCGCCCAGTCCTCGAACACGTGGTTCGCCATGGCATCGAGCAGCACGTCGGCGCCTTCGAACGCGGGCGTATGCGGCTCGCGCTCCGGAAGGACCGACGCCGCGACGGCGGCGAAAGCATTCAGCCCGGCGAGTGCCGCGCGGTCCTCGAACATGTCGCTTGCGCGAGCACGCGAGAGCTCGGCGACATAGATGCCCAAATTCTCTGCCAGCCTTGCGCGCCAAGTGAGTTTCACGCGGTTGCCCGGCTGGAGCTGCGCGCGCCCTTTGCTGGACGAGCCGCCGCGGACGAGACCCAGATGGCGGCCGTGGTTCCGCGTCAGCGCTTCGAGGATGCCGGCGCTTTCGCCGTGCGGCCGGAGCGCCAGCACGATGCCCTCGTCAGACCATTCCATGAAATACGCCGCTCACCATCCACAGGAGAAAGAACAAACCAGAATCCGCACCTGAGGATAACTCGATAAGTTACTGGTCTTTCGGGAATTCAAGGCCCCACTCCTGATAGTGCGAGGGGCTTTCTCCCCAGCGTTCATGGACCTTGCTGTGGAGAAAGAGATGGACCCTCCGCCCGAACATCTGTTCGAGCTCGAGACGCGCCGCCTCGCCGATAGCCTTGATGGTCTTGCCGCCTTTGCCGACGACGATCCCCTTCTGCCCCTCGCGCTCGACGAAGATCGTCTGGTCGATCCTGACCGAGCCGTCCTTCTGCTCTTTCCAGGACTCGGTGACGACCGCAGACGCGTAAGGCAGCTCGTCGTGCAGCCGCAGATAGATCTTCTCGCGCGTGATCTCGGCGGCGAGCAGACGCGAAGGAATGTCGGCGGCCTGATCGGCCGGATAAAGCCACGGGCCCTCCGGAACATTCGCGGCGCAATATGCCATCAGGTCTTCGACGCCATCGCCTTTCGATGCGGAGATCATGAACACCCGGTCGAACGTGCCGGCTGCATTCAGCTCTTCGGCGAGCGGCAGCAGCGCTTCGCGCTTGACCGCATCGACCTTGTTGAGCACGAGCACGGCGCGGCGCCCTGTGTTCCTGAGTCCATTGATGATGGTGTCCGTGTCCTTGCCCGCCAATCCGTTGCGATGACTCACGAGCTCCTGCGAATCCACAGTCAACAGCACGACATCGGCATCGGCGGCGCCGCCCCAGGCGGCCCGGACCATCGCGCGGTCGAGCCGGCGCTTTGGCGCGAAGATGCCCGGCGTGTCGACGAAGATAAGCTGCGTCTCGCCGCGCATGGCGATGCCGCGCACCGGCATCCGCGTGGTCTGCACCTTCTGCGTGACGATCGAGACCTTCTGGCCGACAGCGGTGTTGACCAGCGTGGACTTGCCGGAATTCGGCGCCCCCAACACCGCGACAAAACCGCAACGCGTGGCCGTGCTGTTCATTCCTTCCAAACACCCAGGTGCTGAAGCATCCGCGCGGCGGCGTCCTGTTCGGCGTCGCGCTTGGTGAGCCCCTCGCCCCGCTGGGGCTCGTGCCCCGGGATGCGCACCTCGATCAAGAAACTCGGCGCGTGATCGGGTCCGCTGCGCTCCGTCACAACATAAGTCGGCTGCACCTTGTCCTTCAACGCCCCGGACTGCGCCCATTCCTGGAGCGCTGTCTTCGCGTCGCGCAGTTCTGGTACAGAGGCAGCGAAATCGTCGTGCCAGTAGTGCATGACGAATTTCCGCGCCGCCGGCAAGCCGCCATCGAGATAGAGCGCAGCAATAAGGGCTTCGCAGGCGCCGGACAGAATAGCGCTCTTCTGCCGCCCACCGCTCGCCGCTTCCGCGGACGCCATGATCAGATGCGACGCAAGCCCCGCCGCTTCCGCCACCTTGGCACAGGCTTCGCGCTTGACCAGCCGATTGAGACGCACGGCCAGTCCGCCCTCGGTTTCCCCGGGAAGGTCGGAATAGAGGCGTTCGGCGACGATCAGACCCAGCACCCGGTCGCCGAGAAATTCCAGGCGCTCGTTGGACTCGGCCCCGATGCTCGCGTGAGACAATGCGCGCGTAAGCAAGGTGCGGTCGGAAAACTGATAAGCGAGCCTCGCTTCGAGCGAGGCGAGATTGGCGTCACTCGACAAAGTGGCCGAGCCGGTCGTACCGGATTGCCCAGGGCCACTTCCAGACTTCCCAGATTCGCGCGCTGCCATCGGTCGAAAAAAAGATGATCTGTGCCTTGCCGACGAAATTCTCGAACGGCACATAGCCTACGTCGACTCGGCTGTCGGCGGAATTGTCCCGATTGTCGCCCATCATGAAGTAATGGCCTTCGGGAACCACGAAAACCTGTGTATTGTCGAGGTTCCCCTCGGGATCGCGGTCGAGCACGTCGTAGCTCACGCTATTGGGAAGCGTCTCGCGATAGCGGGGGACGTTGCGGGTCTCTTCCCCGATCTTCTCGACATAATCGTCGACCTTCATCTTCGGGACGGCCGCATCATTGATGTAGAGCACGCCTTCCTTCATCTGGATGCGATCGCCCGGCAAACCGATCAGGCGCTTGATGTAGTCGGTCGAGTTGTCCGGCGGGAACTTGAAGACGACAATGTCGCCGCGCTGCGGCTCGGACATCACGGCAAAGCGCCCGGAGAAGGGGATCACGCCGAACGGGAAGGAATAGCGGCTGAAGCCGTAGGTCGACTTCGAGACGAAGAGGTAATCGCCGATCAGAAGCGTCCCCTCCATCGACCCGGAGGGAATGTTGAACGGCTGAAACAGAAACGAGCGGATGACGCCGGCGATCAGAAGCGCATAGACGATCGTCTTGACGACTTCGAGCCAGGATTCCTTCTTGCGATGAACGTGGCCCATCGGCTCAGGCGCGGGCGGGACGGCTGAGGGCTCGACGTTCTGGGCTTGTTCGGCCAGTTCCGCTTCGTGGGCCAGTCTCGAAGCTTCGGCCGGATGGTCTGGTTTGTTCATATCAATTCCTGAGGGAAGCGGAGTGGGCCGTCTGCGTCAAGGCTTCGGCCCCGAGCCCTTAGCCGCACCCTGTTTGTTCCTAAGTCACTGCGACGGTTTGGTTACGGCGCTGATAATGACAACCGCTTGAGCCACCGGATACTCGTCCGTAATGGTCAACGCGATCTGGGCTTCAGTGCCCTTGGGCGTGATGTCGGCCAGCCGCTTGGCCGCACCGCCCGTCAGCTTCATGGTGGGCTGACCGCTAGGCAGGTTAACCACGCCCATGTCCCGCCAGAACACGCCGTGCTTCAGCCCGGTTCCGAGCGCCTTGGCACAGGCCTCCTTGGCGGCGAACCGCTTGGCATAGGAGGCCACCCGCTCCGCGCGGCGTTCCGACTTCATCTGTTCCACGTCGGTGAAAACGCGGTTGATGAACTTCTGGCCGAACCGCTCCAGCGTCTTCTCCATCCGCCTGATGTCGATGAGATCGCTGCCCAGCCCGATGATCATGAGCCCCTCCTCGCCTCATCCATGCGCATCCTCATCAGCCGGATGGCGGTTTCAAGACCGCTGAAGACGGCCTCCCCCACCAGAAAATGTCCGATCTGGAGTTCCACCACCTCCGGGATCGCGGCGATGGCGCCCACATTGTCGTAAGTCAGGCCGTGGCCGGCATGAACATCGAGGCCCAACGATGCAGCTTTCCGCGCTCCCTTCCGCAAAGCCTCGAGCCGGTCGCCGATTTCTTCCTTATCGCCTTTGAGCACCGCCTCGGCATAGGCGCCGGTGTGCAGCTCGATGTCGGGAACGCCCAGCGCACGTGCAGCCTCGATTTGTGCCGCATCGGCATCGATGAAGAGCGAAACGCGAACCGCAGCACCCAAGAGACGCACATACGGCGCCAGACGGTTATGCAATCCAGCAGCATCGAGGCCGTGTTCCGTGGTCACCTCTTCGCGCCGCTCCGGAACAAGACAGCAGGCGCGCGGTTTCGCTCCCAAGGCGATCTCAAGCATCTCCTCCGTCGCGCCCATCTCCAGATTGAGCGGCAAGCCCGCGCCGGTGATCGCGGCGATATCCTCATCGCGGATGTGCCTGCGGTCTTCGCGCAAATGAGCGGTGACGATATCGGCACCCGCGGCAATCGAGGCTTGCGCCGCACGCAGCGGATCGGGATAGGGACTCCCGCGCGCATTCCGCAGGGTCGCCACATGATCGATGTTCACGCCAAGCCTGAGCCGGTTCATCGCGTCAATGGTTCGCGCGCTCGAAGGGGAGAATGCCCTGCGCTTCGTGGGGGGCGCTGCCCGCTCCCTGATTGTCCGTGTCGAGACCGCGTGAACGTTCCACCGCTTCGACGGCGGAATCCACCTTCAGCGCGCGCATGAGATTTTCCAAGTGCGCGGCGTCGCCGACTTCGACGTCGACCTGGAACTCGAAATAAAGGGGATTGCGGTTGGTGATCTTCAAGTTGGAGATGTTGGCGCCGTTCTGGCCGATGATATTGGCAAGCGTCGCCAGCGCTCCCGTCTCGTTTTTCAGACGCACGACGATGCGCGCGACCGACAACGCGCCGACGTGTTCCTTCCAGCGCACATCGATCCAATCGGCCATGCTGTCCTGGTGCCGATCCAGCACTTCGCAATCGATCGTGTGGATCACCACGCCTTCGCCCGGGACCATCAGGCCAATAATGCGGTCGCCGGGAATGGGATGGCAGCAGCCGCCGAGGCGGTAGCCGATGCCCTCGGTCAGGCCGGCAATCGATACGCCTTTGGAATTGGGCTCGATATAACTCGGGCGCTTGCGATTCGGATCGCGCTTGAGCTGGGGGTAGACGGCCGCGAGCACCTCGTCGGCCCTGAGCGCACCGCGCCCGACATCGGCATAAACGTCATCGGCCTTGGCGAGGCGGAGCTTCTTCAGCACGCCCTCGACCGCTTTGTCGGTCAGGTCGTGCGATTCATCCGAAAACGCCTTCTCGAGGATCTTGCGCCCGAGGGCGACGTGCTGGTCGCGCTGCGCGTGACGCAGATAGCGGCGGATCTCCGCCCGCGCGCGACCGGTGACGACAAACCGCTCCCAGAGCGGCGATGGGCTCTGCTCCTTCGAGCAGATGATCTCGACCTGATCACCGTTCTTGAGTGGCGTATGCAGCGGCGTATGAACGCCGTTCACCTTGGCGCCGACCGCGGTGTTGCCGACATCGGTGTGGACGAAATAGGCAAAATCGATGGGCGTCGCACCGCGCGGCAGCGCTATCAACATGCCCTTGGGCGTGAAGCAGAACACCTGGTCCTGATAGAGAGCGAGCTTGGAGTGCTCGTAGAACTCTTCCGGGTTCTCGCCGCGCTCCAGCAAATCCACCATGTCGCGCAGCCATTCATAGGCTTTGGCCGCGCTCGGATCGTTCTCGTCCACGCTCTCGCGGTAGCGCCAATGCGCGGCGACGCCACGCTCGGCGATGTCGTGCATCCTTTGCGTGCGGAGCTGCACCTCAACGCGCTGATTCTCCGGCCCCATCACGGTGGTGTGGATCGAGCGGTAACCGTTCGACTTCGGGAGCGAGATGAAATCCTTGAACCGCTCCGGAATCATTTTCCAGGTGCGGTGCAGAACGCCCAATGCGCGATAACAATCTTCCTCAGAACCGACGACGGCGCGGAATCCGAACACGTCGGAGAGCTGCTCGAAATTGATCTTCTTGTCCTTGAGCTTGCGCCAAATGGAGAACGGACGCTTCGCGCGGCCCTGGATCCACGCCTCGATGCCGGCTTCGGCCAGCTTGCGCTTGATCTCGTCGGCAATGCGCTTGATGCGCTGGGACGACTGGGCATCGAGCTGCTCCATCCTCTTCACGATCGACTCGCGCGCCTGTGGGTCCAATTCCGCGAACGCCAGATCCTCGAGTTCCTCGCGCATGTTCTGCATGCCGATACGGCCTGCGAGCGGTGCGTAGATCTCGACCGTTTCCTGGGCGATGCGGCGCCGCGTATCCGCGTTCTTGATGTACGCGAGCGTCCGCATGTTGTGCAGGCGGTCGGCAAGCTTGACCAAGAGAACGCGGATGTCGTTCGACATCGCAAGCATCAATTTGCGGAAATTCTCCGCCTGCTTCGTGCGCTCGGAAAACAGCTCGAGCTGTGAGAGCTTGGTGACGCCGTCGACAAGGCCGGCGATCTCCGGGCCAAACTCGGGATCGTGGCAGAGGTATCCTCCACGGTGTCGTGGAGGAGCGCGGTCGCGATGGTCGGCGTGTCGAGCTTCAGGTCGGTGAGGATCCCCGCAACTTCGAGCGGGTGAGAGAAGTAAGGATCCCCCGAGGCACGCTTCTGCGGACCATGCGCCTGCATGGCGAAGACATAGGCCTTGTTCAGAATCTCCTCGTCCGCGTCAGGGTCATAGGCCCGCACCCGTTCCACGAGTGCAGTTTGACGCATTAGCGGCTTCTGCCGGGCGATCACGACGTGCCCCCGCCTTCAACGGTCAGAGAGAGCGGAGAGCCCCCCAGGCTACTCCTCGTAGTCGGTCGTATCCTCGGGCTGCGGCTCGGCACGGCGCTGAGCTTCAGAGGTAAGCGCGCGAAGCAACTCCTCCTCGGTGAGCTGCCGGTGGAGCATAGTATCTTCGCTCGCGACTTCCTCGACCGGCTGAGCGGTTTCGGGCTCGTCAACCTCGGCGTGCCGCTGGAGGCTCTTGATGAACTCCTCCCTGAGCTCGTCGGGCTTGAGCGCCTTGCCCGCGATCTCGCGGAGCGCAACCACCGGGTTTTTGTCGCGGTCGCGGTCGACAAGCGGGTCGGTGCCGCCAGCAAGCTGGCGGGCGCGGTGTGCTGACATGAGCACGAGGTCGAAGCGGTTTGGAATCTTGTCGACACAGTCCTCAACGGTTACGCGAGCCATCAAATCCTCTTTAAGCCAGGGAGTCGTCCAATTTACTGGACGTGCTGCGTCGCAGCAAGGGCCCCTGCCCCTCACCCTTAAGTAATAGAGCAGCAGCCTTAATTAAAGCGGTACCTGCGTTCCAGCCTTACTCCGGCGCGGGCGTAGCGAGAGCGGCGCCTTTTGGGATGGTGTAGATGGCGAGGATCCTGGTCACCGCCGGCCCGTTCTTCACGCTGTGTTTGACGCCAGGCTCCAGCCGGAAGCTCTCGCCCGCCTTCACCTTTTTCACCTGGCCCTCAATGTTGAACTCCGCCTCTCCGGCCAGCACATAGGCCACTTCTGACCCGGGGTGGGTATGGCGCGCAGCCGTCATGTTGGCTGCGATCTCGGTCACCGCCATGACCACGGTGTAGTTGCTGCCAGGGACGTCGCTCTGCTGCAGGATGGTGCGCGTCGGCACGTAGCCTTCAGCTGCGAACAACCCCGATCCGGCCAAGGCGATTGCGGCCGCGGCGGACACAAAAACGAGCTTCTTGAGCATTTTCGATCCTCCCAACGTCTGGTCAAAAACTACCAGCACGAGAGATGACCGTCGATGGTCAGTCCCTCGGCGGGGTCAGCTTCGCCGGCCCGATCTCCGAGATAAGCTCGTCCACCGTGCGTCCGGTCACCGGGTGGCGCCAATCCGGCGCGATTTCGCGCAGTGGAACCAGCACGAACGCCCGGTCGCCCAGACGGGGATGGGGAAGTTCAGGATCGCCGTGCTCGATACGGCCCTCATAGTCGACGATATCGAGGTCGAGCGGGCGCGGGGCGTTGCGTGGACCGGGTTTGCGTCCGAACTCGGACTCCACCTCTTGCAGCACGCGCAGCAGTTCGGCGGGCGACAGAGCCGTGCGCACGCTCGCGACCGCGTTGACGAAGGGTGGATCGGTCGGATCGGGCCACGCTTCGCTCAGGTAGAAACCGGACTGCCATTCGACCGTTATTCCCCTCGCGCCGAGCGAAGCCAAAGCAGCCCTCAACGTGTCCTTGGGGGTTCCTGCGGCGGAAGGGAGATTGGCGCCCAGTGCGATCAGGATCATCCGTCTCTTTCCCCGCAGTTCCTGTCCGGATAGAACGGCTCCATTCGAGCCGAGTGATTTGACAAATGGGATTTCATCGGGAGGCCATAGATGTTGTTCTACCCACAGGAGAGAATCGCGATCTTCGTCGACGGCGCCAACCTCTACGGCGCTGCGAAAGGACTGCAATTCGACATCGACTATAAGCGGCTCTTGGAGCTGTTTGCGCGGAAGGGCGTGCTGGTGCGCGCGTTCTATTACACCGCGCTTGCCGAGGAACAGGAATTTTCCCCCTTGCGCCCCCTGATCGACTGGCTGGACTACAACGGCTTCACGGTCGTGACCAAGCCGCTCAAGGAGTACACCGATGCGCAAGGGCGCCGGCGCGTGAAGGGGAACATGGACATCGAGCTTGCCATCGACGTGATGGAGATGTCGGAGCGCGTCGACCACATCGTCATCTTCTCGGGCGACGGCGACTTCCGGAAGCTGGTCGAAGCGGTTCAGCGCAGGGGCCGGCGGGTCTCGGTCTGCTCGACGATCCGCACCCAGCCGCCGATGGTGGCCGACGAGCTTCGTCGTCAGGCCGACAATTTCATCGAGCTCGAGGAGCTCAAGCCGATGATCATGCGCGAGGGTTCTCGCCAGCAGACGATGTACGCTCAAAGTCAGCACGTCGAGAACGCCTGACGTGCCTGAAGGGGGGCATCAGCCGCCGGCGGACTGTCCGCTGTGCCCGCGTCTGCTCGAGTTCCGGCACGCGAACCGCAAAGCGTTTCCGGACTTCTTCAATCGGCCGGTTCCGAGCTTTGGTGCATTGGACGCGAGGCTCTTGATCGTCGGTCTCGCTCCGGGGCTCAAAGGCGCCAACCGCACCGGGCGTCCGTTCACGGGCGACTATGCCGGCGAGTTGCTTTACGGCTCGCTGACGCGGCATGGGCTCGCACGCGGAACCTATGGCGCGCGCGCCGATGACGGGTTCGAACTGATCGGTGTGCGCATCTCCAATGCCGTGCGTTGCGTGCCGCCGGAGAACAAGCCGCTGCCCGTCGAGATCAAGACGTGCCGACAGTTTCTTACGGCTGAGATCGACGCGATGCCAAACCTCAAAGCGATCCTGGCGCTGGGCCAGATCTCGCATGACAGCGTCACATCGGCGCTGTCGATCAAGAAGAAGGATCACCGCTTCGCACATGGTGCGCGGTACGAGAGCGCGAAGGTGACTCTCCTCGCGAGCTATCACTGCTCGCGGTACAACACGAATACGGGCGTGCTGACAGAGGCGATGTTCGATGCCGTGATGGCCGCCTCCAAAGAGGCCGCGAGCCTTTGACTGTTTGATCATTTCTTCTTGGTTCGTGCTTTTCTCGCCGCGTAACGGGCGTCGCGATCTTTCTTGCCTTCTATCTCGGCGGCAGCCTTGCGCACCACGGCCGCTGCGGCCTCAGCCTCGCGGGCTTTCTGCGCAGCTTCGAGCGCCTTCACTCGGGCTGCCTCTTGTTCGGCTTCGGCGATCACCTTGCGTTTCGCTTCCGTCTCGCGCTGCGCCTTGCGATCGCGCGCGCGTACATCGCGCGCTTCGCTCACTTCCCGCCGCGCCGTCTGGCGTTCTGCGAATTTCGGGTCCTTTGAGGGCGCCTTTGCGCGCGCGGCTTCGAGCTGAGCCTGCCTGGCCTTTGCAGCCTGCAGGCGCCGTTCATCCAGGGTAGGTTCCTTGAACTCTTTCATCTGTTCGTCTCTCTAAGGCTGGTTGCTGTCCACGCGTCCGAAAATATCGCAGGCGTATTGCGGCCTTACTTCGCTTCCTGCCCGAAATCGCGCGTTCAATTCATCGCAGGTTATCGGCTGACCGTTCCAAAGGACGTTACCCTCTTTCGTAATGAAGATATCCGGGCGGGCATCAGACTCCGGTGAACACGCCGCAAGGGCGAACACGAGCGTTGTTGCCACGGCCGTGTCGAACCGCAACATCGCTCAGGCCGGCACGCCTTTGGGCAGGTCGAAGAGCCCGGTTTGCAGTGTATCGAAATAGCTCAGCACTTCCTCCGTCTTGACGATGTCGGCGTATTTCGCGCCGAGGTCGCAAAGCGTCATCGCGTGGCTCGCCTGGCTGCGGTCGAAGCAGCCCTCCTCCACCATGGCGACGCGATAATTGTAGCTGAACGCATCGACCACGGTCGCGCGCACGCAGCCTGAGGTCGTCGTGCCGGTGACGACGACGCTGTCGCAGCCGAGCTGCGTGAGATAGCCGGTCATCGGCGTCCCGAAGAATCCCGATGGCTTCTGCTTGTAGATGACGAGGTCCTTCGGCGAGGGCGCGATTTCGTCGACGATGTCGTAGCCGTGGCGGTTGCTCGCGGTCTTGGGCGCTTCCATGCTGCGCGTGTTCTTGCGCGTCCAGCCGCCCGAGTCCCACATGTCGGGGCGCCGCACGCCGGTGGTGTAGATCACGGGCAGCTGCTTGTCGTGCGCCTTGTCGATCAGCTTCTTGATGTGGCCGATCGAAATCCAGGACTCGGCCCCGCAGGAATTCCGCCAGCGCTTGATCGACTCGAGGATCGGCTCGCCCGGCTTGTCGCCGGCAAACGCGTAGCTCACGTCGATGACGAGCAGCGCGGGCCGCTTGCCGAAGCCGGCGCGCGCGCCATAGCCCGCGGCCGAGAAGACGGCCTTGTCGCGCTCGGTCAGAAATTCATCCCAGATCGGTTCGGACATCACAGTTCCCCAGTTCGTTTGTGGGCAATGGCATATGATCATTGCAACGCACTGAACACCCCCCACCCGATCCGCCTTCGCTGCTTCGCAGCTTCGGCGGGATCGACCTCCCCACCAAGGGGAGGTGTGTTTTAAAGTTAGACGCGAAGTTACATGCGCTCAACTGTATCGCTGTTCCCTCCATGGATCGCCTTCGTTGTGATAGCCGCGGACCTCCCAGAAACCCGGGCTGTCGTCTTTAGCGAATTCGATCCGGCTCACCCACTTGGCGCTCTTCCAGAAGTACCAATCGGGGATCACCACACGCACCGGTCCGCCATGCTCGCGCGTGAGCGGCTTTCCGTCCCAACTGCTCGCCAACAGCACATTCGAGTCCTCGAACACCTCGCGCTTCACATTGGTGGTGTAGCCGTCATACGAGTGGAAGAGCACGTGCCTTGCTTCCGGTTTCGGCCGCACAAGCTCCATGAGCCGGCGCGCGGAGACACCGCGCCAATGATTGTCGTAGCGACTCCACTGCGTGACGCAGTGGATGTCGGAGACAAACTCCTCCTGCGGCAGCGCCATGAACTCCGCGAGCGTCCAGACCATCGGCTTTTCGATCAAGCCATCGACGGTCAAGCGCCAAGCGTTCGGCTGAATGTTCGGCTGGACACCGAGATCGAGCACCGGCCAATTGTTCACTTCCTTTTGGCCCGGCGGCAGGCGGTTGACATGGCCAAGGTCAGGCCGGCCGGTTAATAGCCGCCCTTCCTTCGCCCATTCCTGCTTGGTGCGGATGAGCTTGTCCTTGATGTGCCCCTCGTCCTTGTCGTCGGTCATCAATTGCCTTTGCGGGGGTACGCCGACCGCCGCCCTTTGCTCCTTCTGCAAGTTACTGATCATGCGGGGAAATTTCCACGTTCATCAGTTTGTTCGTCGAAATTTCGAGATTTCTTCTTCGCGGTGCCGCCTTCGCCGAGGATTCGGCCTTAATCCGAGTTGGGCTTCCGCCTTCGCCCGCTGGGCTTCGGCGGACAAGTCGGAGGACAAGGTCCCTCCTTTTTGCTGTCGCAGTAGGCGCAGGTGGGCGCGGATGATGGCGAGGTTGCGCGCGGCCACGCGCAGCGTGTGCCGCGCAAAGCGCGCGGTTTCAATATGCTCGCGGCTTCTGAACCCGTGACGCAGCGCATTCATCACGCAGCGCGATTTGCCAGCTTCCGTGCGCGGGCCGGTGGCATACCGCCAGGGCTGCCACGTTCGGATGGAAGCGGCCTGACGCGCGCGACGCTCGGGTGTCCAGCCCTTGGGTCTACGACGCCTCAACGCACAAACGCGCGAACGAGTCCGATTTTGCAAGCTCTTGGTCATGTTGGCGGATTCGCGCTTTCAATATTCCGATCGTAGGAATTTTTTGTTTTTCTCTGTGCGTCCAGCGAAACCAGCGTCTTGAGCATCATGCGGCACTGCGACTGCGCTCTCAGCGCCGTGCTCATGGAGGGGCGAGAGAGGTAGTCGTCCACGCGCGCGGCATCGCGCGCGAATTCATTGAAGATGACGTCGAGCGCGAGCACGTGGCTGGCACAGACCGCCTCGAGCGCGGTGAGATCGTTGGCGTTGAGCTTGGCAGCCCCGGCGGCGACGATGGCCGCGGTGCGCAGAAGAGCCTCGCGTTTGCTGTCGTCGCTACTGCTGTTTGGTGGCGGGGGGGCGAGGCCGCTGTCCTCGGCGCGCTTGGTGTCGCAGATGTCGAGTGCCACCACGACGCCGTTCTTGTAGCGCCCTTTCGGCGCAATAGGATTGTCCCTATCCATTCTAAAGCTCCTGCCAAATTGCATGACCAAGAGCGGTCATTTGGAGACCAGTTTACAGCCGTTTATAGGAATAATATAGTCCTATTTTCCTATAATGAGGGGCGCGGTTAACCATCGCGCTCCCCAAATGAAAGGAATGAGACAGGCGAAAAACCACATGAATGCAGGAGATGGAGCAGGAGGATAAAGAGGGTGAATAATTGCTCGATTGTCCGGTATGAGCGCGGGATGGAAGGGACGATTAGCGGCATTCCTCGGTGAGCCGATTTTGCGGTAGTCATATAGGCAATTGGGGCTTTCTCTCGAGTCGTCTGTCCGATGTCTTTCAAAGACACGCCGATCATTTGCTCGCCCTACGAGAGGCCGGGGCATCATTATGCGCTCGACGATCAAGGGCAGCCCACGGGCGAGAAACTGGCCGGCCGCCGCGAAAGCACCTATCTCGTGCCCGTTCCGCTTCCGCGCCGCCGAGTACGGGCACAAGCCGAACTGGGGTTGGAAGCCGAGGGCGAGAAGAGCAAGGTTTCGGAAAATCATCTCATCAATGAAATCCGCCAACAGGTCGAGCGTTGGCGCGATTTGGCGCCCGGCCAGTGGGGCGTCACACCCGAAACGCAGCGGCTCCTGCTCCATTGGAAGAGTCCCGAGCGCGAGCGGAAGCTGTTCTTCTGTCAGCGCGAAGCGGTTGAGACGCTGATCTATCTGACCGAGGTCGAACCGAAGCGCTTCCGCAAGGAACTCGAAGTCGCCAATGCCGAAGCCAATCCGGAGCTATTCCGCATGGCCTGCAAAATGGCAACGGGCTCGGGCAAGACCACGGTCATGGGGATGCTGATCGCGTGGCACGCGATCAACAAAGCGCGCCGCCCCGGCTCCAAGACCTATTCCGATGCCTTCCTTGTCGTGACGCCGGGCATCACGATCCGGGACCGGCTGCGCGTGCTTCTGCCGCAAGACACGAACAACATCTATCAGGCGCTGGACCTTGTGCCGCCCGATCTCATGGACGCGGTCAAGAAGGCGAAGATCGTCATTACCAATTTCCACGCCTTCCAACTGCGCTCGGTCGAGGATGTCTCGACGCTCAACAAGCAGATTCTCGCCGGGCGCGAACGCGACTCCAAGAAAATGTTCCTTGAGACCGAAGGCGAGATGGTCGCCCGCGTCGCGCCGGAATTGATGAACCGGCGAAATCTCATCGTCATGAACGACGAAGCCCATCACTGCTATCAGGAACGCATCGGCGTTGCGGACGAAGAAAAGCTCGACGCGGAAGAAAAGGAGGAAGCCGATCGCAACCGGAAGGCCGCGCGGGTTTGGATCAACGGCCTGAAAACCTTCAATCGCGTGCTCGGGCGCGGCAGTCGCGATACGGGTATCGCCGCGGTTTACGACCTTTCCGCCACGCCGTTTTTCCTTCGCGGCTCGGGTTACGACGAAGGCACGCTGTTCAAGTGGGTGGTTTCGGATTTCTCGCTGCTCGACGCCATCGAAAGCGGAATTGTGAAGGTCCCGCGCCTGCCGGTGTTGGACGACTCGATCTCCGGCGACATGCCGAAATTCCGTCAGCTTTACGATCACCTGCGCGAAGCGAAGGCGCTTCCGCGGAAAGGCGTCCGCAAGCAGGGCGCGATGGACCCGGAGTTGCTTCATCCGCTTTTGGAGGGCGCGTTACGCGCGCTCTACGGCCATTACCAAGGCGAAATGGCGCGATGGAAGGCCGCCGGCCTCGATCGTGAACCGGTCTTCATCGTTGTCGCCAACAACACGTCCACATCCAAGCTGATCTTCGATTGGATCGCCGGATACGAGCGCACGGAAGGTGAAGGCGAAAAGGCCGTAACGCGCGTCGTGCAAGGGAAACTTCCGCTTTTCTCCAACGTGACGGAAGGCGGATCATGGTCCCGTCGACCGCGAACAATCCTCATCGACAGCGAACAATTGGAAAGCGGCGAGCTGAGCGACGACTTCCGCAAGGCCGCCGCGCGCGAAATCGAAGAGTTCAAGCGCGAGCTTCGCCAGCGCGAAGGCGAAGGGGCCGCAGAAAATCTTACGGACGCCGAGCTTCTCCGCGAGGCGATGAACACCGTGGGGAAGCCCGGCAAGCTCGGAGGCGATCTTCGCTGTGTCGTTTCCGTGTCGATGTTGACCGAAGGCTGGGATGCCAACACGGTCACGCATGTCCTTGGGGTCCGCGCCTTCCGCGCCGCGTTGCTGTCCGAGCAAGTCGTCGGCCGCGCCTTGCGCCGCGTCTCGTACGAGGTCGATCCCGAAACCGGCTTGTTGCGCGCCGAATATGCGGACGTGCTGGGCGTGCCCTACATCTTTGCGACCGAAGGCAAGGACACCTCGCCCAAGCCGCCGGCCAAGACCACGCGGGTGAAGGCGCTGCCCGAGAGAGTGAAGCGCGAAATCATTTTCCCGAACGTCGAGGGGTATCGCATCGTCTATCCGCGCGAACGGCTGAAGGCGGAGTTCACGACCGACTCGCGGCTGACTCTCACCCCGGACGACGTGCCGACAAAAACGCTGAACGAGCCGCTGATCGGCGAAGGCACCTTCCTGGGCTTCGACGCGGAAAAGAAATACCGCGACCGTTCCGTCGCCTATCAGGTCGCGGGCCACACGCTCCGCACCTTCTTTCGCGACGAGGACGGCTCCGTCCAGTTCTGGCGCTACCCCGATCTCCTGCAGATCACCGAACGCTGGATGGCGGAGTGCCTGATCTGCAAGGGCGGTGTCCCGAAGCAGATCCTTCGTTGGCCGTCGCTCGCCCAGCGCGCGGCGGAAAAGATCGCGCGGGCCTGCGCGCCCGCCAAGGCCGGCGAAGAAGCCATCCGCCCGATCCTGAACGCCTACAATCCGACCGGACGCACGCGCCACGTCGGCTTCGATACCGCGCGCACGACGTTATTCGAGACGCGCGAGGACCGCTGCCATCTCAATTTCGTCGTCTACGACCGCGATTGGGAAGCGGCTTTCGCGCAGCAGATCGAGGAGATGGACGAAGTCGTGGCCTATGTTAAGAACCACAATCTTAATTTCGAGGTGCCCTACCTCCATCATGGCGAGCCCCACCGCTACCGGCCGGACTACATCGTGAAAATCGACGATGGGCACGGCGCGGAGAACCGCCTGAACCTCGTCGTCGAAAT
>Ga0210379_10000181_pt1 | contig 18458 bp, 16 predicted proteins | sample PLMedo_2_FD_155468 | JGI IMG/M metagenome (GOLD analysis project Ga0210379, IMG submission 155468) | Groundwater sediment microbial communities from an aquifer in East River, Colorado, USA - PLM4_32_coex redo | ecosystem: Environmental > Terrestrial > Soil > Riparian zone | place: USA: East... | reverse complement strand
GAATCATGCGCCAACGGTGCTGAGAGTCGAATCTTCTTTCGCGTTGTCCACAGCTTTGCGCCCGCAACTAAAGCAGCGGCTCAGCCATCGGCCCTTCGACGCGATAGATCCGGTATTCATCGAACGTTGCGCCGTTGCGATAGCGTCCGATATGCGCGAGCGGCGTCACTTCGCGAAAGCGCTTGGCCAACAATTCGGATTGGTCGTTGCGGATTTGCGTGACGTAGAGCAGAGGGCCCTGGAACACCTCGTCCGTCGGCGCCGGCTCGTTCAACCAGCGGAACCGTTCGTTCACCTGGATGACCGGAGAGCGGCTCGGCAGATAGAACGAAAGCCACCCCGTGAGCTCGTAGCTCGTGGTCAGCACGGCGCCTGCGTTGTTCTGCGCCCGCAGGATTTCGATGTCGTCCGTCACCCGCCCGATGCCGACCGCGAGCATCCGGGAGATCGGTTCGCGGACGACCGGAACGATCCCCCAGACCGCCTGGGCGTAGATCAGCCCGGTCATCAAAAGCGCGACCGGCAGCGCCGCGCGCGCAGACCATCTCAATCCCCTCCAGCCCTGAAGCGCCGGGTTCAACAGGGCTGAAACAGCGGCCACGGCGAACGCCGGATACAGAAATGACGGCCAATTGCCCTGCACCCGGCCGCGCAGCGACTGCCACAGGAAAAACGCGACCGCTGGCGCCATGAGGGCGGCGATCAGCGCGCCTTTCGAATCCGCTGAGCGTGCCAGGGACACAACCCCCGCAACGCCGATGATGGCGATGAATGGCGAGGCCAACCCGAGCTGCCCTGCCAAAAACTCACCCAGGTAGCGCAGCGTGAAGTCGCCCGATCCGACGCGGCCGAGTTGCAGCCGGAAGGAAACCCAGTCGTGACCGGCGTTCCACAGGATCACCGGGACGAACATCAAGAGCGCAACCACGCCCCCAAGATACGGCCAAGGCGAGAAAAACCAGCGTCGCTGCGAGGGCACCGCAAGAAGCCAGCACAGCATGCCTAACCCTAAGAAGAACCCCGTGTATTTCGAGAGCAGAGCGAACCCTGTGGCGGCGCCCGCCGCGATCCACCAGGCGCCGTTTCCGGTGTGGACAATCTTCGCCAGCACGTAGAACAGCAGCGCGGCTGCTGCGACCTGCGGCGCATCGGGGGTGGCGACCAGCAGCTCCACGCCGATCATCGGCATCGCGTTGAAGACGAGCGCCGACAGCGCGCCCGCGTGCTCGCTCTCCAGAAGGATCGCGCCCGCGCGCCAGACCGCCACCGTCGCAACAACCGATAGGAGCAACGGAACAAAGCGCACGCCGAGGCTCGTGTCGCCGAAGATCGTCGTACCCGCGCGGATGATGAATGCTACGAGCGGCGGGTGGTCGTAATAGCCCCAGGCGAGGTTCTTCGACCACTGCCAATAATACGCTTCATCGAACGCAAGCGGCGTGATCACGGCCGCAATCCCACGCACGACGATCAGCACGACAAGCAAAAGGGCAACGGTCTCTGTCCGGCGTTCGAGCTTCAAAAAGCTCACTTCGCGCGCCACACGAACAGCGTGGACATCGAGTAGTTCCACACCACGCCCATCAGCGCGCCGGCGAGACCCGCGAGCCACCATGTCGGCTGGTACGCATATAGCCACGACGCCACGCCGACATTCGTCAAGGCGCCGACCGAGCTCACGGCGTAGAACGCCATCAAGCCCCTTACGAAGGCCATGCCGGTCAGCCGGCTGTCGCGGAACGTCAGGCTGTTGTTGAACAGGAAGTTTCCGGTCATCGCGAGAAACGTCGCGATCGCCTGCGATTCCTCGAACGTGAAGCTCAGCAGCGCGAGCCTCAGCGCCGCCAGATGCACGAACACGCCGGCCGTGCCCACCAACGCATAGGACAGAAAGCGCGGCGTCACCGCGCCGCCGGTCATCTTGTTGAGCAGCAGGCCGAGAAAATCGAGACCCACCTGCGCATCCAGCTTGGATTCGCCGAACGTCCGCGAGCCGAAGACATACGGCTCCTCGGCGATGCGCAGCTGCCCCTTGGCCGTCAGCACGATGTCGAGCAAAATCTTGAACCCGCTCGTGGAAAGGGATCCTGCGAGCGGGTCGAAGCGGTCGCGGCGCATCATGAAGAAGCCGCTCATCGGATCGCTGAGCTCGACCCGCGTCAGCGCGCGGGCGAGCGAGCCCGCGGCCTTGCTCATCAGGCTGCGGCTTCTTGAGAACGCGCTGGCGCTGCCGCCCGCGATATAGCGGCTGCCCACCACCAGGTCGGTCTCGCCCCGCTTGAGCGCCGCAAGCATGCGCGGCAGCACATTCTCGTCGTGCTGCAGATCGGCGTCCATCACGCCGATATAAGTCGCGCTCGACGACAGCATGCCCTCGATGCAGGCGCCCGCCAGCCCGCGACGGGTGACCCGGCGCAGGCACCGCACGCGCGGGTCGGTGGCCGCAATCGCCTTCACCACATTGGTCGTGCCGTCGGGGGAATCGTCGTCGACAAAAATGACTTCCCAATCCACGCCCTCGAGCGCCGCGTCCAGCCGCTGCACCAGCTCGGCGACATTGCCGCTCTCCTTGAAGGTGGGGACGACGACCGACAGTTCCGCCACCCGCACGGTTTGCGCGTGCGGGACCTCATCCATTTGGCGCTGCGGCAGCGAGACGAGTTGCGACATCGAAAAGCCTCTAGCCGAAGGACTCGCCGACCGCAACTGAGGGCATTACGGCCGGTTAATATGAGGCCACTCGAAGGCCAAAATCGCCTTGTAGCAGCAACGACATAAGGCCACCGAACGGAACATATCAGGCTCTTTAATCTTATACCTCTACTGCCTATCTTCGGCTTAACAACCCCGCCGGAGACTCAGTCCTTGAACGACGCACCGACCGGCCCCAAGCCGAAAAAGTCCGTGGCGCTCTCCGGCGTGATTGCCGGCAACACCGCGCTGTCGACCGTCGGCCGCACCGGCAACGACCTGCACTATCGCGGCTACGACATACTCGAGATCGCCGAGCGCTGCGAGTTCGAGGAGATTGCGCACCTTCTCGTGCACGAGCGGCTGCCCAACGCCGCCGAGCTTGCCGCCTACAAGACGAAGCTGAAATCCATGCGCGGCCTTCCCGTGAGCGTGAAGACGGTGCTGGAATCATTGCCGCCGTCCACGCATCCGATGGATGTCATGCGCAGCGGCGCGTCTGCGCTCGGCTGCGTGCTCCCCGAGAAGGAAGACCATACGCTGCAGGGCGCGCGCGACGTCGCCGACCGCCTGCTCGCCGCGTTCGGATCGATGCTGCTCTACTGGCATCATTATGCGGTGAACGGCAAACGCATCGAGCTCGAGACCGACGACGATTCGATCGCCTCGCATTTCCTGCACCTGCTGCACGGACAGAAGCCGCGCGATCTGTGGATCTGGGCGATGAACACATCGCTCAATCTCTACGCCGAGCACGAGTTCAACGCCTCCACCTTCACCGCGCGCGTGATCGCGGGCACCGGGTCGGACATGTACTCGGCCGTCGTTGGTGCGATCGGCGCATTGCGCGGCCCCAAACATGGCGGCGCCAACGAGGTCTCGTTCGAAATCCTGAGCCGCTATGCGGGTCCCGACGAGGCCGAAGCCGACATCTTGAAACGTCTCGCGTCCAAGGAGGTCATCATTGGTTTCGGTCATCCGGTCTATACGGTCGCCGACCCGCGCAACGCGGTGATCAAGGAAGTCGCGCGCCGGCTGTCGCAAGAGGCAGGGACCATGAAGTTGTTCGACATCGCCGCGCGACTCGAAAAAGTCCTGTGGGATGCGAAAAAGCTCTTCCCCAATCTCGATTGGTACAGCGCGGTTTCTTATCACCTGATGGGTGTGCCGACACCGATGTTCACGCCGGTGTTCGTGATGTCCCGCACCTCCGGCTGGTGCGCGCACGTGATCGAACAGCGCCAGGACAACAAGATCATCCGGCCGAGCGCGAATTATGTCGGGCCCGAGGATCGCCCCTTCATGCCCTTGGAAGAACGCGGCTGATTGAGCGACGACAAGCCACCGCCAAAACCGCCCAGGCGCATCAAGATTGGCCGCTATTCGATACCGGTGCCGCAATCTCGTCCGTTGCGCATCGCCCTCGGTATTGCGCTCGTTCTCTGCGGAATTCTGGGCTTCCTTCCCGTCCTGGGATTCTGGATGATACCGCTTGGCCTCCTGGTGCTCTCCGTCGATTTTCCGATTGTCCGGCGCTGGCAAAGAAGGCTCATGGTGTGGTGGAACCGTCGGAAGAAGCGGAAGCAAGCTAGGGACCCCATGGCTTCAGACCACTCCGGCGCTCGTCCCGCACCCGACAAGGTCCTGACCGACATCGCCGACTACGTGCTCGATCATAAGATCGAAAGCGCGCTCGCCTTCCAAACCGCGCGCAATTGCCTGATCGACACGCTCGGCTGCGGGCTCGAGGCGCTCGACTATCCCGCCTGCACGAAACTGCTCGGCCCGCTCGTTCCCGGCATGAGCATCGAACGCGGCGCGCGCGTACCCGGAACGCCCTATCGTCTCGATCCGGTGCAGGCCGCCTTCAACATCGGCACGATGATCCGCTGGCTCGACTTCAACGACACCTGGCTCGCCGCGGAGTGGGGCCATCCGTCGGACAATCTCGGCGGCATCCTCGCGGTCGCCGATTGGCTGTCGCGCAACGGCAAGCCCGTTCTCATGCGCGACGTGCTCACCGCGATGATCAAGGCGCACGAGATCCAGGGCGTGATCGCGCTCGAGAATTCCTTCAACAAAGTCGGCCTCGATCATGTGATCCTGGTGAAGGTTGCCTCCACTGCCGTCGTCTCGCAGCTGCTCGGCCTCCCGCGCGAGAGCATCGTCAACGCGCTCTCGCAGGCTTTCGTCGACGGGCACGCGCTGCGCACCTATCGTCACGCGCCGAACACCGGCTCGCGCAAGAGTTGGGCCGCGGGGGACGCGACGAGCCGCGCGGTGCGTCTTGCCCTCATCAGCGCGACCGGCGAGATGGGCTACCCCGCCGTCCTCACCGCGCCGAATTGGGGTTTCTACGACGTGCTCTTCAAAGGCAAGCCGTTCCGCTTCCAGCGCAGCTACGGTTCGTACGTGATGGAGAACGTGCTGTTCAAGATTTCCTATCCTGCCGAGTTCCACGCGCAGACCGCGGTCGAAGCCGCGATGGCGCTGCACGATCGGCTGAAAGGCATGGGCCGCGGCATCGACGACATCGATAAAATCGTCATCCGCACGCACGAAGCCTGTATCCGCATCATCGACAAGAAGGGGCCGCTCGCAAATCCCGCGGACCGCGATCATTGCGTGCAGTACATGGTCGCCGTGCCGCTCATCTTCGGCAGATTGACCGCGAAGGATTACGAGGACAACGTCGCCGCCGATCCCCGCATCGATCTGTTGCGCGAGAAGATCAGCTGCATCGAGGATCCGCAATTCACGCGCGACTATCACGATCCCGACAAGCGCTCGATCGCCAACGGCCTTAGCGTGCGGCTCAAGGATGGAACGGCACTTGCCGAGATCGTCGTCGAGTATCCGATCGGGCATAAGCGCAGGCGCGCCGAAGGCATCCCGCTCCTCATCGAGAAATTCCGCACCAATCTCGCGCGCCGCTTCGATACGAACCAGCAGCGCGCGATCCTCGATGTCTCGCTCGATCAGAACCGTCTCGAGACCATGCAAGTCAACGACTACGTCGATCTCTATTCCGCCTGAACCGGAGGAAGCCATGCCCTTTCTTGTCGGCGCCGATCTCCCCGCAAAACCGCCGGGTGAGCGTTTCCGGGCTCTATTGAACCGCCGCGAGATCCTCCAGATCCCGGGTGCGCATACCGGCATGGCGTCCCTGCTTGCGAAAGCCGCCGGGTTCGATGCGGTCTATGTCGGCGGCAGCGCGATGACCGGCACCATGGGTCTGCCGGATCTCGGCGTGATCACGGTTGAAGAGGTCTGCTTCTACATCCGTCAGGTCGCGCGCGCCTCCGGCCTGCCGCTTCTCGTTGACGGAGACACCGGTCACGGCGAAGCGCTCAACGTCATGCACATGGTGCGGAGCTTCGAGGATGCGGGCGCGGCCGCCGTCCATATCGAGGATCAGCTCCTGCCCAAGAAGTGCGGTCACCTGAACGACAAGAAGCTCGCGGACGCGCGCGATGCCGCCGCCAAGATCGCCGCTGCCGTGAAGGCGCGCCGCGATCTCTACATCATCGCGCGCACCGATGCCGCGGATGCCGAAGGCATGGACGGCGCTGTCGCGCGTGCGAAGCTCTATCTCGAGGCGGGCGCGGATGCGATTTTCCCCGAGGCGCTCACCAGCGCCGAGATGTTCCGCGAGTTCGCGCGCCGCGTGAAAGCGCCGCTGCTCGCCAATATGACCGAGTTCGGCCGCACGCCCGTGTTCACGGCGTCTGAGTTCGAGCAGATGGGCTATCGCATGGTGATCTGGCCCGCGAGCGCGATGCGCGTTGCCGCGAAGGCGCAGGAAGAGCTCTACGCCGCGATTCGCCGCGACGGCGGCACGCACAACATGCTGCCCCGCATGCAGACGCGCAAAGAGCTGTTCGCCGTGCTCGGCTACCCCGAGTACGAGAAGCTCGACGCATCCCTCGTCGCCTCGGTGCCGCCGGAGCAACCGACAAAGCGTTAGTGCTCTACACCGGAACACCTGCGTGTCGAACGAAGCCATTCTGTATCGTACGCACTTCTACAATCCGATGATCCGGCGCGAGGTGGAGCGTCTGCGTACCGATATTGTCGATTGCCCGCTTTGGCTTGTCGGCTATCTGAACGATGAGGCGCTCCTGCCGCCGACGCCGGAGGAGAACCTTCGCATGTACCGGCGCGCCGATTTGGCGGCGCTGCCCTATCCAAGAAAGATCGCCGACACCAATTGGAGCGCACCGGGGGGAGACAACGATCTCCCGATCCTAGCCTTCTATGGGGAACGGCCGGGCTACGATTACTACTGGATCGTCGAGTACGACGTGCGCTTCACCGGCCATTGGGGGAAGCTGTTCGACCGGCTCCGCAGCTCAAATGCCGACCTGCTCAGCACGACGATACAAGACCACGCCGAGAATCCGGCTTGGTCGTGGTGGCACATGCTGGTGAACACGCCCAGCGGCGAACTCGAGCGCGTTCGTGCGTTCAATCCGTTTTGCCGATTGTCCAACCGCGCCCTTGCTGCGGTCGACGCGTGGTATCGCGAGGGCGGGTCCGGTCACTACGAGCTGATCTGGTCGAGCGTTTGCAAGACGCGGAATTTCCTGATCGAAGATCTTGGGGGAGAGGGGCGCTACACCCCGGAGCGCTGGCGGCGAAGGCACTACGCCAACACCCCGCGCGAGCTGACCCTGGCCCCGGGCACTTTCGTGTTCCGTCCCGGATTCACGGAAGAGGGCATCCGCACGCACGGAGCCAAATACGGACCCATGCTGTGGCACCCGGTGAAGGGCTGAGGGCGCGAGTTACTGCACGTAGACGTACTTGCCGGCCTTCCACACATACAGCTTGTAGCCCGGAGCTGTGACGTCCCCCTTGGCGTTGAAGCCGATGCGACCCAGCACCGTGTCGAACGGGTTCGCCTTGAGCGCCGCGCTGACGCGAGCGGCGCTGGTCGTACCGGCTTTCGCCGCCGCCTGTGCCCAGGCCTGCACCGCCGCATAGGTGTAGAGCGTGTAAGCTTCGGGCTCATAACGGCGGCTGCGGAAAAACTGCACCAATTGCGCATTGGCAGGGTCGAGCCGCGGGTCCGGCGTGAACGTGATCAACGTCCCCTCGCCCGCCGGTCCGGTGATCGACCAGAACTCATCGGTCACCATCGCATCGTTGCCCACCAGCAGCGTCAGCACGTTCTGTGCGCGCATCTGGCGGACGATCAGTCCGGCTTCCGCGTGGTAGCCGCCGAAATAGATCACGTCGATCCGCGCCTGCTTCAGCTTCGTCACCAGCGGCAGATAATCGCGCTGGCCGGCCACGATGGAATCGTTCAACGTCTCCTTCATGCCGCGCGCGTTCAGCGTGCGGCGGAATTCGTCGGCGAGTCCCTTGCCGAAGGTCGACTTGTCGTCCACCACCGCCACGCGCTTGCCCTTGAAGTGCTCGGCCACATGGATCGCGGCGAGCGGCGCCTGCTGATCGTTGCGGCCGCAGACGCGAAACACATTCGAAAGCCTGCGCTCCGTCAGCTCGACCGCAGTCGAGGCGGGCGTGATCTGGATGATGCCCGACTCGGCATACACGTCGGACGCCGGGATCGACGAGCTCGAGCAATAGTGGCCCGCAACGAACACCGCGCGCTTCGCCGCCATGTCGTTGGCGACGCTCACCGCCTGCTTCGGGTCGCAGGCATCGTCGCCGATGACGAGCATCAGCTTCTGATTGAGGACGCCGCCCGCTGCGTTGATGTCCGCGACCGCCTTCTCCGCCCCGCGCTTGAACTGCTCGCCAAAGGCGGCATTGCTGCCGCTCATGGGCCCGGCGACACCGACAACGATATCGGCTTCGGCTGCCGTGACGGCGAAGACGAAGATGGCGGAGAGAAGCGAAATCCGGAGCGTGCTCATGCGCGCAGCATAGGGCCTGACAAGCAGCGTGCAATGGCCGTCGCTCAGATGGTCCGGGCAACGCCGGTCACATTGCCTTCAAGATAGGCGGAGCGGATCGCCGGATCGTGCAGCAGCTCCGCACCCGTGCCCTGTTTCGCGATCGTTCCGTTGACCATGACGAACCCCTTGGTCGCGAGCAGCAGCGCCTGGAACGCGTTCTGCTCGATTAAAAGGATCGTGGTCTTCCTCTCGCGGTTGATCGCGCGGATCATGTCGAACACCTGCCGCACCAGGATCGGCGCGAGCCCAAGCGAAGGCTCGTCCAGTAACAGCAGCCGCGGGCGGCTCATCAGCGCGCGCCCGATCGCCAGCATCTGCTGCTCGCCGCCGGAAAGCGTGCCGCCGAACTGGCGCAGCCGCTCCTTGAGCGCGGGAAACAGGGTCAGCACGAATTCGAGATCGGACGCGAAATGCGATGGCGCGCCCGCGAACGCACCCATCTGGAGATTTTCCAGCACCGACATACGCGGGAAGATGCGCCGACCCTCCGGCACCAGTGCGATGCCGCGCTTCGGCAGCTCGAACGTCGGCACGCGCGTGATGTCCTCGCCCTCGAACAGAATCGCGCCCGACGATGCCGGCACGCGACCGCAGATGGTCATCAGCAGCGTTGTCTTGCCTGCGCCGTTGCCGCCGATCACGCACGCGACCTGACTCGTTGCGATGTCGAGATCGATCCCGTGCAGCACTTCGATACGGCCATAGCCCGCGCGCAGATTTTGGACCTGGATCATCTTGCCCCCGCGATGCTTTCGCCGGGGCTGGGGCCCAGATAGGCGCGTATCACCGCCGGGTCGGCGCGCACCGACGCGGGCGATCCTTCGGCGATGCAGTGTCCGTGGTCGAGCACCACCACATGATCGGAGATGCGCATCACTACGCCCATGTCGTGCTCGATCAAGAGTATCGTCACGTCGTAGTCGCGCCGGATCTCGAGCAGGAGCTCGGTCAGTTCGTAGCTTTCGCGCGGATTGAGTCCAGCAGCGGGCTCATCGAGACATAATAGCGATGGACGAGCACACATCGCGCGCGCGATCTCGAGACGACGCTGCGAGCCATACGGCAGGCTGCCCGCGGGCTCGTTGGCAATATCGAGAAGACCCAGTCGATCCAGCCAATGCAGCGCGTTGTTGCGCGCCTTGCTCATTGCGCCGCGATAGCGCGAAGAGCCGAGCACCGCCCCTAAAGGATTCGCGGTCTTCCACTCGATGTCCGCGTGCTGCGCGACGATGAGGTTCTCGAGCACGCTCATTCCGGCGAAAAGCCGTGCGTTCTGGAACGTCCTGATCACTCGTGCTTCGCGCGCGATGCGATAGGCTGGCATGCGATCGAGCTCGAACACCTTGCCGCGATCACGCGACAGCTTGAGCTTGCCGCTCGTGGGCCGGTAGAACCCGGTCAAACAGTTGAACAGCGTCGTCTTGCCCGCGCCGTTCGGACCGATGATCGCGGTAACCTCGGACGTGCCCGCTCGAAACGAGAGATCGGAAATCGCGGTCAGCCCGCCAAAGCGCATCGTGAGGCGCTCGACGTCGAGCACAGCGGATGTGCTGGGGCTCATCCGAGCGTCCCTTTGAGCAACACCGACGGACGCCGCCGTGTCGTCAGTCCGCGCGGCCGCCACAGCATGATCAGCACCATGGCCGCGCCGAAAGCCACCATGCGGTAGTCCTCGAGCTCGCGGAACCATTCGGGAAGCCCGACCAGCAGGATCGCTGCGACAACGATGCCCGCTTGGCTCATGCCTCCGAGCACGACGATCGCGAGGATGATCGCGGTTTCGATGAAGGTGAAGCTTTCGGGGCTGACGAAACCCTGCCTTGTCGCGAACAGTGAGCCCGCGATGCCGGCGATGAATGCGCCTAGTGCGAACGCCGAGAGCTTGATCGCGGTGGGATTGAGCCCGAGTGCGACGGACGCGGTCTCGTCCTCGCGCAGCGCTTCCAGACCGCGCCCCAACGGCAGGCGCTTCAGCCGCCATACGAACGCGCCCGCCAGAAAAACGGTTGCGAGCACCAGGTAATAGAGAAAATAGATCCGGTGATCGGCCGAGAACTCGAGGCCGAAATACTCAGCGAAGCTCCTCTGCCCCTCAAGAGGAACGGACGCAAAACTGAGGCCGAAAAAGCTCGGCCGTACGATGCCGGAGATGCCGTTGGGACCGCCCGTCAGCTCGGTCCAATTCACGAGCACCGTGTGTACGATCTGCCCGAAGCCGAGCGTGACGATGGCGAGATAGTCGCCGCGGAGGCGGAGCACCGGAAAGCCCAGCAGCAGACCGAAGGCGGATGCGAGAAGTCCCGCAATGGGCATCGCGGCCCAGAACGTGAGACCGAGATCCTGCGTCAGCAGCGCGTAGGAATAGGCACCCACCGCGTAGAACGCGACGTAGCCAAGGTCGAGAAGGCCTGCCAGCCCGACAACGATGTTGAGGCCGGTCGCCAGCAGCACATAAATCAGGATCAGAGTGGCGCGGTCGACAAGATTGCGCTCCGCGAACGGCAGCAGCGGTAACGTCAGCGCTAACGCAATGACCGCCGCAATCATGAGCGGCTCAAACCATGCGCGAGAAAACACGCGATCAAACTTCACCGGGGGAAGGAAAAAAACCTGACCCAGAAACAGGCGGCCGGATGTGATCGCAATTCGGCCTAAGAACACCGCCACCGCCGCGTACAGCACCCAAAGCAGACGGTACTCGGGTGCCGCACCTTGCGCCGAATCCGAGAGGCGGATGCCAAGCAGGGGGAGGGCCAGCAGCGCCGCGATACCGGCCGCGGCAGCGGCATCCCGCAGCAAATCGAGAATGACGCGCGCCTCGATCTTCGCCGCTTCCATCTCAGACTTTTTCCAGCGCGGGCCGGCCGAGCAGGCCGGACGGTTTCAGGATCAGCACGAGGATTAGGATCCCGAACACGGCAACGTCCTTGTAGGCGCTGCTGAAGTAACCGGACCACACCGCTTCGATGACGCCGATCAGAAGACCGCCCAGCATCGCGCCGGGAAGCGATCCGATGCCGCCCAGCACGGCCGCCGTGAATGCTTTGATGCCGGCAACAAAACCCAGATAGAAATCGATCACGCCGTAATAGAGCGTCACCAGAAGTCCCGCGACCGCGGCAAGCCCTGCGCCGAGTACGAACGTGGCCGAGATCGTGCGGTCGACATCGACACCGACAAGCGCCGCCATGGTCATGTCTTGCTCGGTCGCGCGCATTGCGCGTCCCAGCTTCGTTGCCTGGATGAGCCACGTGAAACCCGCCATCAGCGCGATCGTTACGATGATAATGATTATCTGCATCGCGCTGATCGTGACAGTGAACTCATCCGACGAAGACAGTGTGACCGAGCCCGTGATCAGCGGCGGCAAGACCTTGACGCGCGCGCCTTGCGCGAGCTGAACGTAATTCTGCAGCACGATCGACACGCCGATCGCCGAGATCAGCGGCGCGAGCCTCGGCGCAGTCCTTAAGGGTCGATAGGCGACGCGTTCGACCGTCCAGCCATAGAGCGCAGTGATCGCGACCGTCACGATGAGCACCAGCGCAAGCGCGATCGGCAGCGACGTGATGCCAAGAGCGGACAGCAGAGTGAGGAAGATCAACGCGATGAAGGCGCCCACCATGTAGATGTCGCCATGGGCGAAATTGATCATGCCGATGATGCCGTAGACCATCGTATAGCCGAGCGCGATCAGCCCGTAGACGGCGCCCAGGCTCACCCCGTTCACGAGCTGCTGGAGGAAATAGTTCATCGGCCGGCCCCCCCTTCATCCCTGGTCCGGTTTCCGGCACCATCCTGAAGCGATTTTGCTCATCGCGACAGACGTTCCTCGTATTCTTTGTGTATCAATGGGTTAGGGCTTCGTTCGACCCTCCTCCCGCCGCCCGAAACGTGTCCGTGTCACAACGCCGCTTGACGGGGGCCGGGGGACTCCCGTTCTCATTTCGCACATGCAGCAAGAAGCTCTCGCGTCTGCGGTAATCGTCCTGGAGCCTGAACGTCGTGCCGAGGCCAAGCCCGGCAGAGACGGCGCTTACGCGCACTACCAGCTCGGCCGCGCCTACGACGAGATGTTCACCGCTGACGGACGCGTGCGCTCGCATTACGCGGATCTCCATCGGCGTGTCGCGGAGCTTTCGCCCGAAGAGCTCCGATTGCGCCAACAGGCCTGCGAGCAATCGTTCTTGCATCAGGGCATCACGTTCACGGTCTACGGCGACAATCAGGCGACCGAGCGGATCATTCCGACCGATCTGTTGCCGCGCATCATCACAGCGGGCGAATGGGCGCGCCTCGAGGCGGGGCTGAAACAGCGCGTTGCCGCGCTCAATTTGTTCCTGCACGACATCTACAGCGACGGGCGCGTGCTGAAAGACGGTCTCGTCCCGCGCAGCATGGTCTACGGATCGAAGCACTATCGCCGCGAGATGCGCGGGCTCACCGTTCCGCACGGTGCGTATGTGAATGTCTGCGGCTCGGATCTGGTGCGGCGCGAAGACGGCATATTCGTGGTGCTCGAGGATAATCTCCGCGTGCCGTCCGGCGTGTCGTACATGCTCGCCAACCGCGAAGTTGTGAGACGCGTGTTTCCGGGGACGTTCAGAAGTACCGGCGTGCGGCCCATCGAGCACTACCCGCAGGATCTGCTCGCAACATTGAAATCGCTCGCGCCATTTCAGGACAACGTGTCGATCGCGGTGCTGTCGCCGGGCGTGTTCAACTCCGCCTATTTCGAGCACGCGTTCCTGGCCCGCCAGATGGGCGTCGAGCTGGTCGAAGGTCGCGACCTCGTCGTTAACGACAACGCCGTCTACGCGCGCACGACATCCGGTTTGAAGCGCGTGGACGTCATCTATCGCCGCATCGATGACGATTTCATCGACCCCCTCGCGTTTCGCCCCGATTCGACGCTCGGCGTGCCCGGCATCTTCAACGCCTATCGTGCAGGGAATGTCGTGTTCGCGAACGCGCCCGGCACCGGCGTCGCCGACGACAAGGCGATCTACGCCTATGTGCCGCGCCTGATCCGCTACTACCTCGCCGAAGAGCCGATCCTTGAGAACGTCGAGACGTTCCTTTGCCGCGAGACACAGGGCCTCTCGCACACACTCGCCAATCTCGACAAGCTCGTGGTCAAGGCGGTCGGCGAATCCGGCGGCTACGGCATGCTGGTCGGACCGCACGCGACAAAGGCCGAACGCGACGCGTTTGCCGAAAAGCTCCGAGCCGATCCCGAGAACTACATCGCTCAACCGACGATCCAGCTTTCGACCGCTGCGTGCTTCACCGACGGCTCGATCGAGCCGCGCCATGTCGATCTGCGCCCCTTCATCCTGAATGGAGAGCACACGACGATCGTTCCCGGCGCACTCACGCGCGTCGCACTCAAGCGCGGCAGCCTGGTGGTGAATTCGAGCCAGGGCGGCGGCTCGAAAGACACCTGGGTACTGAGCGCCTGACATGCTGAGCCGGGTCGCGGACAATCTCTACTGGATGAGCCGCTATCTCGAGCGCGCCGAGCACACCGCGCGACTGCTCGCGGTCAAGCTCGAATCGATGATCGAGCAATCCAAGGAGGATGCCGAGACCTCGTGGCGCCGCGTCGCGACCGCGCTCTCGAGCGAAGCGCATGTGCCCTCCTCGATGACGGACGCCTACGAGATCACGAGTGCGCTCGCGCTCGACCGCCTCAACTCGTCCTCGCTGATCTCATCGCTCAGGTTCGCGCGCGACAACGCGCGGCAGGTGCGCGAGCAGATCTCCACCGAAATGTGGAGCCACCAGAACCGAATCTATCTGCGCCTTGCCCCGGTAACGATGTCCGATGTCTGGGGCGACTCGCCCTCGGCCTTCTTCCGCGACACGGTCGAGCAGCTGCACATGCTGGAAGGTGTCACCAACTCGACCATGCGGCACGGCGAGTCGTGGCGCTTCATCCAGCTCGGCCGCTACATCGAGCGCGCGCAGCTTGTGAGCCGCCTGCTCGATCTGCATTTCGATGCCGTGCCCGGCGCACGCCCGATGCCGCAATATCTCGACTGGATCGTGCTGTTGAAATCGTGCACGGCGTTCGAGGCCTACTGCAAGGTCTACACCGCGAACATCCAGCGCGACCGCATCGCCGAGTTCCTGCTGTTCGACGCGGAGTTTCCCCATTCGGTGCGCTTCTCGGTCGACCGGCTGACGCAGGCGCTGGCACAGATCGCGCTCGCCGCCCCGCCCGCGCGCCGCGCGGCCTGCGAGCGTCTCGCCGGACGCCTCAAGGCGAGCGTCGATTTCGGCCAGATCGACGAGCTGATCGCCGGCAACATCGACACGTTTCTCGCCAACATCGCGACCCAGTGCGAGCAGATCCACGACGCGGTCTACGACGCCTATATCGCCTACGACGCGGAGACGGTGCTTTAGATGTACTACTCGATCCGCCACATCACGCGTTTCCGCTATTCCGGTCCCGTGCACGAGAGCGTGATGGAGCTGCGCATGCAGCCGCGTTCTGAGACCGGCCAGACGCTGCGCAATTTCCAGATCACGACCAACCCGCGCGCGCAGCTCTTTGCCTACACCGATCACTTTGGCAACGCGGTCTATCACTTCAACGCGCTGCGCCAGCACAGCGAACTGCGCATCGAAGCCGTCTCCGTCGTCGAGGTGAAGGATCAGGGCGCACTGCCCGCCGCAACCGATGCTCTCGAATGGCAGCGCTACAACAGCTTCAACCTCTCGGGCGAGCACTACGACCTGCTCGAAGAGTCGGAATTCGCGAAATCATCGCCCGCACTCGAGCGCTTCATTGCGGCGCGCAATCTGGAAAAGCCGCTCGGCGATCCGTTGACCGCGCTCAGGCATCTGAATGGCCTGATCCACGACTCGTTCGAATACGAGTCGGGCGTGACGCAAGTGCACTCGCCGATCGCCCAGGCGCTCGATGCAGGACGCGGCGTGTGCCAGGACTTCACGCACATCATGATCGCGATCACGCGCCGGTGGGCCGTGCCGGCGCGCTACGTCTCGGGCTATCTTTATCATCGCCGCCAGGACAAGGACCGCTCCTCGCCCGACGAGACGCATGCCTGGATGGAGGCCTATCTGCCGAGCCTTGGCTGGGTCGGCTTCGATCCGACCAACAACATCGTCGTCACCGACCGCCATGTGCGCGTTGCCGTCGGTCGCGATTACGCCGATGTCCCGCCCACGCGCGGCACGTTCAAGGGCAATGTCGAGAGCGAGCTCGGCGTCGCGGTGCGTGTCGAGTCCACGTCCGCGCCCACGCGCCACGAGGAATTCCTGCGCGTGTCGAAGCCCATGAGCGCGCCGAACAAGCCCGCGCCCACACCGGCGCAGAGTTATTACCAGCAGCAGCAGTAGCGGCGCGCGGCGAACGCGCGACGACGAACTCGGTTCCCGCTCACGCTGACGGTCGCGCTTGGAACATTGGCGCATGCGCACACGTTTGAAATAGGCAACCCGCGAACGGGAGATGAATAGATGTTCAGGAACATGACCACGAAGAGTGGCGCGATAGCTGCAGTGTTTGCGACAGCGTTGGCCGTTGCGGGCTGCGGCACGACGCCGGGTGAACGTATCGGCTCGGGCGCGCTCTTAGGCGCAGGCGGTGGCGCAGCCATCGGCTCGTTGTCGGGCGATGCGGGCAAGGGCGCGGTGATCGGCGGCGTCGCCGGCGGTGCGCTGGGCGCGCTGACCACACCGAGCTACGGTTACTATGACCGCTATCCTTACGGGTACTCCAACCGCTACAGCTACAGCCGTCCGTATTACGGCCGCTGTTACCGGTACTCGTCCTACAGCGGACGCTGCTTGGCCTGGTACTAGAAGTAGTCCGTATAAAGACGATTGGGGCGCGGTGAAAACCGCGCCCCAATTTTTTTACGGCAGCATCTCGATGTAGCCGATGCGCGGGTGGTGGGCGACGCCACTGAACCAGATGCGGTTCGGATGGTTCGCATCGAACTGGATACGCCGCGTGTCGTGCTCGGCGAACGGCAGAGCGAACTCGGTCCATTCCTTCTTGGCGGGATCGTAGCGCGCGATCTTGTCGACCGTGTGCAGCGTCACCCAGATCATGTTGTTCTTGAGATCGGGGCTGACCATGTAGGCGCCGTTCTTCGGCGTCGGCGGATCGAGCACTTCCATCTTGGTCGTCTTGTGATCGATCTTCATCAGTTGGCCCGAGCCCCAAAGCCCGACCCACACATCGCCGTTGGCATCCGTGCCCATGCGCCGCGGATACGACGTACCTTCGACCGGCACCTTGAACTCGACGACCTCGCCGGTCTTGGCATCGAACCGCGCCATCTTGTCGACGAGGTTCATCGCCATCCATGCGCGCCCGTCGCCATCGATCGTGAGCCCGTAGCCGCCGGGATTTTTCTTGGTCTTCGTCCACGTCGGCGTATCCCAGGACTGCCACTCCTTCGTCGCAGGATTGAGCCTGCGCGCGGAGCCCGGACCCGACGCCCAGACCGCACCGTCGGCTGCGATCGCGAGGCTGTTGCCGTTCGGCTGGCCGCGGATGGTTTCGGGGAACGGCCACGTCGTCCACTCGCCCGACTTCGTATCGTAGGAGAGCCAGCGGCGCTCGTTGGGATCGGGCAGCCACATCATGCCGTCGGCCGAGATCTGGAGATTGCCCAGCCGCGCCTTCGGCGCGTACGTCATCGGCGGGCTGACCTCTGAATACTCGTAGGTCGCCGGATCGAACCGGCTGACCTTGCCGCCGAAGCGCTGATTGGCCCAACCGATGCCTGCGGGATCGACGGCCACGTCATGCGGCTCTGCGCCAAGATTCTCGAGATCGTACTCGACCACGCGATAATTCCGCGCCTCGCGTTCCACGAGCTCGCGCGGCAGGCGGCTGTTCGGATCGGGCTCGCCCATCGGCGGCATGTTCTCGGCGACATAATCGAGCAGCGCGGCCGCGTCCTCGTCCGACATCGGCGGCAGGCTCGCGTTCTTCATGTTGACGCGCATGCCGTCGATGGTGTTCGTCCAGCCCTCGCGATCGTCGCGGTTGGCGGCGATGCGCGCGGCGTCATGGCACGACGTGCAGCTCTTCTGGATGATGTCCTTGCCGTGCCCGTTGGGAAGCGAATCGACCGAGGCGAGCTCCTCGGGCATGCGGCGCGGCCAAGCCGGCGCGAGATCGGGCTTGCGCAGCTCGGTCATCGCGACATTGGCCTCGACCGTGCCCATGGTCGACACGTTCACCGGCGTCGACCACTGGCTCTCGATATCGCCGCCGACCGCCTGCACCGTCCATCGGCCCGACGGCAGATTGCCCGCCACAAACGCGCCTTCGTCCTTGCTGATGACCATGACGGTCAGGCGCCGCGCTTCGTTCCTGAGCTTCACATACGCGCCCTCGACGGGATCGCCGTTCAGGCTCGTGACCGTGCCGCGCACAGCACCGGCCCAGCCGTCCGGGCCGGGCTTCGCGTCGAGCGCCGCCGTCTGGTTCGGGCCCTCGTTGGTCGCCTTCACGTCGCTCGATTCCGAGCAGCCCAAAAGAAGGAGCGCCGCCGCGCAAATCCCCAATTTCAAATGACTCTTCAGCATGATTCTCCTCCCTGAGCGTGTGATGCCTGTCGGGTCACTATAGCCTCACTCAACTGTGCCCGGTATGGGTGCGGTTGTGCGTTTCTCAGGACATAAGCTTTCGGACCTTCGATCCGTCACGCACGAGGCCACGAAAAATGCACACGTAGCGCTCGTCAAGCGGTTGGTCCTGCAGGGGAATTTGCGTTTTCATTAGTTCGTTCGTCGTTTTTCGCGTTTTTTTCTTCGTCAGCTTCGGAGAAGAGCCGACAGGCGAATCGC
>Ga0210379_10000180_pt1 | contig 18479 bp, 20 predicted proteins | sample PLMedo_2_FD_155468 | JGI IMG/M metagenome (GOLD analysis project Ga0210379, IMG submission 155468) | Groundwater sediment microbial communities from an aquifer in East River, Colorado, USA - PLM4_32_coex redo | ecosystem: Environmental > Terrestrial > Soil > Riparian zone | place: USA: East... | reverse complement strand
GATCTGCGTGCCGCGCCCTGGGCAAGTTCCATCGCGGCGAACGGGTGGAGGGCTGACGATGGCGACGAACGGCAAGCAACCGGATCGCCCCCTGTTCATCGGCGCGAAAGCGCTCACCGAGACGTACGGCATTCCCGAGAGCACGGTCCGCAACTGGATCCAGCGCCGCCGCGCGGACGGCAGGCCGCTGTCGCCGATCCCGTTCTCGCGGGTGTCGCGGCGGGCGGTGGTGTTCAACCGCGTGCAGCTCGAGGCGTTCATCGAACGGCAGATGCAGGGCGGCGAGAAGCCGGCAAGGATCCCGCGGCTGCTGGGCCTGCCGGCGCGCGGGAGGGCGTGATGGCGATCTTCTCTCAGTCGCGCAAGAAGGACGGCGCCGAAGTGTTCTTCGTGAAGTACTGGGCGGAGGGCCGCCAGGTCACGGAGAAGGTCGGCGCCGTGGACAAGGAGGCGCTCAAGCGGGACCGTGAGCGCATGCGGGTGAAGGCGCTCGGGGTCGATCAGGAGCGTCGGCTCCAGGTCGAAAACGGAACGTGGGTCCATCCGAAGGAGCGCCGCGGTCCCAGCCTGTCCTTCGATGCCCTCGTGGCGCGGTTCCTCAAGGAGTACCGCCCCCGATCGGGCAAGATCGACTACTACCGGGAGCGGTCCAAGCTCTGGCTCAGGTACCTGCCGAAGACGAAGGCGGCGGAGACGATCAGCGTCGCCGACGTCGACCGGTTCCGCCGCTCCAGGGAGGACAACGTCGGCCCCTCGACGATGCGCAAGGACCTGGTCACGCTCTCCACGCTGTTCCGGTGGGCCATGGCCCGGAAGCTCGTCACGGAGAACCCGGCCGACCCCGGGAAGGTGCGCCGGCCACCGGAGCCGAAGTCACAGACCACCTACCTGACCGAGACGGAGGAGACGAACCTCCTCACGGCCGCGGCGGAGTGGCTTCGCCCGATTCTCCGGTGGGCGCTCTACTCCGGCATGGACCGGGAGGAGATCCTCGAGCTCACCTGGCAGCACGTCGACGAAGCGGCCGGCGTGGTGTGGGCCCCGCGGGGGAAGACGGGGATCCAACGGAACATCGCCTTGAACGAGACGCTCCGGGGGGTGCTCGAGGAGGCGCGGCGCCGCCGGCCGGAGCCCGATCGGCGCGTCGTGCCGCTCCGCCAGCCGGAGGCGGATACCACGGTCCTGGACGGGGGCGGCCGGGTGTTCCTGGGGCCGACCCACCGGCCCGTCCCTGTCGAGATGGCGAAGACGGCCGTACGACGGGCCTACGCGAAGGCGCAGATCCACGTCTCGGGGCCGTTCAAGATCTTGCGGCACACCTTCGCGTCGCGGCTGGCGATGAAGGGGATCTCGGCGGCGGCCATCGCCAGGGTCATGGGCCACAGCACCCAGGCGATCACCGACCGGTACATGCACCTCTCCCCCGCCTACCTCGCCGAGGCGATGGGGGCGCTCGACCCGCCCGTGGTTGTTACAGGGAACGGTACACGCGATCGGGCGGAAGGTGAAAAGTGGTCGGGACGAGAGGATTTGAACCTCCGACCCCCTGCTCCCGAAGCAGGTGCGCTACCAGGCTGCGCTACGTCCCGATGCCAGGGGTGAGATGCTCCAGACGGGGGCCGCTTTATAGCATTCCGATTCCGGGGCCGTCAAGCGCTGAGGGTCGATCTGCTACGACGGGAAACCATAGCGCCCGACGAGCGGGACGAATACCGCGGGCCCCGCCTCCTCCGACGTGAAAGCGCCCGAGGGATCCCGTGAGATCACACGCAGCGTCTGCCGCGTGACATCCCCGACCGGGACGACCAGGCGGCCTCGGGGCGCAAGTTGCTCGAGCAGCGGGGCGGGCACCTCCGGGCAGCCGGCGGTCACCACCACCGCCGCGTAGGGGGCGAACTCGCTCCAGCCGTAGGTGCCGTCGAACACCTTGAAGTGGACGTTCTCGATCCCGATGGCCCGCACCGCCCGCCGCGCCCCCTCGGACAGTTCGGGGATCCGCTCGACCGTGAACACACGAGCGCACAGCCGCGAGAGGACCGCGGCCTGGTACCCGGAGCCGCTGCCGATCTCCAGTACGGTGTCCTCTTGCTTGAGGGCGACGAGTTCCGCCAGGCGCGCCACGATCCAGGGCTGGGAGATCGTCTGTCCCAACCCGATCGGGAGCGCATGGTCCCCGTACGCCTTCCCCTGCAGGGCGTCCGGGACGAAGTGGTGCCGCGGCACCAGGCGCATCGCCTCGAGCACGCGCTCGTCGCGGATGCCTCGCCCTTCGCGCAGGCGAGCCACCATCCGCTCGCGACGGATGCGGTCTTCCTGGAGCGGGACGCGCCGCACGGGTTCGTCACGAGCCGCCACGCCATTACCTCGCAGCCCCAGGAAGGGCGGGGCCGTGGGGAGCCGGGGGCACCAGGCTGACGCCGCCCTCACCCGCCGCTGGGGCCACGTCCGCTACGGAATGATGGGGGAGTATTTTGGTCGGGACGGCCGGATTTGAACCGGCGACCCCTTGCACCCCAAGCAAGTGCGCTACCAGGCTGCGCCACGTCCCGAACTGTGTTGCATCACCCGCCCCGGGAAGGAGATCTCGAGGGGAAATCGGCAAGGCGAGGAAGGCTAGCAGTAACCGCCCGAGAGCGTCAAGAAAACTCCGGGTCGTCGCTCCCCTGCAGCTGCCGGTCGGTGCGATCCATGCGCGAGCGCAGCGCCCGCAGCTCGCGCAGCAGCATCTCCTTCAGCACCGCGGCCGGCTGCGGGCCGCCTGCGGCATTCGCCGCCGGCGTCGCCTCGACCTCGGCAACCGGCGCCGGCTCGCCGGCCTCGTCCGACTCGAGCCGCTTCCGCGCGCCCGCGATCGTGAACCCCTCATCGTAGAGGAGCGACTTGATGCGCTCGACCGTGGTGATGTCCTCGCGCCGGTACATGCGCTGACCGGAGCGGTTCTTCTGGGGAGCAAGCTGAGGGAACTCCGATTCCCAGAAGCGCAGCACGTACGGCTGCGTGTCGGTCAGCTCGCAGACCTCGCCGATCTTGTAGAAGAGCTTCTGGGGGACTTGCTTGGCCATGGTCCCTCGCCGTCCTCGCCCGATCCGAGTGACGACCAGCTACTGGATCCGCGTCATCAGCGATCGGGAAGGCCGGAAGATCAAGGACTGCTTCGGCGCGATCTGGATCGTCTCCCCGGTCTTCGGGTTCCGCCCCTTGCGCGACTCTCGGCGCACCACCTCGAAGCTGCCGAAACCCGAGATCTGCACGCGACGCGCTTGGCGAAGCTCTCGCTTGATCCGAGCGAGAAGCTGGTCGACGATCTCCTGAGACTCCCGACGAGAGATCCCGCCGTGGCGGTGATAGATGACTTCCACCAGGTCGGTCTTGGTCATCGCTGGAATCCTCATCCCTTCCCCGAGACGGGTGTTTTCCCAAAAAGGTAGGCAAATTCCGCCAAGATGTCAACCAGAACTTTAGGTTATCCCTCAGGTGATACTTGAATGGGGTGGGGTGGCGGGTGGCGACCGGAGTCCCCCCTGCCTGGGGTTCGGGTCAGCGCGACGGGGTTGCAGCGATCGCGAACTCGGCGCGCAGGAGGGCACCGATCTCCTCGGTGGAGGAGATCGCCAGCGCCCGCCTCATCACGTCGCGAGCGTGGGTCGAGTCGATCCCGGCGAGCGCTCGCTTGACCGCGGGGATCGCCTGTGGATTCATGCTGAGGTCGCGGAACCCCAGGCCGAGCAGGACCGGCAGGTAGCGCGGCTCCGCCGCCATCTCCCCGCACAGGGCGACCCGAATCCCCGCGTCCGACCCGGCTCGCAGGACAAAATCCAAGGTCCGCAGGATGGCGGGATGCAGCGGCTCGTAGAGGTACCCCAGCTGGTCATTGCCGCGATCGAGGGCCAGGCAGTACTGGATCAGGTCGTTCGTCCCGACGCTGAAGAAATCGACCTCGCGGGCAAGCAGATCGGCGATCGCCGCCGCGGAGGGGACCTCGATCATGATCCCGACCTTGATCGCCGGCGCCTGCGGGATGCCCTCGGCGTCGAGCTCCGCACGGCACTCGTCCAGCACCGCGCGCACCCGCCGCAGCTCGTCGAAACCGGAGATCAGGGGGAACATCACGTGGATTTCGCCATGCACCGACGCCCGCAGCAACCCGCGCAGCTGGGCCTTGAAGATGTCCGGGCGCTTCAGACAGAAGCGGACGGCTCGCATCCCCATCACCGGGTTTGCCTCGCCCCGGTCGAGGACATCGTGAAAGTACTTCTCCCCGCCGAGGTCGAGAGTCCGGATGACCGCCGGCTCCGGGTGACAGCGTTCCGCCAGCATCTTGTAGATCCGGTAGTGGTCCTCCTCCGTCGGCAAGGCGGGTGAGCGTTCGAGGAACAGGAACTCCGAGCGGTACAGTCCCACCCCCTCAGCGCCGAAGCGGACTGCCGAGTCAATGTCGTCCGGCAGCTCGATGTTCGCGCGGAGCCGCACGCGCACCCCGTCGGCCGTCAAGGCGGCGAGATCCCGGATCGCCGCGTACTCCGCCTGCAGCGCCGCGTAGGCCAGGCGCTTGGCGCGGTATTCCTCCACGACCTCGCTCGGCGGATCGATCCAGACGGTTCCCTCCCCCCCGTCGAGGATGAGGAGCTGGCCGTCCTTCACCCGCGGGGTGAAGTCGTGCAGCCCGACGACCGCCGGGATCTCGAGAGCATTCGCGATGATCGCGGTATGCGACGTCCTGCCGCCCAGGTCGGTGCAGAACCCGATCACGTGCGGGTGCTTCAGGAGGATGGTGTCCGAGGGCGAGATCGACGGGGCGACGATGATGGCGTCTTCCTCGAGGTCGCCCAGATCAGGCTCCGCGCCGCCGGCCAGGAGTTTCTGTAGGCGGTTATGCACGTCCTCCACGTCATGCGCGCGCTCGCGGATGTACGGATCGGCAATACTGGAAAACGCCTCCTCGAAGCGTCGCGCGGTCTGCGCAAGCGCCCACTCGGCGTTGGCCCGATCGCTGCGGATCCGCTCGCGCGTCTCGCCCGCGAAGGACGCGTCGTCGACCATCAGGATCTGTGCATCGATGACGCCCGCGTACGTCGCCCCGATCTCGCGGGCGACCCGATCCTTGACCTGCTGGAGATCGGCCCTGGCAGCGGCCACCGCGCGATCGAAGCGCTCGAGCTCGTCGGCGACGCGCTCCCGTTTCAGCGCCACCCGTACGACCTTGTCGGCGCGGTTGTCCAGGACGACCGCCAGACCGATGGCGATACCCGGTGAGACACCGAAGCCGCTGAACCGCCTGGCGTCCGTGCCGTCGGCGTGCTTGCCCGTCGCACTAGGCCGGTTCACTGCCCCTCCCCGAACTTGCTTTCGATCAGATTGACGAGGTCCTGGCAAGCGTCACGCTCGTCGGTCCCCTCGACCCTCAGCGTCAGCTTCGTTCCCTGTGCCGCGGCCAGCATCAGGATGCCGAGTATCGACTTGCCGTCGATCTGGCGACCGTCGCGTGACAGGGTAATCTTCGACTTGAAGTTGTTCGCGGCGTGGACGAACTTCGCTGCAGCGCGGGCGTGCAGGCCAAGCCGGTTCACGATGGTGATCTCTTTCTCGATCATGGTGCTCCGAGCGCGAGGCTTGCCCCACTCAGGCCGGGTGCTTGAAGACGTCGCCAGCTATCGTGATCGACTTCTGGCCCTGTTCCTTCACCGCCGCGGCCACCGTGTCCAGGCGCCCGCGATCTCGCAGGTTGCAGAACTTGATCAGCATCGGTAGGTTCACGCCCGTCAGGATCTCCACCTTCCCCTCCTTCAGGAAGGTGAGGCTGATGTTGGTCGGCGTGCCGCCGAACATGTCGGTCAGTATGAGCACGCCCTGCCCCTGGTCCATCTCGCGCAGCGCATTAGCGATTGTCTTCCCTGCCAGGCCGACGTCGTCGTCCCAGTCGATCGACACCGCCTGCAGCTCCTTGACCTCCCCCACGATCCGCCGTGCGGCAAGCACCAGCTCGCGGGCAAGGTTGCCATGGGTCACCACCAGAACTCCCACCATCCGCGGACTCCCTCGAGGGCTCCCGGCCGGCCGGGAACCGCTGCCTATTCTTTCACGATGTCGCGATGGCTGACGCGGGTCCGGTACACGGGTCCGAGCAGGGCCCTGCCGATTCTCTCCGCGATCGCGACGGATCGGTGCCTGCCCCCGGTGCAACCGAAGGCGAGCGTGAGATACGCCTTGCCCTCGCGCACGTAGTACGGAAGGAGGAATGCCAGGAGATCCTCGATCCGGGCGCAGAACGCCACATATTCCGAGATCCCCTCCAGGTACTCCGTCACCTCGCGGTCGAGCCCGGTCTTCGCACGCAGCCGGTCGACGAAGAACGGATTGGGGAAAAAACGCACGTCGAAGACGAGGTCCGCATCCGCCGGCAGACCGTGCTTGTAACCGAACGAGACGACGGAGACGAACAGCGTCCGGACCCCGCCCGTTTCCGAGAAATGATCGTACAGGTAGGTCTTCAGCTCATGGACGTTGAATCGGCTCGTGTCGATGATGCGATCGGCGCGGTCCCGCAGCGGACGCAGCGCCTCCCGCTCCTTGGCAATCCCCTCCTCCACCGACCCCGCAATCGCCAGCGGATGCGGGCGGCGAGTTTCACTGAAGCGGCGGACGAGAACCGGATCCCCCGCCTCGAAGAACAGGACCTGGATCTCCTGGATCGCCCCCTTCAGCTCGTCGAGGATATCGGGGAAATCCTGGAGAAACCCTCCCTCGCGGATGTCGATGACCAGCGCAATCCGATCGCGCACCTCGGCCGAGCGGCCGATCAGCTCGATGAACAGGGGGATCAGCTTGATGGGGAGGTTGTCGACGCAGAAATACCCCATGTCCTCGAAGCACCGCACGGCTGCCGATTTCCCCGACCCGGACATGCCGGAGAGGATCACGAGGCGGCTAGGTTTCATGCGGAGTTCCGGCTTCGATCTGCAGGCGGAGTCGCTCGGTCAGCTCGCGCGCCGGCACATACCCCTGCCGGCGCAGGAGGTGGTTGCGCGAAGCCACCTCGACCAGGACCGCGAGGTTGCGTCCGGGCGCCACCGGCATCTCGAGGAACGGCACGTCGAGCCCGAGGATTCCGTAGCTGCGTTCGTCGAGCCCCAGGCGATCGTACTCCTTCCCCTCCTGCCACTGGTCGAGGCGAATCACGAGGTCGACGTCCTTCTTCCGCCGCACCGCGGCGACGCCGAACAGGTCCTTGATGTTGATCAGCCCCAGGCCGCGGATCTCCATGTGATAGAGGCTGAGCTCGGGCCCGGATCCGTTGAGGAGCTTGCCGTTGCGCGTGATCTCGACGCTATCGTCGCTCACCAGCCGGTGACCACGGACGACGAGGTCCAGCGCGCACTCACTCTTGCCGACCCCGCTGTCCCCCAGGAGCAGCACGCCGACTCCGTACACATCGACGAGCACCCCATGCACCGTCACGCGCGGGGCGAGCCACTCCTCGAGCAGTCGGCTGATCCCCTCGATCAGGTCGGAGGAGACCACCCGCGTGACGAGCACGGGGACCGAGCACGACTCCGCGATCGCCACCAGCTCGGGCGGAGCCACGAGGCCCTTGGTGATCACGAAGCAGGCGACGCCGCGGGTGCACAGGTCCGCGAGCACGCGCTGGCGCTTCTTCCCGGGCAGCCCCTCGAGAAAGGTGATCTCGCTCTGCCCCAGGATCTGCACGCGGCCGGGATGGATGTACTCGAGGAATCCCGCCAGCGCGAGGCCGGGCTTCTGGATCCGCGGCAGGAAGATCTCGCGGTCGAGCCCGGCGCCGCCGGCGAGCGTGGTCAGCCCCAGCTCGGCCGATTCCTCCGCCAGCAGCCGGCGCACCCTCACGACCGGGCGCTCGCAGGCGATCCCGTCCATTGACCTTCCCGTCTCGAGCGGACCCAGCGAAGGCTCCTGAGGGGCGGCAGCGACCGGTTGGTTGTCGCCGGCAAGACGAGCAGCGCGCCGCGTTCGCGCCCGGTGAAAAACGGCAGGAAACCGTGTAACTCCAGAAATCGTAGGGGATTACGCCGTTCGTGTCAAGGCGCTGTGCGGCGCATCTGGCGCGGGCCTGATGGCCGCACCCTGGCGCGCGGCGCGGCTGCCGGGACGCCGGCCGCGCCGGCGAAGTGCTTCCTTTTCTTGCCGTTGGGAAGAGGCCTATGGTATCTTCCCGCCCTCCGCACGGACAGCGCAGCCCATTTCGGAGCGCGCGTCCGGCATCGCAGGAGAGGATGATGCCCCCAGCCAGGAGAATCGTTCACGTCATCGGCACCGGCACGATCGGAGAGCCCCTCATCGGCCTGCTTGCGATTCTCCGGGAGCCCCTCGGAATCGACGAGGTCACCTTCCACAAGCGCACTCCTCTCGTTACCGATCGCTCGAAGGTGCAGGACGTCATCCGCAAGGGGGCGCGGCTGGCCGTGGACGCCTCGAAGCGCCAGGGGTTCCTCGATCTCGGCATTGAACCGCAGCTCGAGACCGAGGAGGCGGTCGAGCGCGCTTCAGTCGAAATCGACTGCACTCCGGTCGGCAACCAGAACAAGGAGGCGCTGTACAGCCGCTACACCGGCAAGGTGCGCGGCTTCATCGCGCAGGGGAGCGAGTTCGGGTTCGGGAAGCCCTACGCGCGGGGGATCAACGACGACGCCCTCGACCCGGAGTCGGACCAGTTCCTCCAGGTGGTCTCCTGCAACACGCACAACATCGGCGTCCTCATCAACACCATCGCACTCGGGCCCGAGCGGAATGCCGAGAATCTCGAGGCGGGACGCTTCCTCTGCATCCGCCGCGCCAACGACATAAGCCAGGACGGTGGGTTTGTCCCGGCTCCGGTGGTCGGCAAGCACAACGACCCCGAGTTCGGAACCCACCATGCACGCGACGCCTATCATCTGTTCAAAACGCTCGATCTCGATCTCAACCTGTTCTCCTCGGCGCTGAAGGTGAACAGCCAGTACATGCACCAGATCTGGTTCAGCATCGCCCTCAAGAAGGCGACCACGGTCCAGGAGGTTCTGGAGAGGTTTCGCGCCAACGATCGGATTGCGCTCACGCAGAAGACGTCGTCGAACCAGGTCTTCTCGTTCGGCCGTGATCACGGGTTTCACGGTCGCATCCTGAGCCAGACCGTCGTCTGCGTCCCCACGCTCACCGTGCACGACGGCCACGAGGTCGTGGGGTTCTGTTTCACTCCTCAGGACGGCAACCCCTTGCTCTCGTCCGTCGCGGCGGCTTGCTGGTATCTGGATCCGAAGACCTACGAAGATCGGATCCAGTGTCTCAAGCCGTACTTCTTCGACGAGGTCTAGCCAGGGGATCCTGCCGGGCGGGGCGGACTAGAACGGTCCGCCCCACGGTCGCGGGACGAACAGCTTCTCGAAGAACGCGACCGCGTAGCGGTCGGTCATCCCCGCCACGAAGTCGAGCGCGCGCGCCTCGACACGGTCCCGCGGGTTCCCGAAGCCGACCAGATGCTGCTCGGGGTGCGCCATCACCACGGAGTAGATCTCGGTGAGAACGCGCTCCGCCTTCTCGAACTCCCTCCGGGGCCCCTCGTTCAGGTAGACGCGCTCGAACATGAACTCGCGGAGGTCGAGCAGCGTGCGGTACATCTCCGGACTCATGGTGATCTGGGCCAGGTCGAGCTCGAGGCTCGAGTTGACGATGTCGGTGACCATCGCGTTCAGGCGCGAGGAGACCGTCGTTCCAAGCAGGCGCTTGAAGCGGGCCGGAAAATCGTGCATCGACAGCACGCCGGCGCGGACGGCGTCGTCGACGTCGTGGTTCGCGTACGCCACCAGGTCGGAGAGCCGCACGACGGACCCCTCCAGCGTGCGTGGACGCTCCCGAGGGTCGGAGGGCACTGGCTTCCCTTCGCGCCCCTTCGAGTGCTTGACGATACCGTCCTTCACCTCGTAGGTGAGGTTCAGCCCCTTGCCGTCGTTCTCGAGGATGTCGACCACGCGCAGGCTCTGCCGGTAGTGGTTGAAGCCTCCCTTGCGCAGCTTGGCCAGGACGCGCTCCCCCGCGTGCCCGAACGGTGTATGCCCCAGGTCGTGGCCCAGCGCGATCGCCTCGCAGAGATCCTCGTTGAGGGCCAGCGCGCGAGCGATGGTGCGCGCCACCTGCGCCACCTCGAGGGAGTGTGTGAGACGGGTCCGGTAGTGGTCGCCCAGCGGAGCAAAGAAGACCTGCGTCTTGTGCTTCAGACGCCGGAACGCCTTGGAGTGGATGATCCGATCGCGATCCCGCTGGTACGCCGTGCGAATCGGGTCCGGCGGCTCGGGCCGCTTGCGCCCGCGCGACTCGGCGGCTCGCGAGGCCCGCGGGTGGAGGTGGAGCCGTTCGAGCTCCTCCTGCCGCTCGCGGATCGGGTGGCGGACTGGGGGGCTCACTCCTCGTACTTCTTGAAGAGCAGGCAGGCGTTCGTGCCGCCGAACCCGAACGAGTTGTTGAGCGCATAGCGGATCGAGGCCCGGCGCGACTGATTCGGGACGGTGTCGAGGTCGCACTCCGGATCCGGAGTCACCTGGTTGATGGTCGGGGGAAGCACCCCCCGCTCGAGCGCCAGCGCCGTGATCCCGGACTCGACCCCTCCGGCCGCCCCCAGCAGATGACCGATCATCGACTTCGAGCTGCTGACCGGGAGCTTACGCGCCGCTTCGCCGAACACCTGCTTCACCGCCCTCGTCTCGATGCGATCCCCCGCCGGCGTCGAGGTGCCATGCGCGTTGATGTACCCGACCTCCTCCGGAGCCACGCCGGCATCGGCGAGGGTCGCACGCATCACCCGGATCGGGCCGTCGCCGTCCTGGGAAGGAGCCGAGACGTGGTAGGCGTCGCCCGAGGTCCCGTACCCGACGAGCTCGGCGATGGGTCGCGCGCGGCGCCGCAGCGCCGTCCCGAGCTCCTCCAGGATCAGAATGCCCGACCCCTCGCCCATGACGAAACCATCGCGGTCGAGGTCGAACGGCCGGCTGGAGCCGACCGGATCATCATTGCGCGTGGACAGGGCCCGCATCGCCGCGAAGCCGCCCACGGCAAGCGGGGTGATCACCGCCTCGGCGCCTCCGGCGATCATCACGTCCGCGGTCCCGTGCTGGATGATCCGATACGACTCACCGATGGCGTGGCATCCCGTCGCACAGGCGGTGGCCACGGCGAGGTTCGGACCCTTGGCCCCGTAGCGGATCGAGACCCAGCCGGAGGCAAGGTTGACGATGAGCCCGACGATGAAGAAGGGGGAGATCCGGTCCGGCCCCTTGGCGAGCATCTCGGCGTGCTGCCGCTCGATGCTGATGAGGCCGCCGATCCCGGAGCCGATGTACGTTCCGACTCGATCCGCGTTGGTCGCATCGATCTTCAGACCGGACTGACGCATGGCCAGCTCGGTCGCGGCGAGGGCGTACTGAATGAAGAGGTCCATCTTCTTGACCTCTTTCTTCGAGACGAAATCCTCCGCCTGGAACCCCTTCACCTCTCCGGCCACCCGGCAGTCGAAGCGCGCAGCATCGAAGCGAGTGATCGGCCCCAGGCCGGAGCGCGCCGAGACGAGCGCCTCCCAGGTGATCTCGGTCCCGATGCCGAGCGGGGTGACCAGGCCGATACCAGTGACGACGACCCTGCGCTTCACGCATTCGCTCCGGCGGCGTCCGCTGGGAAAGGGGCGCCGGCTCCGGCCTACTTCGACCGCGCCTCGATGTACTTCACCGCATCGCCGACGGTCTTGATCTTCTCGGCCTCCTCATCGCTGATCTCGATGTTGAACTCCTCCTCGAGCGCCATCACCAGCTCTACAGTGTCGAGCGAATCCGCTCCCAGGTCATCCACGAAGGAGGCAACCTGCGTCACCTCATCTTCGCTGACCGCGAGCTGCTCCACGATGATGCGGCGAACTTTTTCATCAACGCTCATCCTGTTAGCCTCCCCGGCCTACCGCAGGGCCGGAACGGTGTGGTCCACGCAACGGTTGGGTTACGGGAGTGGTCTGAAAGCGCCGGCCAATGTTGAACAGCCGCCTGAGCAAAGTCAAGGGAGCGACGCGCCCATCCGGCCCCCCGGCAAGCGGCGACGCAAGGCGTCGCCCGTGAGGGGGCTACATGTACATGCCGCCATTGATGTGAAGCACCTGCCCCGTGATGTAGGATCCTCCGTCGCCCACCAGGAAGCGGACCCCGGCCGCGACATCCTCGGGAGTGCCGAGCACACCAAGCGGAATCTGAGCCTGTAACGCCGCGCGCGTCCCCTCCGGCAGCGCGGCGGTCATCGCGGTCTCGATGTACCCCGGGGCGATCGCGTTCACGGTGATGTGGCGTGACGCGACCTCACGGGCAAGGGAGCGCGTCAGGCCGAGCAGCCCTGCCTTGGACGCCGCGTAGTTCCCCTGACCCGCGTTGCCCGCGGCGGCGACCACCGAGGAAATGTTCACTATCCGACCCGCGCGCGCGCGCAACATGGTGGGGAGCAGCGCTCGGCTGAGGCGGAACGCGGCGGTCAGGTTGGTGGTGAGCACCGTCTCCCAGTCCACGTCCTTCATCCGGATCAAGAGCCCGTCGCGGGTGACGCCCGCGTTGTTCACGAGAAAATCGACACGCTTCTCCGCGACCACGATGGCGGCGCAGGTTTCGGCGACCTCGTCCGAGGCCGCGACGTCACAGACCCACGGGACGATTGCTCCCTCGGGGTTTCCGGCGAGCGCCACGGTCTCGTCCAGCGCCTCTCGCCCTCGCGCCAGCGCTTGCACACGTGCGCCCCGCCGCGCGAGGTCGATGGCGATGGCCCGCCCGATCCCCTGCGATGCGCCGGTCACCACGGCGACGCGCCCCTGGAACTCGCTCACCTTCGCTCCAGTGCGGGGGTGAGCGCCTCGAGACCCGGCGCGTCGCCGACGGCCTGGCACTCCAGCGTTCGCTCAATCCGTCGCAACAGGCCGCACAGGACGCGCCCAGGACCCAGCTCGAAGGCCCGGGTGATCCCGTGCTCCGTCAATCGGCGCATCGACGCCTCCCAGCGCACCGGGGAGGTGACCTGGTCGATCAGGGCCGCGCGGCACTCCTCGCCGCGCGTGCGGGCCACCGCGTCGACGTTGGTAAGCACGGGGATGTCGGGATCGGCGAACGGCAGCGCTTTCAGATGCGGCGAGAGCCGGTCCTGGGCCGGTTGCATCAGCGCGCAGTGGAACGGTGCGCTCACTGGCAGACGCACTGCCTTCGAGGCGCCCTGGCCGGAGGCGATCAGGATCGCACGATCGACTGCGCCTGCATGCCCCGCGATGACGATCTGGCCGGGCGAGTTGTAGTTGGCGCAGGAAATGACCTCCCCCTGGGCGGCGGTGGCACAGACCGCCTCGACGGCCTCCGCCCCGAGGCCGAGGATCGCCGCCATCGCGCCGCACCCCTCGGCCACCGCCTCCTGCATCAACCTTCCCCGCAGGTGCACCGTTCGCACGGCGTCCTCGAACTCCAGCGTGCCGGCAGCTACCAGCGCCGAATACTCGCCCAGGGAGTGACCCGCCACCACGGCGGGCCGGACGCCGCGCTCACGCAGCAGCGTCCAGACGGCGACGCTCGTCGTGAGGATGGCGGGCTGGGTGAGCGCGGTCCGCCGCAGCTCGGACTCCGGACCCTCGAAACAGATGCCGCTGAGCGAGAACCCCAGCGCGGCGTCGGCACGCTCGAAGATGTCGCGCGCGGCGGGGAAGGTCGCGGCAAGGTCGCGGCCCATCCCGACCGCCTGCGACCCCTGCCCGGGGAAAAGGAACGCGAGTCCGGCCACCCTAGGCCCAGCGCACGACGGTCGCCGCCCAGGTCAAGCCGGCTCCGAAGGCCGCGAACAGGATGTAATCCCCGGAACGAACCCGACCCGATCGCACGCATTCGTCGAGAGCGATCGGGATCGAGGCCGCCGAGGTGTTGCCGATGCGATCGATGTTTGCGTACACCTTTGCAGGCTCGATCCGCAGGCGATCGCTCACGGCGTCGATGATCCGCTGGTTCGCCTGGTGCGGGACGAACAGGTCAATCTGGGGGAGCGGCACACCGGCCTGATTCGTCACCTCGCGGCAGACGTCCTCGAGGGAACGCACCGCGATCTTGAAGGTCTCGTTGCCCCGCATCTTGATGAAGTGCAGGCGATCGCGAACGGTGGTTTCGGTCGTCGGGTAGCGGGTGCCCCCCCCGGGCATGCAGATGAAGTCCGCCATCGAACCGTCCGTGTGAAGGGCGGAGGCCAGGATACCGTGCGGCGGGTTGCCGGGACCCAGGACGGCCGCACCGGCTCCATCCGCGAAAATGACGCAGGTCGTGCGGTCCTTCCAGTCGAGGTACTTGCTGAGCAACTCGGCACCGATGACGATGGCGTGTCGCGACTGGCCGGTCGCGATGAACTGCTGTGCGACCGCGAGCCCGTACAGAAACCCCGAACAGCCCGCCTGCAGGTCGAACGCCGCCCCCTTGGCCGCGCCGAGGTCCTGCTGGATGACGCAGGCAGTGGCCGGGATCGGCATGTCCGGGGTCACCGTGGCGCAGATGATCAGATCGACGTCCTGCGGTTCGACCCCCGCGAGCTCAAGCGCGGAGCGCGCGGCACGCGTGGCGAACTGCGAGAGGTACTCCCCCTCCGCGGCGATGCGGCGCTCCCGGATGCCGGTCCGCGTCGTGATCCATTCGTCGGAGGTGTCGACGATCTTCTCGAGATCCGCGTTGGTGAGGACACGCTCCGGCAGGGCATGCCCCGTACCCAGGATGACGGCGCGTCGCAGACTCAAGGCACGCTCCCCGCGGCGCGTCCGATTTGCGCCTCGATCGCGCGCAGCTCCGTCCTGGCGGCGACCAGCTCTCCCATGCGCTGCTCGATCCGCCGCGAGACTCCCTTGCGGACGTACTCCTGGGCCGCGCGCACCGCATTGCGTAGCGCCAACGGTGACGAGCCACCGTGGCAGATGAGCGTGCATCCCCGCAGGCCGAGCAGCGGCGCGCCTCCGAACTCGGCGTAATCGACGCGCTTCTTGAAGCTCCGAAAAGCCGGCCGCGCGAGCAGGAACCCTAGCTTCGTGCGCCAGGATCGCTCCATCTCCTGGCGCAGGAACAGCTGCAACGTCTCGACCACGCTCTCCAGCGCCTTCAGGGAGACGTTGCCGGTGAAGCCGTCGCAGACGACGACGTCGCAGTTGCCGTTGAACAGGTCGCGCCCTTCCACGTTCCCGATGAAGTTCGGCACGTCCGATTTCAGCAGCTTGTGCGTTTCCCGGGTGAGATCGGTGCCTTTCCCCTCCTCGGCGCCGACGCTGAGCAGCCCGATTCTCGGGTTTTCGATACCGAGGATGTCGCACGCATAGATCCGGCCCATGATGGCGAACTCCCGGAACCCCTCCGGCTTCACCTCCACGTTCGCCCCGACGTCGAGCCAGACGGTCTTGCTGCGCACGTTCGGCACCGTCGTGGTCAGGGCAGGGCGGTTGATCCCGGTGAGCGTGCCGATCACGATCTTCGCAACCGCCATCACGGCGCCGGTGTTTCCGGCACTCACCATCGCGGCCGCGTGTCCGTCCCGGACTAGCTTCGCCGCCACGCGCAGCGACGAGTTCTTCTTCTTGCGCAGCGCCGTGACCACGACGTCGTTCATCTCGATCACGTCATCGGCGTTGACGACCTCGATGTCGAGGTGCGCGGCATCATGGGCGGCGAGTTCCCGCCGCACTTCCGCCTCCCGGCCGACCAGCGTGACCGGGATCCCGAGCTCGCGGACGGCGAGCACGGCGCCCTCCACCGGCCGTTCCGGCGCATGGTCCCCACCCATCGCGTCCACGGCTATCCGCCCCGGCGCTTCAGCGGACTGCGGCATCTGCATGGGGAACTCCCTTGGAAGTTCGAGGGGTGGCAGAGGCGGTCACGGGCGGGCGGGGCCCGCCCCTAGGCCTTCTGGGTCGCAACGACCTCGCGACCCTTGTAATGGCCGCAATGCGGGCAGACCCGGTGGGGCAGCTTGGATTCATGGCAGTGCGGACACGACGAGAGCGATTGGTGCGGCAACGCATCGTGCGTGCGGCGACGATCGCGCCGCGCCTTGGAGTGACGTCGTTTTGGATTGGGCATCGTTCCGTTCTCCTTGCGCACGGGAACCCGAGTCCCCGGCCCCGACCACGACAGTCTGATCTACGGCCGGGCGCACCACTGTGTGGCGCGTCCACCCGGCGTCAGCTCGCCAAACTCCCCGACGACGCGACCAACCTCATCCCTGCGAACGACGCTTCAGGTCGCCCAGGGCGGCCCAGCGCGGGTCGATCACCTCCGCGGCGCATCCACACCCTGGGTCCCGACGCGGCGCCCCGCAGGCAGGGCACAGACCGGGGCACCCCTCCTCGCACAGCGGCTTGAGGGGAAGCGCCAGGTACAGCTGTTCAGTCACCAGTCGCGAGAGGTCGATCCTCCCGGCATCCAGTGTCATCCACTCCACGGCGTCGAGGTCTGCCGCGGTTTCCTGGTTCTCGGCTCCCGGCGGGGCTCCGGCCTCGCGGTAAACGAGATCGAACCCCAGCTCGAGCGGCTGGCTGTAGGTGTCGAGACACCGGCTGCACGCCAACTCCGCGACCGCACTCACCTCGCCTTGAAACCGGGTGCCATCGGAGCGCTTGCGAAGCAACCCGACGATTCGCACCGGGCCTGCGCCGAACTCGCGCCCGTCTGGTCCCGCCAACGGCCCGACCGTCAGGGTCTCATCGACCCGGCGACCGTCGGCGCTGATCTCCCCCACATTGAGGAACACGTAACGACCCCGAAGTAGGGGCGGAGTATAGCACTATCCCCTGTCGGGTCAAAGGACTAGAAGAGGTTTGGCCCCACGGGCGGTGGGCCAGGAGACCGCGGGGTCAGAGCGACTTGAGCTCGGTGCGGGCCCGCACGTGCTGCGGGAGAATCTCGAGCGCCTTCTCGAACTGGTGGCGAGCGCGTAGCGCCAGCCCTTGCCCCTTGTAAAGCAGCCCGAGCGCCACCAGGTAGTCGGCGTTCCAGGGGTCGATCTCGACCGCCCGGAGGTAGCTTTCCTCCGCCAGGCGCTGCCAGCGGTGGTCGGGGTTCCTGAGGAGGGCGTCGGCCATCAGGCTGAAGAACGGGGCCTCAGTGGGGTTGAACTTGACCGCCAGCTTGCAGAACTGGATGCAGTTGAAGAAGTCGCCTTCCTTGAAGTAGTCCTTCGCTTTCAGGAAATAGGTCTCGGCCAGGCGCTGTTTCTCATCCTCGGTCTCCTGGGCCTCCGTCCTGACGAGCTCCTTGCGCTTGTCGGTCACCGAGCCGATCGGAGGTGCGTCCCCGTGGGCCGTGGGTGTGAGCCGCTCGATCGCCGCCGCCTGCAGCGCCAGGTACGCCTCGAGCAGGCGGTTCTCGATCACGCCGAGCTCCTTGCGCAGGTCCTCGCGAACGCTCGGGGAGAAGTGGTCGCGGCGGAAGCGCTCCCGCTTCGCCTCGTAGGCGACCTTCAGGCCCTTCGGAGTGGCCCCTTCCGCCACCCCTAGTACCTCTATCGTCGGCCGGCCACGGATGGCCTCGTGGAAGTCGCGAATGGCCACTCGATCCTCGTGGTCCCGGCGTTGCCCGCCGCGATGCCCCTCCATGAGGTCCCGCAGCGAGAACATCCCGTCCCCCGCCGGCGGATCGAAGAGAAGCAGTCCCAGAACGAGGTAGCCAAACAGGATTCGCACGACCCGGTCCTCCGTCCCCTCCGGCGCCAGCATCGCGATCTCCCGAACGCGCAGGGTGCCGTCGATCCGTGACAGGACGTATCCCTGCTCGATTCCGAGATTGAGGCTCTGGATCGGGAGGAAGGCGTTGTCATTCAGTCGCAAGCGGCGTTCCTCCGCGAGCAGGACCTCCTTCAGTGGGCCGAAGTTGGCCATCTCCTGCACCCCATGCTGGAGCACCTGGAAGGTGAAGAGGACGTCGGGCCCGAAGGCCGCCGTCGGGACCTCCTGATCCTCGAAGCGATAGGTGCCGCCATCCCAGCCGAACGCCGCGACGGTGATCCGCTCGACCAGCTGACGGGCCACCCTCTCGACGGCCGGCGCCGCCGATGGGTTGCCGGCGAGCAGCACCCGCAGCCGCTCGGGGGGAGAGGCACTGGCGGATCCCGGAAGCCGGAGACCGAGGGTGGCGAGCGCCTCCGCCAGGCTCTCCCCTGGGAGCGAGGAGTCGGCCAGGGCCAGCATCCCGCGATCGAAGTAGAGGCGCCTGGACTCCTCTCCGCGCCGCAGCGTCAGCTCCCCACTGCGCTCGGCGAAGTAGATCTCGCGGAAGTTCTCGAGGAGGTAGTGAGGGGTGAACTTCGCCTCGGACACGGCTTGCTCGCGTGGCGGAGGAAGGTTGCCGCCGGGGGGCGAATCTAGCACCCGGTTCCTCACTGGTCAATCGCACCGCGGTGGCCTGGGGAGAAGGCGAGCAGTTCGATCGTGGCGACGGGCAAGGGTTCCCGTCAGC
>Ga0210379_10000179_pt1 | contig 18542 bp, 15 predicted proteins | sample PLMedo_2_FD_155468 | JGI IMG/M metagenome (GOLD analysis project Ga0210379, IMG submission 155468) | Groundwater sediment microbial communities from an aquifer in East River, Colorado, USA - PLM4_32_coex redo | ecosystem: Environmental > Terrestrial > Soil > Riparian zone | place: USA: East... | reverse complement strand
ACGCTCACGCCTTGCTTGACCGACCACTTGGCGGTGGCGCCGGCGCCCTCGCTGATCGTCAGGTTGTCGACGACCACGTAGTCCGCCGACTGGTTCAGCGCCGAGCACACGAGCTTGTAGCGGTAGGTCTTGCCGGCCTTGGCCGTGAACTTCACCGAGCCCGTGACCGTGACCTCGACGTCCTTGGCCAGGATGCTGAGCCGTTTCTCGGCGACCTTCTCGCTGTTCGTCTGGTTGTAGACGATGAGCTTCACGCTCGCCGTGTTCTTCCCGGTCGCTACCCCCGGCATCTTGATCGTGGCCGTGACCGTGACAGGCCCGTCTGCAGGGTCCTGGTTGGCGGTCCGAGCCGTCGCGCCGCGCGACTTGAGCCGGATGTCCGACCCGGATACCTGCGTGTTCTTCTCCTCCTCGATCAGGTCCGAGCCCTCGATCGTCGCGTCGGCGTTGATGTAGGCGAAGAAGTCGAGCTGCCACTGGCCGGCGCCGAGCGCGCCCGTGTCGGTCTTGATCGCGTTGCCCGTGGCGTTGATCCGCCTGTCCGATCCGACCACGGTCGAGGACCCGCCATCGTCGGTCCACGCGCTGCCCTCGATCGTCGAGATCGACGAGCCCGTGACGCTGTACTGCTCGAGCTGGCGAGCCAGGCGCATCTCCCCCGTGTTGGCGAAGTCGATGTTGGTCGCCTGCTCGAACCGGCGGAACGAGAGCTCGTCGGTCGGGTCGACGACCCGCTGCCCCTCGCCGCCGGCGAACGAGTCGAGCATCCAGCGGAGATCCTCGTCCTGCACGTTCTGCACACCGGGCGAGCCGCTCACGTTCTGCCGGCCAGCGAAGATCGAACCCCAGCGCCGGCGCATCGGGCGAAGGCCGGTCTCCTCGAAGTAGCCCTCGGCCAGGGAGTAGAGGTAGTCCCCTATCCGAACGTCGGGCTCACCTGACACGCCCTACCCCGCTGACCCGGCCGCGGCGCTCCTGCTCCTCGGACTGCAGGCGGATCCGCTCCTGGTTCCGGGCCGCCTCGAACCGATCCCACAGCACGGCGCCGGCCCGCAGCCTCGAGCCGTCCTCGACCCGGCGCTGCACCGCCGACGTGTCGCCCCCCACGTGAGACGCTTCCTCGGCCATCACCATGTCGGCGACCGTCGCCATCACCGTGAGGTTCTCGAGCGCGCCCGAGAGCGAGCCGATCGTCGGCCGTGCCTTGTAGGCGTAGTAGATCGTGGTCGCGTCAGGCTCGTCGAACAGCGTGATCGCACCGTTCTCGAAGTTGGCATCGTCGGCCAAGCTCCTGCTCAGGAAGTCCACACGCAGCGGGTAGCGGAACCCGCCCGAGAGCTGGTAGGCGTAGACGACCTCCTCGATGTCGGGGACATCCGGCGAGTAATACTCGTTCGATGCCTGGTACTCGAGGCTGGACTCGCCGGCCAGCCACACGTGCGGGTACAGCTCGGTCTCCACGATCGACGTCACCCGATCCAGGATCTCGGCGTTGGTGAACCTCGGTCGGATGAGCAGCGCCATGTTCTGCACGTGCTCGGTCGCCGTCGTCCCGTCCTGTCCGCGGTCAACGGCGAGGGTGTTCGCCGTCGAATCCGCCGGCGCCGACGTGATGATGAGCTCGTCGGTCCCATCGTCGAAACAACAGGGGAGCCCGGAGTCACGGAACCGCGGGGCGTCACCGGCGCGGAGCGAGATCGTCGCGTCGGCCGGGACGAGCGGGTTGTCCTGGATCAGCACCCGGATCGGCTGATCCTTCACCCGCCGGCGGACGCGGCGTAGGAGCTGGCCGAGCTCGCTCACGGGATCACCGTCTCACGGACGCGGAAGGTCTCCTCGCGCGTCGCCGCGACGGTCCCGGTGGCGAGGTAGCGGTAGTACCACTGGCCCGGCGTGTTCGGCGTGATGTCCTTGTGGTAGCGCCCGACCGCATCCTTGTCCAGGTCCGCCGGGTGGGTGTAGGTCGTCACGGTCCCGGTGGGGTCCTTCACCTTGAGCGTCACCGTCGTCGGATCGGCGAGAGCGCCCTGAGTGCGGAAGTTGGCACCGAGCCTGATGGTGGAGCCGGGATCGTAGAGTCCGTTAGCCATCGCTGCTCCGAGCAGCATGAACCAGTTGGTCAAAGGTACGGAGGCGAACGGGCTCGAGCTCCCGGTCCCAAACCTCCACCACCGACACGGCCTGGTCCCACATCGTGACCCGACCGATGCCGCCCGGCGGAGCCAGCGCCACGACGACGGAGACCGACGGAATGGCGACGTCGACGACGATGGCGGCGACCGCGACCTGAGCGGTTCCACGCACGGTGACGATCGGCACCGCAGCGATGATGGCGATGGTGGACGGCGCCGCCGTTGCGTTGCCTGCCGCGAGCGCGAGGATCGTCGGCGCCGGAACGACGACGGCGACGCCGATGGCCGATGGCGTCGGGCGCGCCGTGCCCCGGACAGTCGGCGCCGGGACGACGACCGCGACGCCGATCGCGCCGGCAGGAGCGGTGGTGACGAGCTCGATGGCCGGCGCCGGCACGACCGCCGTGATGCCGATGGCGGCCGGCGCAACGGTGGCCGTCCCTCGAACAGTCGGCGCCGGGACGACGACCGCGACGCCGATGACCGCCGGTCCGGGTGCTGCCACCCCCGAAGGCTTGAGAGCGAAGATGACCCGCGATCGGGCAGCTCGGCGCTGCGGCCCGATGTTCGGGTTGAGGCCGACGACGACCCACGGCAGTTTCACGTAGGCGGCAATCAGCGTCGGAGCGGGGATCGTGGCCGAGACCGCGATGGGGCCGGGGGTAACGACCGCGGTACCCCGGACAGTCGGTGCGGGTACGACGACGCTGATGGCGATGGCCGCCGGGGTAGGCCGGGTCTCCGGGATACCCAGGAGCGACGGGATCCCGACCCCCACGGCGATCGCGGCCGGCGTCGCCACCGCGTCCGGCTGAGACACGATGTCCGGCGTCGGGATGTGGACGACCATGCCGATCGCGGCCGGCGTCGCTACCACGTTTGCCTCAGCGAGGACCGTCGGCGCCGGGATGACCACACTGACGGCGACGCTCGAGGGGGTGGCCGTCGCGCTGACTTCGGCGATTACCGTCGGCGCCGGGACCGTGACCGGAGCAGCGATGGCCGAGGGACCGGCGACCGCGGCGGCCGCGACATTCGGGGCCGGGACAACGACCGAGACCGCGATCGTCGTCGGGGTTGCTCGGGCATCCGGGATCGTGGTCGGCGCCGGCACCACCACTGCGACGGCGATGGCACCCGGTGTCGTGACGGCAGTCGCCGCCACGGTCGGTGCAGGTACGACGACGGCGAGTGCTATCGACGCCGGCGTGGCGGTCGCACTCGCGCCGCCACCTGTCGCGTCGATCGTCGGAGCTGGGACGACGACGGCGATGGCGATGGCGCTCGGCGTGGCTCGTGTCTCGGGTACGGTCGTCGGAGCCGGGACGACAGCGGTGATGGCGATAGCGGCCGGAGCCGCAACGGCGTTCGCCTGGACGGTCGGTGCGGGAAGAACCGCGGCGACGGCGATCGCGCCGGGGGTGACCCGGGCCTCGGGGATGGCCGTGGGCGCCGGCACCACGACCGCGAGGGCGATGGAAGACGGAGCTGCAACCGCTGTCGCTTGGACGGTCGGTGCCGGGATGACCGCGGCGATGGCGATGGCGCCCGGCGCTGGCGCCGCGTGGACCGTGGCGGCCAACCCGGAGATGATCCTCGAGCTCGCGTGCCGGCGCTGCGGGCCGAGCCGGTGGGGTACGCCGTAGCGGACGTACCTCACGGCGCCACCCGCGGCGCCATGTTCACGTAGGGGCCCGGGATGTGCTGAGCGACGATCGTCGGCGCCGGGATGACCGCGGGTGCAGCGATGGCACTCGGCGTCGGCGTCTGGTCAACGGGGGCCGGCGGGTGAACCATGATGGTTTGCGACCGCCATGCCGCCGAGACATCCACGCCGAATGTGCCGGGGTTCTCGGCAGCGCCCGTGTTCAGCGCTCGCTCGGCGGAGAGGATCAGGCCACCGAGGCTCGTGCCCACCGTTCCACACGTCTTCTGGCGCGGCGGTGACGGCGTGTAGTTGGTCGGAGGCGTGTTACCCCAGGTGTCGTCGTCGGCTTCCTCGCCCGCCATGCCGGCGAAGGCGATGAACAGGAAGTCCTTGGTGGCACCTGGGGCGGCCGACGCGGGTGGGTCGGGAGTTGCCGACGTTCCTGTCCCGGTCGTACCGATCTGCGGGGCCTGCGTGGCCGGGTTCTCTGCACCCGAGATGCGGTAGGCGATCTCGACCAGGCGGGTAGCGGCGGAGGTCGTCAGTGTGAGCGTCGAGCCCTCGGTTCCGTCCATCCACCGATAGGCGATATAGAGCCCGTTCGCAGATGCCTCGTCCAGGAGCTCCGTCAGCGACGGGCCGGCGGTCACGGTGATGGTCGCCGACGTTGAGCCCTTGTCCGCGATGATGATGAGCAGATGCCCCGCCGTCGCGGTCGGCAAGTTGACCGTGTGGGCCGTTACCGCTGTCGTCTCGACGGCGCTCTCGACGACCTGCTCGACGACCGGAGAGGCCACGGCTCACCACCGAATCGGGGTCGAGACGGTGCGGAGCTTGCGGGTTGTCGGCGGCTGGGGCGTCCAGGCGTACTGGATCATCGCCTCGTAGAACCGCGCGATGTTGCTGCCGCTGGCATCTGGCGAGTAACCCACCCTGAGCTTGAGACCGTTCAGGAAGTCCTTTGTCCAGCCGCCACCCGGAGCGGGGATCGTCGTCATCCCACTGAGCACGGCGTTTGAACCGCTCACCATTTCCCCATCGTGGAAGATCAGGTGGAGGTTGTCGGCCGCGTCGTACAGTCTGACCTCGGCGTCTGGCGACACGGCCGTCGCCGCTCCGCCGATGACGAGGAGCGAGGCAGCCAGGATGTTCGTCTCGCTAACGTCCGTGAACAGCACCTCGGCGTAGTTGCCGGTCCCGATAGCGACCTGCCGAACGAAGTTGGCCGTGTCGATCGGGTTGAAGTCGTCGAGGAGATTGAACGCCGTCACCGCGCCGATATCCGCCCCGGCCTGATCCTCCATGACGTTCGTTCCGGCGTTGTGCGTCCCATCGGCGTTCGGCTTGATCGACCCGATGAAATAGTCCGCTCCCCCGTTGATCGGGTAGTCACCGGCATCGGGCGAGCTCAGGAGATCATCAATATCGAACACGAGTGTCGCCGTCGTGACGGACGTCCCGTAGAGGTAACCGGGGGCGGTCCACCCGGCCGTGTTCCCGGTATCAACGAGCTGGGTCTGAGCAGCGTGGTCGACTTGCCAGTCGATCGTGTACGTCGTCCCCGTCGTGTCCACATGCAGGTCGATCCGATGCCAGTTGCCATCGGTGATGTTCGGGCCGTTCACGGTGCTGCCCTGACATTCGACCTGGACCGTTCCGTTCGTGTTCATGCGGACGGCGAACACCTTGTTGACGAAGCCAGCGCGGTAGCCTGCGAAGAAGTCCGACGCGACGCTCGGGTTCGCGCTGGATCGGTAGTAGAAGGCGTAAATCCGATGCGTTGACGCGGGTAACATTCCGCTGCCGAGGACCGAGACCGCGGTGCTCCCGTTCCCCGCGATATGCATACACGAGCCCGTTCGGCCAGCTGGCCAGGTGACGTTGCCCGCAGTCTGGATTTGTCCGAAGTGAGTGGGCAACCCGGTGCCCCCGCTGTCCCAGCCGGTAGTGAACTCGTCGCCGTGGTCGAAGCTCTCGACGAAGTCGATCGTCATAGGTCCGCCGTCAGGGTCGAGTTGGGGTCGTAGTAGCTCGCCGGAGCGCCGGTTCCCCCGCACGAGGCCGCCATGCCGGCCTTCCATTGTGTGAAGGTCAGGTGGCTCGTTCCTCCTCGGTTGAACCAGTCATTCGTGCCCGCAAGCCCGACAGGCACGTGGAACTCGTTGAAGTTGTACTTGTTGTTGTCGATCGCCCGGTTGCCCTCGCAGGCGGCCGGAATGTCCATCGTGTAGAACCCCATGTACGGCGTGAACGGAGGCTCGACCCAAGGCATCTTCCGGTCGAACCGATTGTGGTGCGTCCAAGTATTGATCGGCCCGGATCCGGTCGCCCGGACTTGGTATCCGACCTCGATGTCCGAGTGCTTGCCCCCCAAGGGAACGCTGTTGAGGGTCTGAAACCAGTTCTCAGCGATCTCGAGGTTGTTGGTCGCGTTGATCCGCAGGTGACCGGCCGCCACGTCGTAGGCGATGCTCGGGTTGTGGTACTGCGAGAACCCGTGGCTGCAGACGAACCAGGGGTGCTTGTAGCCGTTGTCCTTGAGGAGGTTCCGCTTGAAGGTCACCGGGTTGTCTGCGATGTCCTCAAGCATCACCCCGTAGCCCATCGGATTGTCTTCGACGACGTTCTCTTGGAAGCTGAGGATCCCCGCCTTGGTGTCCCACCAGATCGACGAGTTGTTGTGGTGGACCCAGTTGAAGTTCCACTCGCAGGCTTGGCCGGTCGGGCACCCTCCCCACTTCTGACAGCCCTCGTCGTCGATCCCGTGCACCGCCCCCGGTCCGAAGTTGCCGTAGGCGACCTCGTTGTGCTCGAACGTCGTGCTGCCGACGCGGGACATCGCCGTCGCGTACTGGCCGCCCCACCCGATGTAGCAGTTTCGGACGGTCATGTTGGTCGGGACGTTGGTAATCGGGCCGGTGAAGTCCCCCCAGGCCGTGAGCACGATCCGGTTGGCGTACCGCATCGTCATTTCCTCGAACGTGATGTCGTGCTCGAGGCCCTCCCCGTAGGACATCGAGGCGATGGAGCCGGCGCACATCTCGAAGATCCCGCCGCGGATCAGGACGTCGTGCTTGCCACCCGTCGTGGCCAGGATGAACGAGTCCGCTGGACTCCCGTTCACCGTGCGATGGATGGTGTGGCCCGCTGGGTTGAACCCGATCCACACGACGTCTGCCGCGTGATCGAAGTACCGGGCCTGCCCGACCGGCGGTAGCCCCGATCCGCCGAACAGGTCGGCCTTGGACGCGACCGGCCACAGGTGGGTCGCGGTGTTCGCGCTCCCCGCGCCTTGCTCGTCCTTGTCCTTCCAGAAGTCCTCGCGCTCGGTGTAGAAAAGCTGTCTCATCGCGTTGGCGAGAACCCCGTCGCGCGGCGTCCCGTCGCCCATTTCCTGCGTCTGTCCGGTTGCAAACCACAGGCCGGTATCGGCGCCGGTCCCAGCGGTCCAGCTCGTGATCTGCGCGCCCCGAGTCAAGACGGCGCTGTTGGCCTCGGTCGCCTTGATGCCCCGAGCGGGGCGCTGCAGGTGCCAGGTCTGGCCGTTCCGAGGGGCGTAGCTTCCTTGCTGATCGAGGTAGTACCGACCCGCGGGAAACCAAATCGTCGCGCCGTCACCGGCGGCGTCGATCGCTGCCTGATTAGCCACCTGAGAGGCCGCAGGGTTCATCGCCGTGCGTCCCCCGCCCGGATCGGTGACAGCTACCTGCGGCCCGGCGTGGTCGCGGACGAACTGCGCGCCATCGGTCGGGCCGAACGCCGGCGGCGCTACCGCGATGACCTTCGCGCGAAGCGCCCCCCGGTGGCCGGCCCGTGAGTGGCCCCGCCGGACCCCCACGGCTTAGCCGTCCCAGATGAAGTAGAAGTCGAAGTGCTGAGCGGCACCCGTTGGCAGGTACAGGCCGAGAGCGTTGGCCGTGCCCGCTGGGCAGAACAGGCCGTTCTTGCCGAACGTCCACACCGCGCCGGCGCCCTTGGCAGCACCAAGCGTCGCGCGCGCGTACTCGCCGGCAGCCACGGTGTCGTCGGCGGTCGGCGTGTTGATCGCGGTGGCATCAACGGTCGCGTCTTCCTTGTCGGCGTTGAGCTCGGTCAGTGCCGTGCCACCCGTGCCGACCGCCGTCGCCCGCTGCAGGGCGACCGCGAACTCGGTGTCGGTCGTGTTGTAGACGCCGACCTCGACCAGCCAGAACGGCCGGTTGGCGATCGCGGCGATCTTCGGGCCTCGGGCCGCCGTGATGAGGTTGGCGGTCCGTGCTCCTGCATGAGCGCGCATCCGCTACCTCCTACGGCGTCAGGTCGAAGTAGAACACGCCCAGCGAGTTGAACTGGATCGTGAACGTGCCGGCCGTCGACGTGTAGTCCGCGCCGAACGTCATCCCGCAGATCAGGTTGTTACCGGCGAGCGCGTCGGCGTACTCGACCGCGCCGTGCGCCGTGACCGAGGTCGGCGCCACCCACACCTGGTCGGCCATGTCGTACGTGAGCGTGCCGGCCGGCGACTCGGTGGTCGTCGGCGAGACGATGGTCTGCCCGCCGGCGGTGTACCCGGTCCCCGAGGACTGGTTCGACGTGTACGGCGCCGCGGTGAAGTCCACGTTCGCCGAGTAGTCCGGGGTCAGCGCGTCCAGGAACAGCGCCCACTTGTGGGTCGTGAGCGACGTGTCGATGGCGAGCTGCGTCGCGTCCAGGATGTCGACCCAGTTGTCGACGTACAGGCCGGACGCCGAGAACGCGCCTCCCGACATCACCGGCACGATCCGCCCGCTCTTGGTGCGGATCGTCTCGACCGGCTCCGGGGGCTTGGGCAGCAGGAGCCCGTGACCCGGGAACAGCAGGCCCCTGTCCGGGATGTTCACGTGGACGCCGCGGCCGGCGAAGACCTTGGCGTCGACGTGATCGTCCCAGTGCTCCGTGTGCACCCCGCCGATGCGGCCGTCTGGCTCCGCCCGGACGGGTCGTTCGATCGACCGCGGTCGGATCAGGTTCATGCCGGCCCTCCCAGTCTCACGACCGCATCACCCGGCGCGGCCTCCGGCGGGCCCTCGGCCTCACGCTGGATCCGCGCGGCCTTGCGAGCCTCGTGCACCTTCGCCGCCGCCTTCTTGAACGCCGTGGCCGCCGCCTTGTCGCCCCGCTTCGCATGGAGCTTCTCGCGCGCGTCCTCGAGCGCGAGCTCGTCCTTGGACAGCGGTTGCTTGCGCCCCTCGGCCTTGGCAGCTTCCTCCTTCGCCTTGCTCATCTACTCACCCCCGCAGCTTCGAGCGCCGCACGATCTGCTCGGTGAGCGGCGCCGGTTCGATCGGATTCACGCTTGGCCACTTCGATGTCGCTGCGCCGCGTCGACGCCGGCTGGCTCCCCTCGTACCGGACGCGGCGGTAGTCCTCGAGCCGGGCCTCTTGACGCCGGCTCTTGGTCGGGTCCATCTGCCCGGCGCCGAGGGAGCGCGTCGGGGCGAACGCGGTCTGCACCGACCGCAGCCGCTCGAGGTAGTGCGTCGAGCACTCGCTCCCGTTGGCGGTGGCTTCGCTGCCACACCAGCACTTCATCGGTCGAAGCCTGTCCGTACGGTCAAGGAACGGCCCATCACACGATGTCCTCGGGGATGTTGGCCGGGAGCTGGATTAGGTCGGTCACCGCGAAGATCCTCGAGCCGAACCCCGCGGCCGTGATGTCGGTGATCTGTTGCGCCGACAGTGGCCCGTGCCACCGACCGCCTTGGTACTCCACGTCGGCGATGACGGGCGAGACGCCCCGCCAGTACCAGAAGAAATGCCGGTACTTGGCGGAGCGGACCTCGGGCGTCCGCTCGGGCGGCGGCACCCGCTTGATGACCGGGGGCATGAAGTAGCTGTCCATCGTCGGTGCCTAGGGGAGCCGGGGACGTCGAACCCGGCTCCCCCAAGCCTTCCTCCTCCCGATCAGTTGGTGCCGATCGAGGATGCCGCCTCGTACCGGACCAGCGAGTCCTCGCGGATCCGACCGTAGCCGAGCATCCCGTACCAGCCGATCGAGACGAACCGCTGCAGGTCGTCGAACGGGCCCGCGATCACGACGTGCTGCGACTCGCCGACTGCCTCTCCGAGAGCCTGCAGCCCACAGAACAGCGTGATGTACACGTCGACCGTCGAGCCGACGCCCGCGTTGACGAAGTTCTTCGCGTTCGCGTTCTCCACGAACCGAACTCCCGACAGCGCACCGATCTCGCCGGTGTACATCGCCTGCGGGTCGGAGTAGACGTGCGGCGCCGACCACGCTTGCTGCCCGGACTCAGCCTGCAGGTCGTAGCTGATGTCCGGGTGGATGAACGACACGTACATCGTCGACCCCGGTGGGGGCGGCGCGTTCTTCCCGGCGAGGAACGCACGCGCACGCCTGACGTTGTTCGCCGTCAGGTTGTGGGTCGCCGCCACCGTCACCCGCGAGGTCGCCGCCCCCGCGTACAGGACGTTGGTCCCGGCCACGAGAACGTCACGGGCGATGATGTCGACGGACTCCTCCATGTGCGCGCCGATCTCGCGCGGGATCGCCGTGTCCAGGTTCAGGAACGACGTGAGCTTGAACTTCTTGGACGGCTTGACCGCGTTGCCGTACTCGGCCAGCGTGATCGACTTCTGCGTGTCCGAGATGTTGCCCGGCGTGGGCTCCACCGTCTCGGAGATCGCCGAAATCGCCGGCGCGATGGCACTGACGATCGTGAAGGTGATGGGGTTGCCCGGCATCGGATCGTCGGACTCGTCCCACTTCACGTCGGCTACCGCGCGGTACACGTTGGCTGCCCGGAACGCATCCAGGGCCGCCCGGTTGAAGACCTGCTTCACGGTGTCTCCACCGAACGTCCCCGCGCCGTCCGCAGTGGTCATGGACGGTGCTGGCATCTGCTACTCCCTCCGACCTCGAGCGCCGGCCGGGAGGTTCGGGCTACCCCAGCCCCTTCCGAGCGGCGCGCTGTCTGTCGCGCATTTCGCGCTGGATCCCCTCGATCTCCTCGAGCGACTTCGCGCCGTTGATCCGCTCGGCGAGCTCGTCCTGGAACGCTTTGTGACGTGCCGCGGCGTCGGGCCCCGGCAAGTCCTCGAAGCTCTCCAAGACGGGATCGCCCACGGGCTCGGCGGGCGGCTGGTCTCCTGTCGGCGCGTCGCCGGCCGGAGCTGGTGTGGGAGCTGGGGCGCCGCCTCGCTCGGCGGCCAACGCTTGGGCCTTCTCCTCCATCTGGTCCGCTGCGACCAGGCCGAGGAGCTCGACCTGCGTTGGCGTCAGGCCGTGCTCGGCACCTAGCGCCTTCGCCCTGTCACCACGCCGCTGCTCACGGAGGTCGTGGTTCTCCTGTTTCAGCCGTTCGATCTCCACGTCGCGTGGATCGTCGGCCGCTGGGGTCGGAGTCCCCGCACCGCCTGGTCCCTGGCCTGGGTCCATGCCCAGGTCCCCTGGGTCCATGCTCACGCGCCTCACCCCCTTGGGGATCGGTCCGCCCGCATCGGGCGGCGCCGCGGCTTTCGCGGTCAGCGGAAGCATCGGAGACCCGTCAACGGAAACCTATCTGGAACCTATGTTTACAGTCCCTCGCGCGTGGGCGCGAACTGGGACTGCCGGCCGGCGCCACCGAGGCCGGACCCGACCAGCTTCTCCCGGTTGCGGAGGATCTGTTGCAGCGTCGTCGAGAGCCCTCGAGGATCCGCACCGCCGGACTGCAGGACGGCGAGATCGGCGTCGGTGATGCCGGCCGCCTCGAGCTCGGGGCCGATGCTGTTCTTGAACTTGCGGACCTCGCCGATGATCGCGTTGATGTCGACCTTCTCGGTCGGGGACTCGGCGCCGATCGCCTTGGCCGCCTCGAGCGCCGCCTCGGGACTGATGTCGAGGTCGGCCATGCGGAGCGCGACGGCCTCGTACAGGTTCTCGACGCGGGCGTGCGACTTGCGGGCGATGAAGTTGAACCAGTCGCCTTTGGAGAGCGCCTGCCCCCCGGACGCCTCGAGCACCTGATTGAACTCGTTTCGGTACTCCTCGGTGGCCTTGGCCTGTTGGTAGACCATCGCCTTGAACGCCCACTCGTCCGGCGACACGTTGCCGTGGATGAGCGTCCCGATCTTCTTGGGCCCGACCTTGATGCCGAACTGCTTGGCGATGTCCTGGTAGCCGTTCATGCCGTACGCCATTTGGAGGTACTGCGACGGCGACATCTTGAGGGAGCCGTCCTTGTTGAAAATCCCCGGAAACATCCGCTGGAACTCGTCGGAGCTGTAGAGCTCGGCGGCGAACTGGGCGCTCGACCACTGGTTGATGACGGCATCGTTGATGAGGTCGTCGAACATCTTGGGGTTCAGGCCGTAGCCGCGAAGGATCCCCGCGAGCTCGCCGGCCTCGACGTCGGGGACGTTGTGCTTCTTCGCCATCAGCGCCGCCCCATGATCGACGCCGCCTGAGCCGCGTACCCCGCCAGGCGGTCAGCGTAGAACCGCGTCTTGCGCGCGCCTGGGCGCGAGAGCTGGAACCGGATGAAGTCGAAGATGTCGGTCTGCCCGCCGATGAAGTTCTGGACGTACCCGTTCGGCGGGAGCTTGCCCCACAGCTCGAGGTAGAACGCCGTCGCCTCGCTCACCTGCGGATCACCAGGAGCGCCGCCACCGCTCGAACCACCGCTCGAGCCACTGCTCGAGGATCCCCCGCCGCCGACGATCCCGCCGAGCAGCGCCGCGATGATCGGGTCCGACAGGTCAAGTCCCGGCGGCGCGTTCTCGTCGCCCCCACCACCAACCCGATCTTTCTTCGGGATGTCTTCTAGGGTCGGCGGGCCGATGTAGCTGGGCGGGTCCGGCGCCATCTCAACTCCCCGGGTAGCCCCACAGGGGGCCGTAGTAGCTGTCGAACTCGGGCATGAAGTAGCTCACCGCGGGGTCGGGACCCGACGCCTCCTCGAGGAAATCCCACTGCGCCTTGAACTCGGGCGAGCTCTGGCTGAGCACGTTGGCGTACTGCACGAGCTTGGCGCGGAGCACGTTGTAGGCGACCTTGGACTTCGGGTCGTATCGAGTCCCGGCTGGATCGGCGAGCTTGGCGGCATCAACCACTTGCTGTATCTGATCCACACCGTCAAGGAAGGCATCCCAGTGCGCCCGGGACTCCGAATCGAGCGGCGCGCCGAACAGCGACATCGACACTTCACGGTTGCCCAGCACCTTGCGGAAGGTCGCGTCCCACTTCGACGCGGCGATGGCCTGATTTCGGAACGTCTTGTTCGTCGCCGCCCACTGCGCCACGGTGCCCTCGAGTCGCTCGTAGGCATCGCCCGATCCGTAGTTGGGATCGTAGGCTTCGCGCTCGGCGATGGCGGAGCGGGCCTGGGACCACAGCGTCCACAGATCCTCGGTCTTGCGGTTGGATCGGTCGCCGAGCAGGATGTTCTTCTCGAACAGCGTCAGGTACGGGTACGGCCGGCCGAGCAGGCTCACCACCATGTCCGATCGGTAGCTCGGGTCGGCCAGGCGCCACCGCAGGATCATCGGGTTCTGGCCCCGGGGGTACTCGGCGAACGCCTCGTTCACGTAGATCCGCAGGGCCGTGTACGCATCCGACCGTGGACCCTCGAGCTCGGCCAGGTTCGGCGCCGCGCGGAGATCCTCAAACGTGTTCCACCACGGCGTCAGCCTGTTGTTGAACAGTCCCTCGGGAAGCTTGTCGACCGCCTTCTCGGCGGTGGTCTTCACATGCTGCAGGTCGCTCGAGAAGAACAGGCGGTAGGCCGTCTTGAAGTCGGGGTGCCGGCGCTGGATGTCCTTCACGCCCCGGTTGTACCGCTGGGCCAGGCCGGCGTCGTCCGCGGCCACCGTCAGGATCGAGTGCGACCCGAGCTTGGCGAGCTCGCGCTCGATCGGATCACGCAGCGCGAAGTATTCGACGAGACCCTGGCCGGCGTCGGTCTTGGTGAACAGCTTGTCCGCGGCCAGCCGGCGTGCCTCGCCCATGACCTTCGGATCCACGCCGGACAGCTCGAAGGTGTTGTACTCGTGGGCCCACTCGGGGTTGGTGAGCTTGAGCTTGTCGAGCATCGTGTTGTAGTCGAGGTTCTCCTCCTCGTACGGCGGGTCCCCCGTGCCGATGTCGGGGTGAGCCTCCTGCCACGCCAGGTGGCCCTCGCGCAGCGCGAAGTAGGAGTCCCACCCACGCTGCACCGACGCCTTGGTGTCGAACTGGGTCGGCGACAGCGCGACCCGCTGGCCCGATGCGATCTGCGAGAAGAACGCGCCGGGGTCGAAGGTTCCGTCGCGGAGCTCGGTCGGGATGATGGCCCACACCCACTGCGGGTGGTCCTTGGCGAACTGTTTGGCCCCCTTGCCGTTCAGCAGCTCGTTCACGGCCTGGCTCGGGGGGATCGGGACCGGCGAGTCGTTCTCCTCGGCCCACATCGTCCGCGAGACCGTGATGAGGTCGAGCCCGGGGTGGGCCTGCAGGAACGCCTCGCGCGCCTTGCCGTAGTCGCCGCTGGTCTCGTAGAGCCGCTGCCACTCGTCCTCGAGTTGCTGGGTCGGGAACGCGATCCGCGGCGCCGCAGGGAATACCAGCGAGAAGAACCCCCGCAGCAGCGAGAACTCGCGCGACTGGCCCTCGGCGGCCTTCGGATCGACGGGCAGCCCCATCGCCTGTTGGAGCTGCATGAAGTGCGTCGTCTGCAGGTTCGCCTCGTTGGCGAACCAGTCCGGGAAGGCCGCGGTCAGCCCGTGCCGCAGGTACGCCGGCAGCAGGTTCGCCGGCCGGGACGGGTCCAGCCCGCCGTAGGCGAACAGCCACGAGGAGATCCGCGCCTTGACGTCCGCCCGGATGTTCGTGTGCTCGATGAGTTGCTGCAGTCCGAACAGCGCCTCGGGGTTGAACGAGGGCAGCGGGATCGGGACCTCACCGGCGAGCTTGCCGGTCGGGAACTGGAACGTCGACTGGGCGAACAGGTTGAACGACGTGAGCGGCGCCGACAGCGACCACCCTCCGGTCGCGTCCTCGCCGAGCCGGCCCCCCGTCACCGCGGCGAGCAGCGGCGCGGCCGTCGCCCACCACGTGAGCGGGATCTCGAGCTCGCCCGTCTCCGGGTTGGTCTTGATGAAGCCGGACTCGTTGGCGAAGCGAGCCATGCGGACGACGTGCCACAGCGTCGCGGGGTTCTGGCGGAGCACCCGCGACCAGGCCACGGGGAACTCGAGGAACGGCTGCACGAAAATCAGCGCGTGACGGGTGAGCTGGTCTAGGCGCCCCGTGCGCGAGAAGTCGAACATGATCCGCTGCACCTGCTCGACCGCGAACCGCCGTGACGTCGACTCGAACCCGCCGATGAGCTCGGGCGTGAGCGGGATCTTCTGCTCGCGCGCGGTCTCCACGAGCGAGCGGTACACGCGGTCGTACCACGCCTTGCCGTACGGCTGGCGGGTCAGCCGGTTGGTCGGCTCCTGCAGGATCCACTTGCCCCACCACGAGACGAACCGCTTGGCGGGGCCGGCCTTGGCGAGCACCGCCTCGGACGTGAGCGGCCCGTGTACGAGCAGCGGGCGGTTCTCGAGTGGGACGGCGTTCAGGAGCTCGGGGGTGAGCGTCTGGTCCCTGGCGGCGCCGGCGAGCGCGCGGTTGTCGCCGACGAGATCGTTGGCGTACCGGACGCCCTTTCGCACCTGGATCTCGAGCGCCTCACGGGTGAACGGTCCGCCCATGAGCGCTTGGGCTTCGGTCAGTCCGTCGCCCTGAGACGTGAGCCACTCCATCGCCCGGCGCGCCGAGGTCTCCTGGTCGATCCCCTTGGCGATGTCGTCCAGGTACCGCCGGCCGAGAGGATCCAGCCCGAACTGGTGGGAGAGCGTGTTGAACCACCAGTCGACGAAGTTGGCGTCGTTGCGGGTGACGGCGCCCCACTTGTTCGGCGAGATCGCGTCGGCCACGATCCGCTCCATGCCGATCGGCGACGACGCCGTGTAGTGGCTCATCGCCGTGTTGAACAGCGGCTCATCCGGCAGGAACCCGGGCCGGATGAACTCGATGGCGTCGGCCCCGCCGGCGGCCTTGAGCTCGGGGGTCGGGATCCGCGTCCGCGCGCCTTCGGCCACGCTCTCGGCCAGCCTGCCCTCTCGGGAGGCTATGCGTTCACCTGAGAGCAGCTTGCCGGCGGAGACTCGGCGCGAGAACCCGAGGGTCCCCAGGAACCGGCCCTGCTCCTCGAGGCCAACGACCCGAAGCACATACGCCGGCCGCAGCACCACCAGCGGCTTGAACCAGCTCAGGAACAGGTCGCGCACGAGCAGGTCGAAGGATCGGTCCATGAACTTGCGGAGCGGGACCGTCGCCGCCCTCGCCTCGGGCGGTGCCATGCCGAGCGCCGAGAAGTGTGCCGCCCTCCACTTGCGCCAGGTGCCAATCGTCTCGGCGATTCCCTGCCGGTACACGTACGGGTCGATCATCTGCAGGTAGTTGGCCTGTTGGGTCCGCGACAGGATCGGCAGCCGCTCGATCGTCTCGCCGCTCGGTTCGGCGAACGCGGCGAACGCCTTGTCCGATGGGCGACCCAGCCGGCCCTCGAGCGCGTCCAGGATCCTCGTCGACATCTGGTCGTCCAGGCCGTATTTCAGGTTGATCCGCTCGAGCGCTCGTCGTTCCCACGTCTGAGCCGTCCGAGCGAGGAGCTGCTCGCGGTACGGGTTGGACGACTCCATCGCACGCGAGAACTGCAGTCGCGCCTCGGCGAGCTCCTGCACCGAGAGCGACTGGTAGCCGCGGAGACCTCGCTCGAAGTCTCGGACCGCGTTTGTGCCCTCCTCGATGCCGACCTCGTACCGCAGGCCCTTGGACTTGGGGAGCTGTTGGAACGTCGAGCGCAGTGTCTTGCCGAGCCCCGTGTCCGCGATCTTGGAGGTCGACAGCGCGATCTCGGCGCGGGTGACCGGCGAGCCCAGGTGGGGGACCTCGAGCATCCGCCACTGCCCACGCCCCAGGTCACCCACGGCGTCCTCGAGCGCGCCCATCGCCGTCTCGGCGTCACGACTCAGCTTGGTCGTCGGAGCGACGTACGCGCTGCCATCGGACAGCAGGAGCGGGAGCTGGTGGGCGGCTTGGGTGTTCACCTGCTCGACGTGGGCCGCGATCTCGCCAGCCAGCGTCCCGGGGGGCGGGACCACGCCCAACCCCGCGAGCAGCACCGTGTTCACGCCCTCGACGAGCTGCTCCTCGCTCAGACGCAGCTTGCGGGCGCTCTTGACGTAGCGGAAGATCCGGGACGCGACGATCGGGTGGATACCCTCGGTGGCGAACCGGGATCGGAAGGACCGCACTGCTCGAGCGAAGAACCGCTCGGCGTCGTCGGCTCGAGACGCCTCCTGCACGAGGTACTCTGCGATCGTCGCGTTGCGAGCTCGGCCGAGCCGTGCGATCGGCTGGTACAGGAACTCGTCGATGAGCTCCGCCCGCCGGCCCAGGTTCCCCGACTCGAGCAGTCCGAACGTGGTCTTGCCGGCACGGGCCCACGAAGCCAGGTTGAACCCGACCTGTACCGGGTCCGCCCAGAAGCCGAGCGCGAGCTCCCCGGTCATGGTCATCCAGGGCGGGACGCCGAGCTTCTCGAGCTCGCTGGTGGCGTTCGTCCGCCCGTTCAGGATGTCCCAGGCATCCAGCCCCACATCCTTGAGCGGACCGACGATCCCCTGCTCGGGGTGCTGCTCGACGTAGGTGGCCCACGTCGGCGCGCTCGAGATCACGCGGTAGATGGCGTCGAACGGGCGGAACGTGTAGTCGAGCACGTCCCCGACGAAGTGGCCGAGCATCGAGTCCGAGAACGGGATCTTGACCCGCGAGGAGATTTCCTTCCCGGCCTCGATGTAGTTGTTCTCGGCCTCCTGCAACGACTTGAAGAAGTCCCCCGGCATCGTCAGGCCGGCGACGACCTCGTGAGCGAGGTTGGTCTGGGCAACCAGCGGGGCGAGCGGGCCCGCGCGGTCGTAGTCGGTCGTCCCGGCGAGCGGACCAAGCGACTGCGCCTCGCGCGTGGTGGATACGCGGTGAGGCATCCCCCGCGGATCCACGGCCATCGCCGTGATCTGTCGGTTCAGCCGGATCCCCGGCGCCGCTCCGGGAGCGACGAAGCGGGCGACGTCGTGGACCGAGCGGAACACCTGACCGGCGTCGGCCGCGCGGCGTGCGATCTCGGCGGCCATCGGCGGCGTGAGGCCCTGCAGGTTCGCCGTGATCTGCAGGTTCGACGCGAACGTGTCGATGTCGACGCTGCTCGAACCGACCGCGATCGCTATGGCCATCGCCGCACCGAAGGGCATCCGCTCGCCCGATAGCGGCGCCATCGCCCGGACGGCCTGAGCGGTGCGCTTGGAGTCGGTGATCGTGCCCTCCGGCAGGCCGAACCGCCGGCGGAGCCCGACCTCGCCCTCGGGCATGGCCTCGTCCAGGATCCGGGACACGACCTCCCGCTCGTGCGGGCGGATGAAGCGACGAGCCGTGGCAAGGGTCATCTGCTCGCCGGTGACGGGATCGGCGAACGTGTCCGCGGTGGTGACGCCGGAGGAGTACGTGTAGCGCTTGAAGAACCAGGCCGGCGGCAGGTCGAAGTACCGGGACAGCATCCGGGCGGCTCGGTCCAGGCGAAGGTCGTCGATGGGGGACTGGGACAGGCTGAGCGTCATCTGCGAGGGGAGCGTCCCGCCGGTGTTCTGCTCGACGTGACGGATCCGCTCCTCCGTGTCGGAGGTCTGCGGCGGAGAGCCGATCCCGCCTCCGATGTCCA
>Ga0210379_10000178_pt1 | contig 18579 bp, 18 predicted proteins | sample PLMedo_2_FD_155468 | JGI IMG/M metagenome (GOLD analysis project Ga0210379, IMG submission 155468) | Groundwater sediment microbial communities from an aquifer in East River, Colorado, USA - PLM4_32_coex redo | ecosystem: Environmental > Terrestrial > Soil > Riparian zone | place: USA: East... | reverse complement strand
TGGAGAAAGTTTTACAGAAAAAGTCCCTTTTACCATCACGAGCGTCACTTTTGACCCGAATAAAAATATCATTTCAAGAAGTAATAGTGTTACTTTAGGAAAAGAAAAGTTTGAATTGGAAACCTTGAAACTGTATCCAAATCCTACCAATGACAGTATATCTCTTGACTTACCAAGTGTAGTAACGATTAAAAAAGTAATCTTTTATAACGAAAGAGGACAAAAGATAAGAGAAACAAAATCGGAGGTTTCTTGGGATGTTACTTCATTGCCTTCAGGCGTTTATTTTATGAATGTAATTACTGATTCTGGCACTAAAAAAATGAAGTTTGTTAAGAATTAAAAAATATTTTCACGAAGATTCGCCAAAGAGGCACAGAGATTCGCGAAGATTTTTTAAAAATTTATAAAAACCTTCGTGTGACTTCGTGTTTTTTCTTTGTGTGACTTAGTGAAATAGCTAACTCATTGACTATTCTCTTTTAATCTCGTGACCTACAAATTCTTCTAAAGTGGCAAACATATCGTCTACCGAAAGCACTTCGAAATCGGGGTGAGATTTCAAAAAATTGGCATTCAAAGTGACGAGATTTTCTTCGATTTCGAAGAAAGTATCGTTATTGAGTAAATCTCTTATGGGATTTACGCCTTCTAGTTTCCCTTTCAGGAATTTAGTGAGCTTAACGCTGCTCATTAGTTTTACTTTTTTGGATTGCTGTTGAAATAATTCCAAATGTTTTTCAGCGCCAATTAATGCCAAACCTTCTTCTATCAATTCATTCAATTCTTTGTTCCAACTTGAATTATAGACGAATTGTGCAAAGTTTCCCTCCGTATATTGCGACACATAATAATCTAAATAATAACTCATCAAAGCATCCTCGTGAATCAAATCATCGTTCACATCTTCCTCGCGCATTAAATTGATTACCGAAATATTGGAGTGAATCAAATCTTGAAGATTTTCACTGTTCATTGCGCTTTCTGAAACTATTATTCTACCGAATTCCATGGATTTTGTGTTTAAATACTTTGCTGCAAATTTCGGATAAAATAGTGAACAATGGAAATGTTTTTTTAGCCACGGATTACACAGATTAACACAGATTTTTGAACTCTAAGTAATGCACAAAGATTAAAAATTCTACGATGAAAAAAGAATTGAAAAACAATATGATTTATATGCTATCAGAGTCGCTATTACTCTTTTTCTCATTCATTTTTGCAACTAAAGCTTTCAAACGCAATGCTTGTGCTTTTTTCTCTTCTTGAAGTTTAGTGTTTTTTCGCTTCAACAATTTGGTATGTAAAGCCTTGTTTTTAGTATTTTTTTCAGGTCCTTTTCCCATAATCTATAATGTTCGATAATTCCGTTTGCAAATATAAACAAAGCCATATTAAAAACGAGGGACGGACTAAAATCCCAAATCCCCTAGCCCCGATAGAAGTGAAAATCCTTATGGGCCGGGGTTCGGCCTATAAGATTGTAACGAATAGCGGGATTAGCTCCTAATAAAACTACAAAACTCTCAATTCTATTGCTTATTTTTGCACTCAATAAAATAGAATCATGATACAGAATCCAAAAAGATATACCATTACAGCGGCATTGCCTTATACGAACGGACCTATACATATTGGACATTTGGCGGGGGTTTACGTGCCTTCGGACATTTATTCCCGCTATTTGCGTTTGCAGGGAAGAGACGTTTTGTTTGTTTGCGGAAGCGATGAACACGGCGTGGCAATTTCGATGAAAGCCAAAAAAGAAGGCATTACGCCACAGGAAGTAATTGATAAATACGACGGAATTATCAGAAAATCATTCTCAGATTTCGGTATTTCATTTGACAATTACTCCAGAACTTCGGCAAAAATTCATCACGATACCGCTTCGGAATTTTTCAAGAAACTGTATGACAAAGGTGATTTTATTGAGGAAGTGACCGAACAATTGTACGATGCCAAAGCAGATCAGTTTTTGGCAGATCGTTTTGTGGTGGGAACTTGTCCGAAATGTGGCAATGAAGAAGCTTATGGCGATCAATGCGAAAAATGTGGTTCTACGCTAAATGCAACCGATTTAATCAACCCAAAATCGACAATAACAGGTGAAACCCCTATTTTGAAATCAACGAAACACTGGTTTTTGCCTTTGGATCGTTATTCTGATTTTTTGAATGAATGGATACTTGTTGGACATAAAAACGACTGGAAACCGAATGTTTATGGACAAGTAAAATCTTGGATTGATGGCGGACTAGAACCTCGCGCGGTAACCCGTGACTTGGATTGGGGAATTGACGTTCCTGTGGAAGGTGCCGAAGGGAAAAAACTATACGTATGGTTTGATGCGCCAATTGGGTATATTTCGTCTACCAAAGAATGGGCACAACGCGAAGGAAAAGATTGGGAGCCGTACTGGAAAGATCAAGATACGAAGCTGGTTCACTTCATTGGGAAAGACAATATTGTTTTTCACTGTATTATTTTCCCAGCGATGCTAAAAGCGGAGGGAAGCTACATTTTGCCGGACAATGTGCCTGCGAATGAGTTCTTGAATTTGGAAGGTAACAAATTGTCAACTTCTAAAAACTGGGCGGTTTGGTTGCACGAATACTTGGAAGATTTTCCAAACCAACAGGATGTTTTGCGTTACGTACTGACCTCGAACGCTCCCGAAACGAAAGACAATGATTTTACCTGGAAAGATTTTCAGGCGAGAAATAACAACGAATTGGTAGCAATTTATGGAAATTTCATTAATCGTGTGGTGGTTTTAACCAATAAATATTACAACGGAATCGTACCTCAACCGAATGAATTCTCTGAAGTTGACGAACAAACCTTGACCGAATTGAAAGCCTATCCGGCCGTGATTTCGAGTTCATTGGAAAGATACCGTTTTAGAGAAGCTTTGGGCGAAATGATGAATGTGGCCCGTTTAGGGAATAAATATTTGGCCGATGAAGAGCCTTGGAAAATGGTAAAAACCGATCCAGCTCGTGTACAAACGCAAATGTATGTGGCGTTGCAAATTGCGGCTGCATTGAGTTCGCTTTGTGAGCCTTTCTTGCCATTTACTGCTACAAAATTATCGAGAATCTTAAAGATTGGAACGCCTTTAAACTGGAAAACAATATCGGACAGCTCTGATTTATTACCTGCAGGTCATCAAATTGGGGAAGCTGAATTGCTTTTTTCTAAAATTGAAGACGAGGAGATCCAAAAACAAATAGACAAGTTGGAAGCGACTAAAACCGCCAACAAAGCCGAAAATAAAGTAGCAGAACCTCAAAAAGACTTAATCCAGTTTGAGGATTTTGCCAAAATGGATATTCGTGTGGGAACGATTCTGGAAGCTGAGAAAATGCCAAAAGCCAACAAGCTTTTGATTTTGAAAGTAGACACCGGAATTGATGTTCGCACCATCGTTTCTGGAATTGCCGAGAGTTTTAAAACCGAAGATATTGTTGGAAAACGCGTGACTGTTCTCGTAAATCTGGCTCCAAGAAACCTTCGTGGTGTAGAAAGTCAAGGAATGATTTTGATGACTACCAATGCCGAAGGAAAATTGGTTTTTGTGAATCCTGATGCGGATGGAGTTGCGAATGGAGAAACGATAAATTAAAATTAGATAAAATTTAAAAACCCTATCAGGGTTTCAAACCCTGATAGGGTTAAAACAAACAAACTAATGAACCTAAAAGTAATAGCCTTCGACGCCGACGATACCTTGTGGATCAACGAAACGTATTTTGATGAAACCGAGAAAAAATTCTGTGGTTTGATGGAAGATTATTTGTCGCATCAAGGGATTTCGAAAGAACTTTTTAAGATCGAAATCGATAATTTGAAATTGTACGGTTACGGCATAAAGGGATATATTCTTTCGATGATAGAAGCGGCGATGCGGATTTCGAATAATACCATTCCAATCGAAATTATTGAAAAAATCATTCAATACGGAAAAGAATTACTCGAAAAACCGATTGTTTTGTTGGATGGCGTGGAAGAAACACTGGAAGCTTTGTATGGCAATTATAAATTGGTGGTTGCCACCAAAGGGGATTTATTGGACCAACGCCGAAAACTGCACAATTCTGGTTTAGGGCATTATTTTCACCATATCGAGGTAATGTCAGACAAGCAAGTAATAGATTATTCGGATTTGATCAAACGATTGGAGATTCAGCCTGAGGAGTTTTTTATGATTGGGAACTCCTTAAAATCGGATGTATTGCCGGTTTTGGCCATTGGCGGACACGCGATTCATATTCCGTTTCACACCACTTGGGCACATGAAAAAATTGATCATAAGGTAGAGCACGAAAATTTTAGGGCATTTGAGACCATAACAGAAGTTTTAACACTTTTGAGACCCTAAAAATGCCACACACCGCACGATAGGTTTTTCAAAAGAAACACAGCGTTGCAGGTTGTGTCTTTTGCTTTTATAACATTATAGAATAAACATATATAACCGGGTTAGAATACTTTTTATTTAGTATTTTAGCTAGGTTTTTAATTTTAAACGCTATTCGTTAAAAAGGTTTACGCTACTATAGAATTTAATCACCCTAAATACTAAAAAAATGAAAACGCTTTTAGACCTCAATAATTGGAATCGCAAAGAACATTTTCTTTTTTTCAAGCAAATGCAAGAGCCTTTTTTTGGTGCGACTGTTGAAATTGATTGCACTAAAGCATATGAAAAGTCCAAAACAATGGACACTTCCTTTTTTATTTATTATTTGCACAAAACTTTGGCGGCAGTAAATACGATTGAAAATTTCAAATACCGCATTTCAAATACGCATATCTACATGCATGATCGAATTGATGGTTCGGCAACTATAAGTCGGGCTGATGGAACTTTTGGATTTTCTTTAATCGAATACCATCCCGATTATACGATTTTTGAACAAACAGCTTTGACTGAAATCGAACGTATTCAAACCACGACAGGCTTATTCACCCGCGATTTTCCCGATGATAATGTGATTCATTTTTCGGCTATTCCTTGGCTGAATTTCACCTCGCTTTCGCATGCGCGTAGCATGACCTTTCCGGATAGTGCTCCCAAAATCTCTTTTGGCAAAATTATGATTCATGAAAACGGAAAAAGAACAATGCCAATGTCAGTACATGTCCATCATGGATTGATGGACGCTTTGCATTTGGGACAAATGGTGGATTGTTTTCAAGAATTGATGGATAAATAAATCTGTTTTTTAGTTAACAAAAGCACCATGAAAAAACTGCTGACTTTTATAATTCTAAACTATTGTTCCATTTTGTTTAGTCAAACTGTATTGGCTTCTTACCCATTGGAACTCAAAAAATCCAAGGAATACCAACAAATCGTAAATGTCGAAAACACAAAAACACACGATGTATTTGTATTCGCTTTGGATAAAGAGAATGTAACGATTTTAAAATACAATAGCGCTTTATTTCTCTCTGCTAATTTTACAACCATACGACCCGATTTAGACTATAAATCAGTAGTCGGTTACAGTTTTAACGAGGATGGAAATCCAATACTATATTTGTCTTCCGAAGATTTAAAAAAATTTATCGCCATACAATATGATTTAAACGCAAAAACTACGGCTTCTTTTTCTTATGAATTGCCTTTTTTTAAAGAGTCAATTGTAAACCAATTTCAAGAGAACAATTGTTTTTATATCCTTACGGAAAAAAATTTAGAGCAAAAACTAGTGCTGTATGTTTTTAAAGGCGAAAAAAAAGAAGAAAAAATACTGGATTTTTCGACTTTTAAATTCCAAAATAAAAAAGGGGAAACTTTAACTTTAAACGAAATTCTTGAAGTTTGTCCCATTGAAAAAATAGCGATAAATGAATTTACCCCTTTGTTTAAAGGCGTTCAAAAGACCAAAATGTTTGTGCTGAAAAACCGCATGCTTTTGACTTTGAATCATAATTTTAAAGAAACGCAAATGTTTGATGTTGATTTAACGTCTTTTACTGTACAAGAAAAAAAAATTCCGCAACCAGCCACCAAAAAGCGAACGGGACTGGCCAATTCCTTTTTTTGCGAGAACAAACTGTACCAAGTAAGTGCCAATGAGGATGAATTGCTATTTGAAATAAAGGATTATGCTACTGGCGCAACATTAAACAGTTTTCAAGTGTTTAAAAATGATACTATTTCCTTTAAAAATTCGCCCTTGTTTATGCAAATTGATAATCAACAGCCTAAAGAAATGAAAAATACGGCAAAGTTTTTGCAGCGATTGTTATTTTTGGAGATGGGATTATCCGTATATAAAACACAAAAAGAGATTTTGGTAACCATTGGAGGGGCAAGTAATGGAACCCTCAATTATTATGATCTGTCAGGAGGTATTAATGCTGCAATAGCGGGGAATTTCATGAATGTTACCAATGATTTGTTGAACAATCCGTACCCCATAAATATGTATTTTGAAAGTGTTTTTGATAAAAAATTACAACATTCAAAACAAGGTCAAGAACCTCTTGCAATAGACTTTATTTCTGGTTTTGTCAACGAGCACAGAGAAGTTTCACTGCAAAACACCTTTAGATTCAAGAACTATTACATTTTTGGGTATTATGATACAAAAGCAAAACAGTACATCATGCGTAAATTTATTGATGGGTTTGATCATTTGTTTTAATGGCTCTACCAGGATTTGTATGGGTATTATCAATCATTGAAATTAATTTAAAAAATTAGTAACAATTTAAACCATTAAGGAATTAAGTTTCAATGCCGTTTCCTTAATAAATGAGAAGTTGTTAGTGCAGTTGTCAGGTCGAGCGGAGTCGAAACTCAACGCTTGGTCTCGACCCCGCTCGACTTGACAAACCGTCTTAAGGAAACGACATTGTATTAAGTTTTATTAAGCTTGGTAACCTTAATGCCTTAATGGTTTAAATTGGTATTAATGTTAATCAAAATCGAACTCATATTGCTCGTGGTAAAGTCTTTTAATGAGTAAGTTAGCACACGAACGTATCAAAAAAACATGCGTTATTATAACCTTATTTTTTGTCAAAAACAGATATCCGTTCATGATTTTTTTCTAACTTTACTAAAAACTATAAGTCATGCTATTAAAAAACATTGAAACCGCGCTAAACAAGCAAATTCGTATTGAAGCAGAGTCTTCGCAGACTTATTTATCCATGGCTTGTTGGGCTGAGGTTCATGGACTGGAAGGAATTGCACGATTTATGTTTACCCAATCGGATGAGGAGCGTTTGCACATGCTAAAATTAGTAAAGTATGTAAACGAACGTGGCGGCCATGCCCAAGTTACCGATCTGAAAGCACCGAAGACCACCTACAAAACATTCAAAGAAATGTTTGAAGAGCTCTACAAACACGAAATTTTTGTATCGGAATCGATCAATGACCTAGTGCATATTACTTTTGAGGAAAAGGACTATGCCACCCATAATTTCTTGCAATGGTATGTAGCCGAACAAATTGAAGAAGAAGCCACCGCCAAAATGATATTGGACAAAATCAACTTGATCGGTGATGATAAAGGAGGGTTATACCTTTTTGATAGAGACATTCAACAGTTAACGGTTAACCGTTCTGTCCCCAAAGTATGAATTAACTAAATTTTATTTAGTTTCAAAAGCACATTCGTCCTACTATTAATCTTTTGCCAAATGAGTAAAAAAGATAAAAATAAGGAAAAGAAAAAGGACAAAAAAAACCATCTTGCCAATATTAAGACAGCAAAGAAACTCAAATCAAAATGTTGTGAAAAATATAAAAAAGGGGAGGATCATCGTTGTGAACGCTGTCCGATGTTTGATTTACGGAAGAAAAAAAATAACCATTGATGGGTAGAACATAAAAAAACTCCAGAGGTATCTGGAGTTTTTTTATGGCAAAAATCTACTTCCCGAAGAAGTGGACTTCGCTGATCACCACTTCCGTAATATAGCGTTTTTCGCCGTTTTTGTCATCATAACTGCGATTGGTCAATTTTCCTTCCAAGGCTAGTTGAATTCCTTTGGTAACGAATTTTTCAATGATTTCGGCGGTTTTTCCCCAGGCAACTACACGGTGCCATTCGGTTTGTTCCACTTTTTCTCCTTTGTCGTTTTTGTAACTGTCGTTGGTGGCGATATTCAAATGGGCTACTTTTTTTCCTCCTTCAAAAGTTTTGATTTCTGGATCGTTCCCTACGTGACCGATTAACTGTACTCTGTTTTTCATTGCATTCATGGCGTGTAAATTTAAATTGTTAGTGTGTATATAATTTTTTATTGAAATTAACATTGATAGTCAGTGTTTCATTTCGACAGGGCAAAGATGAGACAGCTTCCAAAAGTTATTCGGTTGTTAACTGCTTACTTTCGGTTGTAATTATTTGTAACCGTTTGTAAGTGGGATTTTTGGAGTATATTTGGATATTAACAGAAGGATGCAAAAAAACGACTAATTCAAAAAGAAACGGGCAGTAGTATTCGCCTTAAAGTATCATCGAAACACTCATAAAAATGAATTGGTTAAAAAATATATTTTCTTCATCCAAAAAACAAGACCATAGTTTCGATAATAAAATTAAAGTCTCACTAGATGATTACATAGACGAAGAATTTATAAGTTACTTATATTTCAGTAACGAGCAATTAAAGATTGATTATATAGATAACATTAAAAAGATTTTAGAAGTAACTATGGAAAATGACAAAATTGAAAGAATTAAGTTTTCGGATTATTTCATTAAAAATAATATTAATATTCCTTTTATAATGGAAGTTGTAAAATTTGATGAATACAACGGTAAATTTAAACTTAGTAAATACTATACGGCATTAAATGTCATCAAATATAACATAGCTGGAAAAATCAACGACAAAGCTTATCTTTTTAAATTTGAAGAAGAGCTAGCTCACAATCACTTCAAATCTGATTTCAGAAATTACACAAGGATTGAAACCTTGTTTTCTTTTGGAGAAGCATTTCTTAAGGCAAATGAAATAAAAAAAATGACCCTATATTTTGATACCATTTATCACGACAATTATGACCTTAGCGAAGTTACTGTGTCAAATTTCCATCGCCGAATTGGTGATATTTATCTAGATATTCTTGATAAAATGGAAGCTTTAAAATGGTATAAATCTGGACTACAATTGAACTCAAAACTAGGGGTTAAAAAACTAATAGCAAATTTAGAAATGGAAAACTAGATTAAACAAAAATAGCTGAGTAATGAAATCCATCAAAACCAATCCATTATTTGAGTTCTATGTTGAAAATGATGTTTTAATAATTAACAACACACAACATTCAAAAGACAATGCGCACATAAAAATCGAAGATATTGAAAGTGTTGAACTCATTAGGGAGTTGAGTTTCTGGAACAAAGTGATGGAACAAACATTCGGGTTTCTTGTGAATGCAAAGTCAGAACGAGTAAGGATTCGGTTTGAAGATGGTTTTAAAGATATAGTAATAACCGATTGTGACAGTAAGAAAGCGGAAAGTTTGATTTATGAAGTGAATTGTTTGCTTCTAAAAACACAAAACCATAAATCCTAAATTAGCCCTGATAGAGCCGATATCCTCGTAACGAAGTGGAGAGATAAAGGCGAAAGCAGGAATCCATGTCCAAAGATAAAGCCTAATGATTGGCTACTAAAAATATGAACTGATGTTGAATATAAAAAGATAGTATTATGAAAACCTGCCTTGAATGTGGAGATCCCATTGTAGGTCGCGAAGACAAGAAATTCTGTAGCGACGGTTGTCGGAATGCCTACAACAACAAAATAAATAAGGATAGCACGAATTATATGCGCAATATCAATAACAAATTGCGAAAAAATTACCGAATTTTGTCGGAACTGAATGTGGAAGGAAAATCGAAAACGACTCGAGCCAAATTGATGAGCAAGGGATTTGATTTTGAGTTTTTTACCAATATTTTGAATACCAAAACTGGAAATACCTACTATTTCTTGTACGACCAAGGCTATATGGTTTTGGAAAATGATTTTTATATGCTCGTTAAAAAAGATATTTAATACCCCAAACCAAAACCATGAAAAAAAATTACACTTCGCTTATATCTGTTTTAGGGATCCTTGGGATTCTTGGATTGATTTATGCCACGACGATGCCGCAATGGTCGGCCGACGAGAACAAAAAAGTTACGGAGTTTTCGACTTCAAGAGCCTTGGAACATATAGAAAAAATTGCCAAACAGCCGCATTTTGTGGGTTCTCAAAATCACGAAGTAGTGGCCAATTATATCATTAAAGAACTTCAAAAACTAGGTCTGGAAACTACCGTTCAGGAAGGATTTATCTTGAGCGATATCGGAAACTTGACAGAATCGAAAAACTTGGTGAAATCGAAAAACATTATATGCCGCATCAAAGGAACGCAAAAAGGCAAGGCTTTGCTTTTGCTTTCGCATTATGATAGCGCACCGCATTCGTTTTCTCACGGGGCAAGTGACGATGCATCGGGTGTGGCGACGATACTGGAAGGGATTCGGGCTTACTTGAATGCGCAAACCAAACACAAAAACGACATCATTATACTGTTTACCGATGCAGAGGAATTGGGTCTAAATGGCGCCGCGCTTTTTGTGACGCAACATCAATGGGTAAAAGAAGTGGGATTGGTATTGAATTTTGAAGCCCGTGGTTCATCGGGACCGAGTTATATGTTGATGGAAACCAATAAAGGGAATGCCGGTTTGGTAAAAGAATTTGCCAAAGCAGGAGCCACGTATCCGGTTTCGAATTCGTTGATGTATAGCATTTACAAAATGCTGCCAAATGATACCGACTTAACGGTTTTTAGGGAGCAAGCCAATATTCAAGGGTTGAATTTCGCCTTTATTGACGACCATTTTAATTACCATACTGCTCAGGATGATGTAGCACATTTGGACAAAAACACGTTGAAACATCAGGGCTCGTACTTGATGCCTTTGCTGAATTATTTTTCGAATGCCAATTTGAACGGCATCACTGCAGCCGAAGATTACGTTTATTTTACAATTCCGTTTACGTTCATCAACTATCCTTTTGATTGGGTGATGCCAATGACATTGATCGCTGCTGGTTTGCTAATTGTATTGGTGTTTTTGGGGAAAGTCAAACGCATGTTGAAACTGAATGAAATTATGGGTGGGTTATGGCCCTTTTTAGGAGCATTGATTATTACGGGATTGATCACTTATTATGGATGGAAAGGATTGCTGTTATTGAATCCGCAATACAATGATTTACTCAACGGCTTTACCTACAACGGTCACGATTATATTGCGGCATTTGTATTGCTGAGCCTTTCGATTTGTTTTTTCTTTTATCAGATAGCCTCCAAGCCAAAAGTGACGATGAACCATTATGTTATTCCGTTATTGTTTTGGATTATAATAAATGGATTTCTTGCCAACAGTTTGCCAGGCGCAGGATTCTTGATTATTCCAGTGTATTTTGGACTGGTTGCTTTTGCGGTTTTTGTGTTTAGCCAAAGATCGAATTGGATAGTAAATCTTATTTGTGGCATTCCAGCCTTATTGATTCTTGCTCCGTTTTTTCATATGTTCCCTGTAGGTTTGGGGTTGAAAGTGTTGTTTGGGAGTGCTATTTTGACTGTTTTGACATTTGTGTTATTGTTGCCAATTTTTGGGGCTTTCTCCAAAAAAGGAAGCTGGTCCTTGTTGTTGTTTTTAATGGCTGCAGTCTTTTTGACGAAAGCCCAATACCACTCCGGTTATGAATTAGGTGAAGCCAAATCGAATAGTTTGGTGTATCTCTATAATGCCGATACCAACAAAGCCTATTGGGCGACGTATGACATCAATCTGGATTCTTGGACAAAAGGCTATTTGGGCGAAAAACCAAAAGGTGCAAAAATATTCAATGCTTTGAAATTATTCAGCAAATACAATTCGGAGTTTACCTACGCCGCCGAGGCGCCAAACAAAGGAATTGCCAAACCAACCATTACTTTTTTGAAAGACAGTGTTGTAGGTTTCAAAAGGTATTTAAAAATACAAATCACCCCAAACCGAAAGGTCAATCGCTATGATATTTTTGCCAATGAAATTATGACATTTTTCGATTTTAAGGCTAATGGAGTGGAAGCTTTGAATCAAAAAGGAAATGAATTGAAACGAAATGGTAAGAATTTTTTAAGATATTATGTAATCAATAACGAGCCTTTAGTATTGCAATTTACCATAAACAGAGCTACTGTTCTAGATATGGATGTAATGGAGAGTTCTTTTGATTTGATGACCAATCCAATTTTTGCGATGACCCAAAGAGAAGACTGGATGATGCCAACCCCTTTTGTTTTGAATGATGCAGTGGTGATCAGACAAAAAATAAAACCTACGCCGAAAGTTGTTGCTCCTGTTGTGAATCTTAGATGGGTACAACCGGAATTGGTGGATAGTTTGAAGGTGGTAAAGGATAGTTTGAGCATTAAGCAATAATTCTGAATTTTAAATGAGCCGCAGATTGGACGGATTGAACAGATAGTCACGGATTTTATGGTAATTTTTTTAAGGTCACAAATTGTGACCTTAAAAATTTAATCAACTTGCTTCCAAAAGATTAAAAATGACACAAATAAGCATATTAGGTTGTGGTTGGCTTGGTTTGCCTTTGACGAAAGCCTTAATGGCAAATGGGTTTTCAGTAAAAGGTTCTACTACATCTGAAGAGAAACTTTCTAGATTAAAAGCATTCGGAATTGTCCCTTTTTTAGTTGCGCTTGACAGCAAAAGGGTGACGGGTGCTATAAAAGAGTTCCTTGATGGAAGCCAAACTTTGGTGATCGATATTCCGCCACAATTGAGAGGAAAAAATATTGATTCTTCGACTTTGGAAGAAAAGATATTTGTAGAAAAAATAAAAACCTTGATTCCGTATATTGAAAAATCGACAATACAGAACGTACTTTTTGTGAGCTCGACGTCAGTTTATGGTGAATCTAATACAATTATAACCGAGGAAACCATTGCGAAACCCGATACCGATAGTGGCAAACAATTATTGGAAGTTGAATTGCTTTTGCAAAATAACCTAAACTTCAAAACCACAATTCTACGTTTTGGCGGACTCATCGGCGAAGACCGAAATCCAATACAGTTTTTGGCAGGAAGAGAAAACCTGGAAAATCCCGAATCGCCCATAAATTTTATTCATCAAGATGATTGTATTGGGATAATCTTAAAAATCATAACTACTGGTTCTTGGAATGAAATCTACAATGGCGTCAGTCCGTTTCATCCCACAAGAGAAAACTATTACACAAAAAAAGCAACCGAATTATCTTTAGTTTTGCCTAAATTTGACCATTCCAAACCTTCTAACGAAAAGCTTATTTTGAGTGACAAAGTAGAAAAAGTATTGGGTTATGCCTTTATTAAAACCAATTTGTAAGTTGAGAACAAAAATAAAAACCGTTTTTAAGTCTAAAGTAAATGCCATTGGATTACCAATTTTGGCTTTGTGCTGGGTGAGCTTTTTTTGGGGGACTACTTGGTTGGCCTCCAAAGAAGGTGTCAAACACATGCCGGCGTTACAACTTGCCGGAATTAGACAATTTATTGGAGGATCGTTATATCTTGCCTTCTTCTTGTTTAAAAAAACACCATGGCCCAAAGGAAAACAGTGGAAAACCATCATTATTCTGAGTTTGCTTAATTTTGTTTTCAGCAACGGTCTCAGTACTTGGGGTGTGAAATACATCAGTAGCGGGTTGGGGGCGATCATTGGTGCGATGGTTCCATTATGGATTGTGTTTATTAGTTTTTTTAAAGGCGAAAGGATTACACGATTGGCAGTATTTGGAATTGTTGTTTGTTTTGGTGGTGTTTGTGTTATCTTTTATGAACACCTACTTGATTTTTTGCAACCTGATTTTCAGTTTGGGATAGTACTTTCTATAGTAGCAACAATTACTTGGGCTTTTGGCACTTTATATACCAAGAAAAAAGCGGCTAGTTTCAATCCGTATTTTAGTTTAGGATTGCAAATGTTTATTTCCAGTATTTTTCTTTTTGCTTTTGTAGGCGCTTCGGGAACGAGTATTCCTGTTACTGAAATCCCCGTTAATTCTTGGTTGTCTATTGCTTATTTAGTGATTATTGGTTCGGTGTTGACCTTCATCGCGTTTATTTATGCGTTGCAAAAACTCCCTACCGAATTGAGTAGTGTCTATGCTTATGTCAATCCAATTGTGGCGGTTATTTTGGGTTCTTTTATATTCGGGGAATCGTTAACTACGGCAATTATTTTTGGCGGAAGCGTTACTTTAATTGGATTGTATCTGATTAATTATGCCATGCGAAAAAAGAAAAATAGTAGTGAACCGATAACGGAGGTTAGTTAGTTTTTAACTATTCTGGTCGTAGTTTTTAGTGTTGTCTATAAACATTGTAATTCACTTCCTTAACAATATTTACAAAAAAGTGAGCCTGTTTTAAAAATAAAAAAATTCCCATTTGCCAAGATTAGATTGACAAATGGGCTTTTATTTTAAGTTCATTTATAAATTACCAGATTTTCACTCTTTTCTCCGGAGCGACATACATGCCATCGCCTAGTTTGATATTAAACGCTTTGTAAAAAGCATCAACGTTTTGTAACGGAACATACGATCTAAACATTGCTGGTGCATGCGGATCTGTTTTTACTCGATTTTTCATCGCTTCATCACGCGTTTTAGCTCTCCAAATGGTTGCCCACGAAATATAAAATCGTTGTTCCGGCGAATAACCATCAATTAATTCAGGTCTTCCGTTTTCTTTTAAAAACAATTGTAAACCATCATAAGCCGCATTGATTCCTCCTAAATCACCAATATTTTCACCCAATGTAAATTTTCCGTCCACATGAATTCCCGGTAATGGTTCCAAAGCAGAATACTGGTCAGCCAATGCGGTTCCTAATTTTGTGAATTGGGTTAAATCGCTGTCAGTCCACCAATTAAATAAATTTCCTTCGGCATTGTATCTTGATCCGGAATCATCAAAACCGTGTGAAATTTCGTGGCCAATTACCGCTCCAATTCCACCGTAATTCACGGCCTCATCTGCTTTATAATCATAAAATGGTGGCTGAAGAATTGCAGCGGGGAATACGATTTCATTATAGTTTTTTCCATAATACGCATTTACTGTTTGAGGAGCCGTTCCCCAACGCCAACGCGTTTTATCCACCGGTTTGCCCAAATCATTTATGTTTTCTTGAAATGCCCAACGAGAAATGGCATTCCTATTATCATAATAATTTCCGCGTTGATCGCTTCCTTTAACCACTAGTTTAGAATAGTCTTTCCATTTATCTGGATACCCAATTTTTATTGTAAGTTTATCTAACTTTTCAATTGCTTTGATTTTGGTTTCTTGAGACATCCATGCTAGATTGTTAATTCTGATTTCATAGGCGCGAATGATGTTTTTAATCATGGTTCGAGCTTTTTCTTTAGCTTCAGCAGGAAATTTTTTATCCACATATAATTTCCCTAGAGCTTCTCCAACCGTACTGTTTACTACGGCTAAAGCTCTTTCCTCTTTTGGTCTTTGTTTTAATGCCCCTCGAAGTGTTTTGTCGTAAAATTCCCAGTTAGCAGTTTCAATTTCTGTAGTCAAAACATCCGAAGATTTATTAATTAATGTCCATTTTAAATAGGCTTTCCAATCCTCAATTTTGTTTTCTGCAAAAATGCCCTGTAACGCCTGCATGTATTTTGGTTGCGATACAATTACCGAATCTAAATGAACAATTCCAACGCCTTTTATGTATTTATCCCAACTGACAGCTGGCGCTAACTTTTGCAAATCGGCAACAGCCATCGGGTTGTATGCTTTTCTTGTATCTCTACTCTCCACCCTATCCATTCTTGGCGTTGCCATTGCCGTTTCAAGAGCCAATACTTTTTGTGCATTCGCTTTGGCCTGTTCTGGGTTGTCACCAATAAACTGTAGCATTCTTGCTACGTGCACTACATATTTTTCGCGTTTTTCTTTAGAATCAGCATCGTCAGAAACATAATAATCTCTGTCTGGCAGACCTAAACTTCCAACACTAATTGTTACCACATTTCTATTGCTATTTTTGGCGTCTGGACTAACGTATAGGCCGTAAAAACCAAGCCCTCCTTGTGGTTCCATTTCAATTAAAAGAGTGTTTAAATCTCCAATGGATTGTATAGAGTTTATTTTTTTTAAGGTTGTTTTTATCGGATTGATTCCAAATTTGTTTCTGGAAACAGAATCCAAATAGGTTTTATAAACAATAATTGCCTTTGCCTGATCTGATTTTGGATCTAATTTTTTATTGTTTACCGACTCTTTTAGAAGTGCCAAAACATCATTATCTGTTTTTTGGCGCAATTCGTCAAAACTGCCCCAGCGGGTTTTATCATTTGGAATTTCTGTTTTGTCAAGCCAAGAGCCATTTACATATCTAAAAAAATTGTCGCTTGGTTTAACAGATTTATCCATTAAATCAAGATTGATGCCGGGTTTCTTAGCCGAAGGATCACTTTGTGCCTGACTAATTGTGGATCCAAAGAAAGCGGAAATCACAAAAAAGAGTGGTGCAGTAAATTTGTTTTTCATTTTTTGGTGCTATTTTGTATTAAAGTTTATGTTAAAATCACTATAAGTTAAATTTACTAAAAAAAGAGTTCCATTTCGTATTTTTGCGCCAAATTAAAATTATGTTATCTATTTTTAAAAAATACAGGATCTATATTGGTGTTTTATTGATTTTTTCTATTATCACTATTACTTTGTTTTATTCCGCTTTAAAACCCACTAAAACATTACCTATTTATAATCCTGCGGATGTGAATCCAGAATTGGTGGATACTACAGTACAATATATTAGCAAATATCATACGATTGCCGATTTCTCTTTTGTGAATCAAAACGGGAAAACGATTACTCAGAAGGATTATGGAGGAAAAATTTATGTTGCTGATTTTTTCTTTACCACTTGTGGATCCATTTGCCCAAAAATGACCACTAATTTGGTGGAGGTTCAAAAAGCAATTATCAATAACCCGAAAGTCATGTTGCTTTCCCATACCGTTTTTCCGGAAACCGACAGTGTTTCGGTATTAAAAGAATATGCTATAAAAAATGGTGTTATTGACAATAAGTGGAACTTGGTTACAGGTGATAAAAAGGAAATTTATGCCATGGCGAGAAAATCCTACTTGGCCGTAAAATTGGGAAGACCGGAACAATTGTATGATATGGTGCATACCGAAAATTTTGTTTTGGTGGATCAAAAGAGACGCGTTCGCGGTTTTTATGACGGAACCAAGAAGGAAGATATGAAGCGATTGATAGAAGATATTAATTGGCTTAGTGTGAATGAAAAAAACGAGTAAAACTGATAATTATCATCTTTAATTATAATAAAAAATGTATTTTTGCAATCTTAATTCAATCTAAATAAGCTTTGCAAACAACGATACATTCTCTCAAAAAAGGCCAAAAAGCCATTATACTTGATTTTGATATCGATACTATACCATTAAAATTACTCGAAATGGGTTGTTTGCCGGGCAATGAAGTCGAATTACTTCAAATTGCTCCTTTTGGAGATCCTTTGTATTTGAATATTAATGGTTCACATCTTGCTATTCGTATCGAAACGGCTAGTATAATTGAAGTGGAACTCATTAAAAACAAAGAAAAATGAGTTTAAAAAACATCAATGTTGCTTTAATTGGAAATCCAAACGTAGGGAAAACTTCGGTTTTTAATCAACTTACGGGCTTAAACCAGCAAGTGGGGAATTATCCCGGAATTACTGTGGAGAAAAAAATTGGGTTTTGTAAACTACCCAACAATATCAAAGCCAATATTCTTGATTTGCCTGGAACATATAGTTTAAACGCCAGTTCCATTGATGAAAGTGTGGTAATCGAGTTATTGCTCAATAAAAATGACAAACTCTATCCAGACGTGGCATTGGTGGTTACCGATGTGGAGAATCTGAAACGAAATTTACTCCTTTATACTCAAATAAAAGATCTTGAAATTCCAACCATTTTAGTCATTAATATGGCAGATAGGATGGAACACAAAGGGATTACTCTTGATATTCCGTATCTCGAAGAACATCTTAAAACTAAAATTGCACTGGTTAGTTCCAGAAAAGGACACGGAATTGAGGAATTAAAACAATTGATTGTTACTTACAAGACCATTTCTAGTGAACCATGTTTGAATGCTTCGAGTATTGATGTGGATTATTTCAATAGTCTACGTCATGCGTTTCCAAATCAGCTGTTGTATAAATTGTGGTTGGTCATTACGCAAGATGTGAACTTTTTGAATTTGGAACGTAATGAAATCCGGAGCTCGTTTACCAAATCGCATTCGGATTTGAAACGATTGCAACAAAAAGAAACCATCAAACGCTATCAATTTATAAATGATGTTCTAAAAGAGGGACTAAAAGTAGATTCCAGTATTGCGAAAGATTTTCGATCAAAAATTGACCGCGTACTGACCCATAAAATATGGGGTTATGTTATTTTCTTTTTGATCTTATTTGTGATAGATCGGA
>Ga0210379_10000177_pt1 | contig 18592 bp, 17 predicted proteins | sample PLMedo_2_FD_155468 | JGI IMG/M metagenome (GOLD analysis project Ga0210379, IMG submission 155468) | Groundwater sediment microbial communities from an aquifer in East River, Colorado, USA - PLM4_32_coex redo | ecosystem: Environmental > Terrestrial > Soil > Riparian zone | place: USA: East... | reverse complement strand
GCACGACGAATACCGCCCCGATCACACCCTTGAACAGGATGAGTCCGAGTTTGAACGGAAGCAGAATCAATCCCACCAGGACGTGTAGCATGAGCACTGCCAGGACCCACGCTGCCAGGACGCCGATAGCGCCCAGCACCATCAAGTCGATCATCGCCTTCCTCCATCGAGCCGCGCGCAGCGGGCTCGACTTGGTGTACCCGCCGCGCGCGAATCCATTCGACGGCGTCCGCCGCTTGATCCGCGCGCTCGCGTTGCCCCTGGTGTGCGCAGCCTGCGTTCCCGCCGGCGCCCTCGCCGCCGAGCCGCCGGCGCCCGGGTCGCTCGCGCCCGACCCGCTGCGCTACGTGTCGCCGAGCCGGCCGTACCGGATCGCGCACACGGCGCTGGACCTCGACGTCGATCTGGAGCAGCGGCGAATCGCCGGGAGCGTCACCCACACCGTCAGTTCCCTTCGCGACGGCCTCGCGGAAATCGCGCTGAATTGCGTCGAGCTCGTGGTCGATTCCGTGACCGTCGACCGGGCGCGCGTGCGTTTCGACTATCCCGTCACCACCGGGTTGAGCACGTCTTGGATCGGGAGCGCGCCCGAGGCCACCGCCGACGACCGGCTCGTCGTGTATCTGGCGACGCCCCTCGCGCGCGGCGCCACCGCTGCGGTAACCGTCCACTACCGGGGCGAGCCGAAGATCGGCCTCTACTGGATTCGACCCGAGAAGGGCATCCCGGAGAAGCGACTCGAGGTCTGGTCCCAGGGCGAGGGCGAAGACAACCGGTACTGGATCCCGTGCAACGACTACCCCAACGACAAGTCGACGTTCGAGGGACGCTTCCGGGTGCCGAGAGGTTACACGGCAATATCGAACGGCACGCTGGTCGACAGCCGCGATGCCGGCGATCGCACCGAGTTCTACTGGAAGCTCGACCAGCCGCAGGTGAGCTATCTCATCATGCTCGCGGTCGCGAAGTACCGCATCTACGAACAGAAGTGGCGCGACCTCCCGCTCATGTACGTGGTTCCGCCCAACACCGACGACGCCACCATCCTGCGCGGCTACGGACTCACCCCCGACATGATGGAGTTCTTCGAAAAGACCATCGGCATCGACTATCAGTACCCCAAGTACGCGCAGGTGTCGGTGCAGGATTTCATTTACGGGGGAATGGAGAACACGTCGGCCACGGTCATGAACATGCGCACCCTCTACGACGAGCGCGCCGAGCTGACGCGCAAGGAGCAAGGCCTCGTCGCGCACGAGCTCGCCCACCAGTGGTGGGGCGACATGGTCACCTGTCGCGAATGGAGCCACATGTGGCTCAACGAAGGCTTCGCCACCTACTACGCGTACCTGTACCGCGAGCACCACGACGGCGAGGACGCCTTCCGGTACCAGATGCGGTCCGCGCAGATGGATGTGGTAAACGGCGATAACACCGAGCCGCGGCCGATGGTGGTCGATTTTTTCAACCGCGCCGATGCGCGTAACAACGCCCAGGTCTACGTCAAGGGCGCGAGCGTGCTCCACATGTTGCGCTTCCTGCTCGGCAACGCGCTCTACCACGAGACCATTCGTCACTACGGCGAGGCGCACAAGTTCGGCGTCGTGGAAACCCAGGATCTGATGCGGGCGGTCAAGGACGTCACCGGCGAGAACCTGGATTGGTTCTTCGAGCAGTGGGTATTTCTGGCCGGACACCCCAAGTTCAAGGTGACGAAATCATGGGACAAGACGGCGAACGTGTTGCGCCTGAAGGTCGAGCAGACCCAAAAGACCGGCGGCCTCGTCCCGGTGTTTCGTGTCCCGTTGGACATCGAGATCACGTGGGACGGCGGGCAGGCGCTGCACCGCGTGACGATCGAACAGGCGACCCAGGACTTCTACTTCCAGGTGCCATCGGAACCCAGGATGGTGGTCTTCGACAAAGGTGACTGGATCTTGAAGACGCTGGAGTTTCCGAAGCTGGTCGGCGAGCTCACCTACGACCTCGAACACGGCGACTACACGACGCGGATCCGCGCCGTGGAGGCACTGAGCGCAAAGGGATCCGACGAGCGTACGGTGCCCGCGCTGCGCTCGGCGCTGGCGGCCGAGGGCCACTACGGTCTGCGGCGCGAGGCGGCGCTGGCGCTGGGCAAGGTGGGCACGCCGGCCGCCATGGCCGCGCTGGTCGAGGGGCTCGAGATCAGCGACGCGATGGTTCGGCTCGCGTGCGTCGAAGCACTCGGCAGCTTCTATGGCAACGAGTCGGCGGCCGCGCCGCTGGAGCGAATCGTGGAGCACGACCTTGCCTACGGCGTGCGCGCGGAGGCACTCACGAGCATGGTCAAGATTCGTTCGGAGCGCGCGACGCGCGTGTGCACGAAGGCTCTCGGCCAGGAGTCCGACCGCAGCATCGTGCGCAACGCCGCCATCAACGGGCTGGTGGACCTCAAGGCCACCGACGCGATGCCGCGCATCAAGCCGTACTGCGGCGCCGGCAATCGCCGAGAGCTGCGTCACGTCGCCATCGCGGGGTACGCCAAGCTGGCGAAGGAGCTCGAGAAAGACGTCGATCGCCGCAAGGCGGCGGAGGCATTGGCACCCGGTCTCGACGACTGGTTCCTGCGCACGCGCGAGGCCACCATCGATGCGCTCACCACCATCTCGCACCCCGCGTCGGTCAACCCGCTGCGCCGGGTGGCGTCCACGGACCCGCTTGAGGCGGTGCGTGCGCGCGCCCGCAAGGCGGCCGACCGCATCGAAGCCGAAGCGCGCTCGGCCGGGGGCAAGACCGACCAGAGCGCCGAAATTCAGGATCTCAAGCGGCGAGTCGAGGAGATGCAGAAGGAGCTGGACCGGTTGCGCCCGCAGCACGCGGTCCCGGTCGACCATTAGGATGATAACACGTTATCCAGAAATAGGTTATAAAGGTTTTGATATGCGGGGTTGATTTTGCTAAACGTTTCACATAGTCTATTACCGGTTGCTGCTGGCGGGCGGTTCGGATACAGTCGGGCAACTTTGTGGGATGCACCCGGCCCGACCGCCGCATCGCAAAGCGCCCCGGGATCTGCCCCGTGAAAACGGACAAGGACCGATACCGGGCAGCGCGGCAGGCGGGGCTGCTGACGACGATCCCGTTTCTGATGGCCGTGCCGCCGATCGCCGGTCTTCTGATCGGTCGATATCTCGACAACAGATTCAGTCTGCAACCGCTCTTCACCATCGTTTTTATGCTGCTGGGGTTCGCCGCGGGCGTGCGCGAGGTGAGGCTCGTCCTGAAGAAGGCGAACGCCCCGGACGAGGACGGAGACAAGCGTGACCGAAAGACGCCATAGCGCCGCGGGCGCCATTTGGTCGGCCACCGACCCCGGATTCCTGCGCCGCGTGCGCAAGACCGCGATCGTTCTCGGGATCGGCGTCGCCGCCCCGATCGCGACCTACCACGGTCTCGCGCCGGCGGCGGGCTGGCTGCTCGGCGTCGGCTGGTCCGTCGTCAATCTGGCGGCAACCGAATCGATCGCGCGGCTGGTACTGACGCTCGAGCCACGCAGCAAGGCGCAGATCGCACGCCGACTCGCCGTCAAGTTCGGGCTTCTCTACGGCGTCGCGGTGGTGCTGCTCGCGCTCTTGCACGTGCCGGCGCTGTGGTGGGCGGCCGGGTTCACCTGGCCCCTGTTCGTGGCCATCATGAAGGCGGTTGGCCGAACCTACCTCGGGCTCGACGCGGTGCCCGGACTGTCGGGCGCGCCCCGGCGAATGTCGTAGTCGCATGGTCTGGACGAACCTAATCGAACACCTGGGCGGGGCACCGCTCCACCTGGCGAACACCGAAGCGGCGACCCACGCGGAGGGGGCGCACGAGGCGGTGCACGAGCTCCCCAGCCTGATCAAGCTCATCACGACCTTCATGGATGAGTCGCCGCTCAAGCATTTCCTGCTCGAGTGGGAGGGGATGATCTACGCGTTCGTGATCGCAGCGCTCCTGATCCTGGTGGCGCACCTGGCGGCCAGGAACCCGCGCATGATCCCGGGCCGCCTCCAGAATGTCGTCGAGATGGTGGTCGAGGGCCTGTCGAATTTCATCGTCGGGGTCCTGGGTCCCGAGGGTCGCGGCTTCGTGCCGTTTCTGGGCACGCTATTCGTCTACATCCTCGCGATGAATCTCTCGGGCGTACTGCCGCTCGGAAAATCGCCGACCTCGAGCCCGAACACGACCGTCGCGCTGGCGCTGTGCGTGTTCGCGTACGTCCACTTCATCGGGCTCACACGCAACGGACCGGTGGGGTACCTCAAGCATTTGGCGGGAAACCCGAAGAGCCTGGTCGAGTGGCTGTTCGTCCCGCTGATGTTGCCCATCCACGTGATTGGCGAGATCGCCCGGCCCGTAAGTCTTTCGCTCCGACTCTTTGGTAACGTGACCGGCGAGGACGTGCTGTTGTTCGCGTTCTGCAGCCTGGGCGTCACCACCCTGGCGGCGATCGGCTCTCCGGTCGGCATCCCGTTCCAGGTCCCGTTCATTCTGCTCGCATTCATGACCAGTTTCATCCAGGCGCTCGTGTTCACGCTCTTGAGCACGATTTACATCCTGTTGTGGCTGCCCCACGAGCACGCAGAGGAAGCGCACCACTAACCGTCCCAACCCGTAAGGAGGAAGAGAGAATGGATACTTCATCGGCACTAAGTCTGGCACTCCCGATCGGCCTCGGTCTCGCGGCGATCGGATCGGGCATCGGTTTCCAGGGAGCCATCGGCAAGGCGATGGAAGCGATCGGCCGCCAGCCCGAAGCGTCGGGCAAGATTCAGACGGCGATGATCATCGGCGCCGGTTTGATCGAAGCGCTGACGATCTACGCCTTCGTGACCGTGTTCCTGTTGATGAGCAAGATCCAGTAAGACAGCCGGGGCGGGATCGCCGGGCGTGCTGTACGCCCCGGCGTCGCGCTCGAGGAGTGTGAGATGGAACTCCAGTGGAAAGCGTTACTGACCCAGGTCGTCGGGTTCCTGATCGTGATGTGGCTCCTGCGCAAGTACGCGTGGGGAAAGCTGCTCGCGTTCACCGAGAAACGACGGCAACACATTGCGTCCGAGTTCGAGTCCATCGACCGGGCGCGGGCGGACGCCGAGGGGCTGCACCGCAAGTATGACGAGGAGCTCGCCGGCATCGAGACGACGCGCCGCGTGCGCATCGAGAAGGCCGTGCACGAGGCGAGCGCCGTCGCCAGCCAGCTCCGGGACGAGGCCAGGCGCGAGGCGGTGGCCATGCGCGTCAAGGCGACCCGGGACATCGAGCTGGAGATGGACAAGGCCAACCTGGTCTTCCGCGACCACATGGTCAGTTCGGTGATCGGCGCGACGGAGAAGGTCATCCGGCAGCGGCTGGACGACGCGCAGCACCGCCGGCTGATCAACGAGTTCCTGGACGAAGTCGCTTCTCGTCCGGCGGAGCGGTAGGCCGTGGCGCTCGGCAGCATCGGCAGACGTTACGCACGCGCGTTGTTCGACGCCGCGAAGGCGGAGGACGTCGTGGACCAGGTCCACGACGACGTGGTGAGTTTTGCCCGGCTGGTCGAGAGCGACGCGGCGTTCCGCCGTTTTCTCTCATCGCTGCGCATCACCAAAGACGAGAAGAAGGATTTGATCGCTCGCGCCATCGGCGATCGCGCTTCCGGCCTGTTCGTGAAGTTCGTCCTGCTCCTGATCGACACCAAGCGCATGGACAACTTCGACGATATCTCCGATGCCTTCGTCGAGCTCTACGAGGAACACGCCGGGATCATCCGCGTGGGCGTCGTCACCGCGGTCGAGCTCGACTCTGCGCTGGAACGCAAGGCGAAGGAGACGATCGAGCGCCGCACCGGCAAGCGGGCCCAGTTCGTCAAGCGCGTGGACCCGGACATCATCGGCGGCATGATCATGATCGCGGGCGGCCGCATCATCGACGGAAGCATCCGCAACCAACTGAGCGAGTTGCGCAAGCAGTTGCTGGAAACGCATTAGTCAAATCGACTCCGAGGAGTGAGCAATGGCGTTTAGACCCGAAGAAGTGAGTTCGATCATCCAGGCGCAGCTTCAGAAGTCCGACCTGAAGCTCGAGATGGAGTCCGTCGGCACGATCCTCCAGGTGGGCGACGGGATCGCGCGCATCTGGGGCCTCGAGGAAGCGATGGCGGGCGAGCTGCTCGAGTTTCCCGGCGGGGTCATGGGCATGGTGCTGAATCTCGAAGCGGACAACGTGGGCGCGGTGCTGTTCGGCTCGGATACCGCGATCAAGGAAGGCGACACGGTCAAGCGCACGGGCAGGGTGGGACAGGTGCCGGTGGGCGAAGCCCTGCTGGGGCGGGTCGTGAATTCGCTCGGCCAGCCCATCGACGGCAAGGGGCCGATCGCGGCCAAGATCTTCGCGCCGGTCGACGCGGTGGTACCCAACGTCGTCGAGCGCCAGCCGGTGAAAGAGCCGCTCCAGACCGGCCTGAAAGCCATCGACTCGATGATTCCGATCGGCCGCGGGCAGCGCGAGCTCATCATCGGTGACCGCCAAACCGGAAAGACCGCGATCTGCATCGACACCATCATCAACCAGAAGACCAGCGGCGTGTACTGCATCTACGTCGCCATCGGCCAGAAGGAATCGACGATTGCGCAGCTGGTGCGCAAACTCGAGCGGCACGGCGCGATGGAATACACGACCATCGTGAGCGCGTCGGCGAGCGACCCGGCGCCGCTCCAGTTTCTGGCTCCGTACGCCGGCGCCGCGATGGGCGAATATTTCCGCGATCGCGGCAAGCACGCGGTGTGCTTCTACGACGACCTTTCCAAGCACGCGCAGGCGTACCGGCAGATGTCGCTGCTGCTGCGCCGGCCGCCCGGACGCGAGGCGTACCCGGGCGACGTCTTCTACGTGCACGCGCGTCTGCTCGAACGCGCCGCCAAGCTTTCCGAGAAGCTGGGAGGCGGCTCGCTCACGGCGCTCCCGATCATCGAGACGCAGCTGGGCGACGTGACCGCATACATCCCGACCAACGTGATCTCCATAACGGACGGCCAGATCTTTCTCGAGGGCGACCTGTTCTACTCCGGCATTCGCCCCGCGATCAACGTCGGCATATCCGTGTCGCGCGTGGGGTCGAACGCCCAGACCAAGATGATGAAGCAGGTGGCCGGCCGGTTGCGCCTGTCACTCGCCCAGTACCGCGAGCTGGCCGCGTTCGCGCGCTTCGGCTCGGACCTCGACAAGGCGACCCAGGCCCAGTTGACGCGCGGCGCGCGGATGGTCGAGATCCTCAAGCAGGACGAAGACGTGCCGCTGGCGACCGAGAAGCAGGTCCTCCTGATCTTCTGCGCGAACGAGGGCTTGCTCGACGACCTGCCGACCGAGTCGCTCAAGCGCTTCGAGACGGAGTTCTTCGCGTTCATGGACGACAAGTACCTGGACGTGGTCTCGCAGCTGCGCGACAAGCGGGCGTTCGACAAGGCGATCGAAGACGAGGCGCGGAAGGCGGCCCGCGAGTTCAAGGCCGCGTTCGAGAAGTCACTCGGGGCGAAGGCGTAACCAGAGAATCCGAGCCATGGCAACCCTTCTGGACCTGAAACAGCGGATTCGAGCGGTCGAGAACATCCGCAAGATCACCCGGGCAATGCAGCTCGTGGCGGCGGCGAAGCTCAACCGCGCGCAGACCCGGGCCCACGCGGTGCGCCCGTTCGCCGAGGAGCTGGATCGCGTGCTGGGGGGCCTCGCCGGCGGCGGCGTCGACGAGGCGGCCGACGTCCAGATCGAGTTCACCTTCGCGGACGCCACCCCCCCGGTGCGCACGACGCTGGGTCGCATCTTCTCGCAGCACGACGTGCGCAGGCCCGGTATCGTGCTGGTGACGTCGGACCGCGGACTGTGCGGGGCGCTCAACACCAACCTGATTCGCGCGGCGCAGAACTTCATCAAGGAGAATTCCGACAAGGAGTGCAAGCTGGTCGTAATCGGAAAAAAAGGACACGCGTTCTTTCGACGGCGCCCGACCCCGATTCTCTACCACCGCACCGGCATCAGCGACAAACTCGAACTCGCGGAGATCAAGGAAGTGACGGGCAAGCTCGTCGAGCTGTACCACACCGATCAGGTGGACGCGCTCTACTTTATCTACGCCAAGTCGATCCGGGCCGCGCTCTACCGGATCACGACCCAGCGGTTTTTGAGCATTCCGCCGGTCGAGGGCAAGCAGGCCGACGACAACTACCTAGTCGAACCCGGCCGCAACGAACTCTTCGCCGACCTCATTCCCCTCTTCGCCACGTCGCAGGTGTTCTCGGCGCTGGCGGATTCGTTCGCGTCGCAGTACGGCGCGCAGATGGCGGCGATGCAGCAGGCCACCAAGAACGCGGATGAGCGCCTGAACGACCTGGTCATCGACCGAAACCGGCTGCGCCAGGCGACCATTACCAAGGAGCTCGCGGAAATCGTCGGAGGCGCCGAGGCGCTGAGATAGACACACGAACGGGAGAGGACGAACATGGATGCAAACGTGAATACGGCGCGCGGTGCCGCGCCGGCGAGGGCAACGGGCGCGGGCAACGTCGGCAGGATCACGCAGGTGATCGGCCCGACGCTCGACGTGGGCTTCCCGTCCGGAAAGCTCCCCGCCATCTATAACGCGCTCAAGATCGAAGACCCGGCGCGCGGGATCGACCTCACCTGCGAGGTCTCGCTCCACATCGGAGACAACACGGTCCGGGCGATCGCGATGAAGTCCACCGACGGTCTCGTGCGCGGCATGGCGGTCATCGACACGGGCGCGCCGATCACGGTGCCGGTCGGCGCGCAGTCGCTGGGCCGCATCTTCAACCTGCTGGGCGAGCCCATCGACGGCAAAGGCCCGCTCGCCGACCCCGGCAAGCGCTATCCGATTCACCGCGCGGCGCCGAAGCTCGAAGACCAGGCCACGGAAGTTCAGCAGCTCGAAACCGGCATCAAGGTCGTGGATCTGCTGGCGCCGTATGCGAAGGGCGGCAAGATCGGTCTCTTCGGCGGGGCCGGCGTGGGCAAGACCGTGCTCATCCAGGAGCTCATCCGCAGCATCGCCACCGAGCACGGCGGCTACTCCGTGTTCGCCGGCGTGGGAGAGCGCACGCGCGAGGGCAACGACCTGTGGCTGGAAATGAACGAGTCCGGCGTGGTGACCAAGACCTGCCTCGTCTTCGGCCAGATGAACGAACCGCCCGGCGCGCGCCTGCGCGTGGGGCTGACCGGCGTCACCATCGCGGAATACTTCCGTGATGAAGAGAACCAGGACGTGCTCCTCTTCGTCGACAACATCTTCCGCTTCGTCCAGGCCGGCTCGGAAGTGTCGGCGCTTTTGGGGCGCATGCCGAGCGCGGTGGGCTACCAGCCGACGCTGGGGACGGAAATGGGCGGGCTGCAGGAGCGCATCTGCTCGACCAAGAAGGGTTCGATCACCTCCGTGCAGGCCATCTACGTCCCGGCCGACGACATCACCGACCCGGCCCCCGCGACGACGTTCTCGCACCTCGACGCGACGACCGTGCTCTCGCGTCAGATCGCGGAGCTCGGCATCTACCCGGCGGTTGATCCGCTAGCGTCCACCTCGCGCATCTTGAGCCCGGCGGTGGTCGGCGAGGAGCATTTCCGGGTGGCGCGGCAGGTGCAGGAGATCCTCCAGCGCAACAAGGAACTCCAGGACATCATCGCGATTCTGGGCATGGACGAGCTGTCCGAGGACGACAAGCGCGTGGTCAATCGCGCGCGCAAGATTCAGCGTTTTCTGTCGCAACCGTTCTTCGTCGCGGAAGTCTTCACCGGGTCGCCCGGCAAGTACGTCAAGATTCAGGACACCATCCGCGGCTTCAAGGAGATCATCGAGGGCAAGCACGACGACGTGCCGGAGCAGGCCTTCTACATGGCGGGGTCGATCGACGAGGTCGTCGAGCGCGCCCGCACGATGGGTTAGGGCGCGAATCGAAAGCGGGGATACGACCATGGCGACCGCCGCCACGTTCAACTTCAAGGTGCTGACGCCCAGCCGCACGGTGCTGGACGGCGAAGTGGTGTCGATTGTGGTTCCAGGCGGGGCTGGTTATCTCGGCGTGCTCGCGCACCACGCGCCGCTCATCACGACCCTGCTCGAGGGCGAGCTGACGGTTCGATTCCAGGACAACCGCGTCGCCCATTATCGCGTGGGGCGAGGCCTGCTCAAGGTCGCCCACAATCAGGCGGTGCTGCTCACGGAGTCGATCGAAGAATCGCCGGACGAGCGGGCCTGACGCGGTTTAGGCGGATTCGGGCAGGTCGCTCCAGCCGGTAGCTCCCCGGTCCTCTGCGGCGGTGGCGCCGGATGCCGATGGACGCGCCCCCTGGACGGCTCCTTCCGACATCCTCGACATCTCGTCGGTTTCAACCGGGATCGCAAACGTGAACGTGCTGCCGCGGCCGCTTTCGCTCCGAACCGAGATGCGGCCGCCGTGCAATTCGACGATGTGTTTGGCAATCGCCAGGCCGATCCCGAGCCCGCCCCAGCGCCGCGTGGACGAGCCATCCAGCTGCCGAAACGTGTCGAAGATCTTGGCCAGTTGATCCTTGGCGATCCCGGCGCCGGTGTCGGCGACCTCGACCACCACACAACCGTTCTCCCGGCGCGTGCTCAATTCTATTCTCCCGCCGCGATCGGTGAACTTGATCGCGTTTTGAACCAGGCAGCTCACGACCTGGCTGATCCGGCGATTGTCGATGTACACCACCGGGATCTCGTACCCCGGTTTGAACGTTACTTCGATGCCCTTCGACGCCGCGGCCTCCGTCATCTTCGGCCACAGCGCCCGCACGACGTCGTGGATGTGCGAGAGGCTGAAGGTCAGCATCGCGCCCGTCATTTCCAGCTTCGACAGGTCCAGCAGGTCGTTGATCAGGCGCAGCAGGTGCTCGCCGTTTTCGGCGATCACGTCCAGGAAGTGCTTGCGATCGGCATCGTCGACCAGTCCGTCGCGCATGGCTTCCGTGTAGGCGATGATCACCGACAGGGGCGTGCGCAGTTCATGGCTGATGTTGGCCAGAAACTCAGTCTTCATCTGGTCGACTTCGCGAAGCCGCTGGTTGGCGTCCTGCAGGTTCTTGTTCTGCAAAATGATCTGCTGCTCGAGCATCTTGCGCTGCGAGATGTCGTGGACCAGCACCTGGATGAAGGTGTCGGACTTGATCTCCACCAGGCTCGCGCTGATGTCCACGTACATCGAGCCGCCGTCACGCCCGACCAGCCGGCGGTCCACGAACGAACGCGATTTCTGGCTCATGATGTTGATGAAGTCGCGGCGGGCCTGGAACTGGTCCTCGGCCGGAAACAGGTCGAAATACGACTTCCGCAGCAGGTCCTCTTCGGTCAAACCGAGCGCCTCGCTGCACTGGCGGTTGACCTCGACAATCCGTCCGCTGCTGCGGTCCAGCAGGATGATGATGTCGCTGGCGTTGCGCTGGAGCGTGCGATACCGTTCCCCGAGATCCTTCGCCTCGGCGAGCAGCATCGCGTGCTCGATTACCCCGCTGGCAATGTTGGCGCAGTTCACGAGTTTTTCCAGGTCGGTGTCGTCGAGGGCATTGGGCACGTGGCACCCGACGTTCAGGGTGCCGATGACGTCGCCGTGCGCGATCAGCGGCGCCACCATGTCAGAGCCGAGCCGCTCTTCCGTCATCACCTCGAGGAAACGGCCGTCGGTGGCGATATCGCGACGGAGGATCGCGCGCCGTTTCAGAAACACCCACCCCACGACCGACTTGTCGTTGAGGGGAATCACGCGTCCCTCGCCAGCTCTCTCCCCGGTCCCGTCGCGCTGGTGAACGTACTTGAGCACCATCGATTCGCGGTCGGGCGTGAGCAGCGCCACGCTCGAGCGATCGAACTGGATCAGCTGGGAGACTTCGCGCGTGATGGCGGCGAGAATGTCGTCGAGGCGCGTATACTGCAGGATGGTGCCGGCGATCCGGACCATGGCGAGCAGCTCCGCGTTGAGCCTCGTGGTGGTAGAAGCGTTCTCGTCGTTTTTCTGCATGTTGGAGTCGGAGCGAACGCGAGCCGGTGGAGTCCCCCCGCGCGAGGCCGCGTGCACGAACCGTTCCAACCCCGACCGGGTGGGAGCGATTGTCTCTCGTGTAACCGTATGCTAGACTGGGACTTCACATGACCGCCCCGGTCATCAGCATGAGAGTGTCGCCATGACCCGTCATCGGAAGCCTGCGCGCCCCGCCGCCGCGCCCACCGAGGGCCGCGCCCCGGCACGCACCCCGTCGAATCTCGATCAGGCCCGCCCGTTCCGCTGGAGCGACCGCCGGGACCAGATCGACCTCGCCATCGTGCTCGGCGTGGCGCTCGTACTCCGGCTTGCCTACTTCTTTCTCAATCAGGCGCTCAACCCGACCTTCCGCTTCCCCATCATGGACTCGCTCTACCACCATGAGTGGGCCCTCGACCTCGTCGCGGGCGGGACGGCGGGAACCGACGCGTTCTTCCGCGGGCCGTTGTACCCGTATTTCCTGGCGCTGCTCTACAAGATGAGCGGCAACAGCATCGCGTTCGCGATTCTCGTGCAACACCTCCTCGGCACGCTGACCGCGGGGCTGGTCTACCTCACCGCCCGCCTGCTCTTCTCGCGGACGGTGGCACTCGTCGCCGGTCTCACCACCGCACTCTACTGGGTGCTCGTGTACATGGAGGGCGACCTGCTGCTCGAGACGACGTTCATTTTCTTCAACTCGCTGAGTCTGCTCCTGCTCACCATGGGGATGAACCGGCATCGGATCGGCCTCTTCGCCGCCGGCGGGTTCGCGCTCGGGCTCGCGACCATCACCCGGCCCAGCGTGCTGGTGTTCGTGCCGGTGATTCCGCTCGCCATCTATCTCACCGCTCGCAAGCGCCCGTCGGGAACGCGCGGGTGGATGGCCCGCTCCATCGTGACCCTGGTCGCCTGCGCGATTCCGATCATGCCGGTGATGATTCGCAATTACCGCGTCGCCAAGGCGATCGTGCCGGTGGGCACGTCGGGCGGGGTCAACTTCTTCATCGGCAACAACCCGCTCTCGGACGGGTCGACCGCCATCGTTCCCGGCACACGCGCGGACTGGTGGGGCGGCTACAACGACGCCATCGCCATCGCGGAGCACGACCGGGGTCGCAAGCTCACGCTGGCGGAAGTGTCCGACTACTACTTCGACCGTGGGTTCGCGTTCATGCGGACCCAGCCGGCGCAGGCGCGCGCGCTGATGCTCACGAAATTCCGGATGTTCTGGGGGGCCGGCGAACGCGCCAACGACAAGTTCATCTATTTCTTCTGGCACCTCGCGGGGATGAAGTACGTGCTGCTGCCCGGATTCTGGCTGGTGGCTCCGCTCGGCATCCTCGGCGGAGTGCTGCTGTGGCGCCGGAGAAACGAGCTGGCGATGTTTTATCTATTCGTCGCGTTGTATTCGTTCGGCGTGGTGGCATTCTTCGTCAACGCCCGCTTCCGCCTGCCCATCATCCCGGTGCTCACGCTCTTCTCGGCGTACGCCGCCGTGTACGTGGTCAGCGCGCTGCGCGAAAAGCGATTCGCGGTGCTCAAAGCATTGCTCATTCTGGCGGTCGCGGCGGCGTTCGTGAACTCGGACTACATTTACCAGAAACAGATGCGCACGTACTCCGACGCATTCTCGAACTACACCCTCGCAAACGCGTACCTCAAGATGGGGCTCAAGGGCACCGCGCTCGCCCACTACGCCCGCGCGGACGAGATCAATCGTGAATACCCCACCGACGCCTACCACTTCATTTCCCGGGACGTGGACTACAATCTGGGCGTGCTGCTCGCGGAGCAGGGCCTGTGCTCGCGCGCGATCGAGGTCCTGGAGCGAGTCGGCGGCACCGACCAGTTTGCGGTGGATGCGTTCGACCGCCTGGGCGATTGCTACCTCAAGCGTCGCGACGTCGACAACGCCCGCCGTGCCTTCGAGAGCCTGCTCCAGGCCTCGCCTTCGGACCAGCGCGGAATCGTCGGTCTCGCGCGCTGCGCGGCCATGACCAGCGACTTCGCACAGGCGGAACGAATGCTCAATGAAATCGTCGATCCGTCCCACGCGGTGTACGCTCCCGCGTACGTGGCGCTGGCGGAGGTGCAGCGCGCGCAGGGGAAAATCGACGAAGCCATCCAGAGCTACTCCCACATCGCGCAGCTCACCGGCTACGAGCGCCAGGGGTACGTCGCGCTGGCCGAGCTCTATCACCAGAAGGGCGACACCAACGCGGCGCTGAAGGCGGTCGAGCAGGCGCAGATCTACTCGCCGCCCGACGACCCGACGATCCGGGGTCTCCTGGCCACGATCCGCGCGCAGCCATGACGCGCCGGCGCGTCGACGCGATCTCTCGCGACCGCACCCGCCGACGGAAACCGCCCTCCCCACCGGTCGCCGTCATCGACATCGGCACCAACTCGACGAAACTGCTCGTGGGTCGCGCGCACGCCGGGAGCATCCAGACGGTCCATTTCGCCCGCGAAACCACGCGCCTCGGCGCGGGATTGGATAAGACCGGCCGGATCAGCGACGCGGCGACCGTTCGCACCATTCGGGTCGTGTGTCGCTTCGCGGCGATCGCCCGGCGCCTGCACGCGAGCGAGGTAACGGCGGTCGGGACCCAGGCGCTGCGTGCGGCCGCGAACGGTCGCCAGGTGGCCGCCCGGATCGCGCGTGCGGCCGGGGTTCCGGTCCGAGTGCTCGAGGGCCGTGAGGAGGCGATCTTCTCCTTCTATTCCGCGCGCTCGCGCCTGGCGCGTCCCCGGCCGTATCTGGTGGTGATCGACGTCGGCGGCGGGTCCACCGAACTGGTGGTAGCGGAGCGCGACCGGGTGCGCCTCGCGCGGTCGCTTCCGCTGGGAGCGCTGCGTCTGACGGAACGTCACCTGCACAGCGACCCGATTGCGCCCCACGAGTACGGCGCGCTGGCCCGGGAGATCGACGCCGTGATCGCACGCGTCGCCGCGCGCTTCGACGGACTCGCGCCACGAGCGGTCGACCTCGTCGCCTGCGGAGGCTCCGCCACGACGGCGCTCGACATGGTGCGTGGGGGCCGGCCCCGGAGCCACCGGCGCATGCAGGCGCTCACCCGCGCGCAGGTGCGACGCCTCGAACAGACCTGCCGACGCGCCTCACTCGCCCAACGCCGGCGGCTGCCCGGGCTTCCTCCCGACCGCGCCGACATCATTCCAGCAGGAATCGCGGTGCTGATCGCCTTCATGACCCGCGCGCGCAAACGCTCGGTGTGGATCAGCGACGGCGGGATTCGCGAAGGGGTGATCCTGGCTCAGGCGAAGTAGGCGGCGATCGCCGGCGCGAACCGGGTCCAGGGCGCTGCCGACGGCGGGGGCGCCGCCAGGGCCACCACCTCCTCCCGCACCGGATGCGGGAAACGCAGCCTCGCGGAGTGCAGCGCGATCGAGCGGTCGGCCAGCGGTTCGGATGCCTTGTACTTGATGTCCCCCACGATTGGATGACCCGCGGCAGATAGTTGCAGGCGAATCTGGTGGTGGCGCCCGGTGCGGGGTGTGACTTCGAGGAGACTCATGCCGCCGCCGCGCGCCAGGACGCGAAACGCGAGCGTAGCCGGTTTCGACCGGGTGGTCGCGGCCGCAACCAGGCGCGCCCGCATGTGCGCCCGTTCGAGATGTCCGCTCAGTTCGCCCGCCTCCTCGCGAATCTCTCCCCACACGACGGCGAGGTACACCTTCTCCACGTGGCGATCGTGAAACGAACGCGAAAGGCGTGACGCCGCCTTGGACGTGCGCGCGAACACCATCACGCCCGACACCGGGCGGTCGAGCCGGTGCACCGAGCCGAGGAAAACGGCTCCAGGCTTGCGGTACCGTTCTCGCAGGTAGTGTTTCGCGAGCTCGAGAGCGGTCGGATCGCCCGTTCGGTCCCCCTGGGTCAGGAGTCCCGCCGGCTTGAAGACCCCGAGGACGTGATTGTCCTCGTAGAGAATTTCGATCGAAGGGGGCGACACGGCAACTCCAGGGCGCGAACCGACTCCGTGTTGGGATGTAAACGAGGCGCGCTTGACCGGCGCCACCGGCTCGCCTATACTGCCGAGTTCACCCGGTCAGGCAAGTGCGAGTCATGATAGAAGTTACCAATCTAACCAAAAACTACGGGAAAGTCGAGGCGGTACGGGGGGTTTCCTTCTCCGTGCGCCCCGGCGAAGTCTACGGCCTGCTGGGTCCCAACGGAGCCGGCAAGTCCACGACCATCAACATCCTGTGCGGGCTGGTCGCCGCGTCGTCGGGGAGCGCGCGCGTGGGCGGGTTCGACATCCGCACCGAGCCGACCCAAGCCAAGCGCATCCTCGGGGTGGTGCCCCAGCAGTCCGTGGTCATCGAGGAATTGAGCGCCCAGGCCAACTGCATGTTCTTCGGGTCGCTCTACGGCGTCGATACGCGCACGCTGCGCGAACGCACGCGCGCGCTCCTCGACTGGATCGAGCTCTCCGACCACGCGCGCAAGCCCGCGAGCGCGCTGTCGGGCGGAATGCTGCGCCGCCTGACGCTGGTGCTCGGTATCCTCCACGAACCCAAGGCGCTCATCCTGGACGAACCCACCACCGGCCTCGACCCGCAGACCCGCCTCTTGCTGCTGGAACGGATTCGCGAAATCGCAACGCGCGGCACCGCGGTGCTGCTCACCACTCACCACCTCGAGGAGGCGGAGCGACTGTGCGACCGCGTCGCCATCATCGACGAAGGCCGCATCGTCAAGGAGGGCACGCTGGAGAGCCTGCGGGCGGAGGTCCAGGACGCGCAGCTGTTCAGCCTGCGCGGGGAATTCTCGCGCGAGCGGCTGCGCGGCGCGGTAGCGACCCTCCCGGGTGCGGAAGTCCTCCTCGATGCTCCCGACGAAGTCGTCGTCGCGGTCCCGACCGGAAGCGGCCTGTCGGGCCGCCTGCTCGAAATCGCCGCCTCGCTCGACCACGTGCGGGAAGTCACGATCAAGCCTCCTTCGCTCGAGAGCCTGTTCATCCGCCTCACGGGCCGTGACCTCCGGGAATGATCCGATGACGCAGTTCCGCGTGGATTCGGAGGTCGGAAAGCTCCGGAAGGTGCTCGTGCACCGTCCCGACTTGAGTCTGCGCCGGCTCACCCCTTCGAACCGCGAGGAGCTGCTGTTCGACGACGTGCTCTGGGTCCGCAAGGCCCGCGGCGAGCACGACAAGTTCGTCGCCCATCTGGAGCGCCGCGGCGTGGAAGTCTTCTACCTCGACGACATGCTCGCCGAGGTACTCAAGAACCCCGAGGCGCGCTCGTTCGTGATCGACAAGACCGTGACGCGCCTCACCGTCGGTCCGGCGCTGGTGAAGGACTTTCGCGCCTACCTGTTCGAAATGGACCCGCGCAGTCTCGCGACGATCCTGATCGGCGGCCTGGCGCGTGCAGAGCTCGACGATAGTCTGCTGCGCAAGCATTCCCTGACCCTGGTCACCATGGAGTCCACCGATTTCCTGCTCCCGCCGCTGCCCAACTCGCTGTTCACGCGCGACGCGTCGTCGTGGATCTACAACGGCGTCTCGCTCAACCCGATGTATTTCGAAGCCCGGCAGCTCGAAGTCGTCCACGTCGCCGCCGTGTACAACTGGCACCCCATGTTCGCCGACGCCGACTTCGAGTTCTGGTACCCGGACCAGGACGAGCAGGGCCGCTTCGTCCAGGAGGACTGGGGGCGCGCCTCCCTCGAGGGCGGCGACGTGATGCCGATCGGCAACCAGGCGGTGCTGGTCGGGATCGGCGAGCGCACCACCGCGCAGATGGTGGAGCGGCTCGCGCAGTCCCTGTTCCGCGCCGGCGCGGCGGACCGTGTGATCGCCTGCGTGATGTCCAAGGACCGGGCGCACATGCACCTGGACACCATCTTTACCATGGTGGACCGCGATGCCGTCACCGTCTACCCGCGCGTGTCGGAACGGATTCGCACCTTCAGCCTCCGGCCGACCGACAAGACCGGGCAGACGGAGCTCACGGAGGAGAAGAGCTTTCTCGACGCGGTCGCGGACGCGCTGGGCGTGCGCAAACTCCGCGTGATCGGAACCGGGGGCGACGAGTATCAGTCGGAGCGCGAGCAATGGGACGACGGCAACAATCTCCTCGCGATCGAACCGGGGGTGGTGGTCGCGTACTCGAAGAACGAATACACGAACAAGCGGCTGCGCAAGGCGGGCATCAAGGTCCTGACCATCGACGGTTCGGAGCTCGGGCGGGGTCGCGGCGGCGGCCATTGCATGACGTGCCCGCTGCTGCGCGACCCGATCTGATTAGCGCATGGAACGGCAACGCATCGTGATCGCCCTGGGCGGCAACGCGCTGTTGAAACGCGGCGAAGCGCTCACGGTGGAGAACCAGCGCCGCAACGTGCGCGCGGCCGCGCGCGCGATCGCGCCGGTGACCGAGGGCAACGACATCGTCATTTCGCACGGCAACGGACCGCAGGTGGGGTTGCTCGCGCTGCAGTCGGCCGCCGCCGGCCAGCACACGCCGCTCGACGTGCTGGGGGCGGAAACCGAGGGGATGATCGGCTACATGATCGAACAGGAGCTGGGCAACCT
>Ga0210379_10000176_pt1 | contig 18597 bp, 10 predicted proteins | sample PLMedo_2_FD_155468 | JGI IMG/M metagenome (GOLD analysis project Ga0210379, IMG submission 155468) | Groundwater sediment microbial communities from an aquifer in East River, Colorado, USA - PLM4_32_coex redo | ecosystem: Environmental > Terrestrial > Soil > Riparian zone | place: USA: East... | reverse complement strand
GTCCTTCAGTCTCAGGAAATGGACTTCAAGAAAGTGAAAGGACGCGGCGGCAACAAGATACGTTACTACTGTGCCGATCACAATGTAGAAAATGGCGACGATTGCGGAGTCCTTCGACAGCAATCCAAGCGCGCGCAAGATTGGTTGTCCAACAAGCGCGTGAAGGGGAACATGCAATATGTACATTGCATAACTGTATTGGCCAACTTTCCGCAAGACAGTCGAACGTAACACCGCCGCCCAGGCGGATGTGCCGAGCCGATCGGCCGCTACGCCAGTGGCCACCAGAAGCGCAAACGCGACGGCAAGTAGGGTGTATCCCAGGGTCAGGGTCATGGTGTTGCTGAAGTAGTAGCCTCTGGATATCACCGCCCCGGCAAGAAGCAAGACGATGCCGCCGTACAGCAAGGAGCGACGGTGATGCAGTGCCCATGCGGCAATGGAAGGAGTGCGAAACGCTGCGGCAGCAAACCCGCCGAGCGCCAAAGCGTCCATCCGCGAAACCAGGAATGTGTAAACCGCCTCCGTAGGCGATCCGGCCAACAGCATGGCAGTTCGGAGCACAAGGCTTGCCACGGCAATGGTGAGACATAAACGCATAACCGATTGGGTACTGCGCCGGTGCAAAAGGAATGGCCACAAGAGGTAGAACTGCTCCTCCACCGCCAAGGACCATAAGTGGGGCATCGAACCTTGCCCTTGATGAAAAGGGCCATACCAGTTCGAAAAGAAAAGCCAATATGAAAGTTCGACCGTCGGATCGCGCTTGATGAAACCGGGGAGGAGGCCCAGCGCCGGGAGAAGGACGAAAATGAAGATCAGCGTGGCGAAGTACAGAGGGAAGATCCTCAGCACCCGACGCATGTAGAACGAACCAAAGTAGTTTTGAGCGTCACGCGAATCCAGCAGGATCCCCGTTATCAGAAGACCGCTTAAGACAAAGAAGAGCTGTACTCCCAGCCAGCCTCGATCCAGAGCCGCAATTAGAACGTGTGTTCCAGCGTCGCTCGGGGTGGCAAGCAGATTCAGGTGCTGCGGAACTACAAGGAGAATGGCGATGGCGCGAAGCCCGTCCAGGGTGGGCAATCGAGCCGGAAGGAAAGCTGATTGCGGGGAGATCATGCGCAATGATTCCACGGCTGGAAGTCGTGCCCCGCCGTCGCTTCTATGTTTGGCTCGAAGACATCATTGCCTCAAGCAAACTGAGACTCCGATCGCGGTGACCTCGCGGGGGCACGCGCGAACCCGCAAGAATGAATTCTCCTCATTCCATGTCCGCCTGCAAAATCATGTCGATGATTGCTTTTTGTTGATGATCTAGCGCGGCTGCCTCTGCCTTCAAGCAAAGAGCAGTATTGCAGCAAGTCTCCATGTCCATGCGTTTCATGCGGACAAGGAAGTCGTCGTAACGCTTGGTATCTTTCCCATTCAACTTCATTCGGGTCACGCGCTTCTCAAGTTGATAGATTAGCTTACGATCGTCTATCCCCGCTCTGACGGCCTCCCATTTGATCGTGGCAACGGGGCCGTCCGGCGCTGGATATGCCAGATACACGTCGAGGCCGGCAGTACCTGCCTCGCCGGGCATTCCGCCGGCGTTTTGGGTGTTCTGAAACGTCCACGAGGACATCCCGTCAATGCCGTTCTTCCAAACATGGTAGCCATACTGATATCTTGCGTAGGCCGGGCTGGCGCAGTCCGTGGTTACGCGATTGTCATACTGCCAATAGCGGGCACCCCCGTCGTGCGCGGCCTGGAGTTCCTCGGTTCTCAGCTGAGCAGACGCCAGATAGTCCGGTCGGCCGGACTGGGCATATCGCTCGGCGCTGATCATGCTCTTCGCGCCTGCTTCCTTGATCGTCTTCACCAACAGCGGCGCCAGCGAACTGCGCCTGCTCATGACGTCCTGAAAGGAATCGTCCGGTTCGTCTATCGGTAGAAACACGATTTCCGGGAGGCCGTTCTGCTTCACGTACTTCGATACGGTGGCCACAAGAGATTTCAGACGTGGAATCTGCACACTCTTGTCGAAATTGCGGATGTTTCCTGGATGCCTGGGCTTCGCCGTCTGAATGAGATGCCCCATGTACCACACGATCGGCCTGGAAAAGCCGGCGTCGCGGGCGGCACGCAGCGCAGCAGACATATCGTCCAGAACGGGCGTACCGTCCTTCCCCGTCATGAGAGCGAAGGGAGAATGCAGACACAAAGTTGTCATGCCGTGACGCCGATAGTCTCTCAGCACTTTGGTCGCTGCACGGTAGATCTTCTTCTTCTCGTCCCGACTCCAGGGCATGGTCAGCTCGACGAACTCATAGGTCATGAGCATGCAGTAATCCACCCCCGGGACGTCCTCCACTGAAATCGGGGCCACGGTCAGCACTATCGGCAGACGGGTGGGCTCGGCGTTCTCGGGCGCAATGGTCAATGCCCCGGAATATGTTCCCGGGACGACTTCTCGCGGGACCGTGATCGTGAGCCAAACTCTGGAGCAATCCTGCGGGGCAATGTCGGCCGTGCGCAGCGGTCTCAGCAACGCTGGCAGAGATCGGAACTGCCCCTTCGGCATACCCGCTGTGTCCGGGATAGACTCGACGCAGGCCAATTGAATCTGGTTCTTCGACAGCAAGGCGCTGCCGTTGCGCAGGGCGCTCGTGCTGATTCTCATTTTCCCGAGTTGGCGCATGGAATAGATAGAGAAATTCAGCACTGCCGAAGTGTTCCGGACCGCCCGCACGGAGAGTCGATCGATGACTTCATGCGGCTTCGGCCTGCTGTCGCGAAATACGTAGGTCAGTGGCGATCGTGCGAACAAGACATAGCCGCGAGACTTGACCGCCCTGGCCAGCCGGGGATCTTCCGCTTCCTTGGTGTGCCGCACCTCTGCAGGCGGCACAGCATTCGCATCACGCACATTGGTGTCATAGCTCTTCAGGTCCGCACGATCCAGCGTGCGCGATCCCGACGCTACCTCGTTTCCCAATTCATCATATGCGCCCACCGAGATTGTGTATTCACCATCGGGCATCTCGTAGGGGAGGTCAAAGACCAGATTCCCGCTGCGTTCCCGAAGTCCAGTCAATGAAACAGACGATTCAGCCAACAGAGCGCCGTCGCGAGTGAGTCGCCCTCTAACCTCGATCCGGCTGTGCCAGTTCCGCTGCGAAGTGAGGGAAAAGGCGAGGTAAAGAGCCTTTTTCATTACCACAGTGTCCAACACAACAACCCGGTTTCTGAGAATCGCCGATTCCACGTTGACCAGCCCAGTCCCGTAGGATGGTCCGACAACGCTCAGCGACCAGATCAGTACAAGACAGGGTGAGAGCGATCTTGCATTGCCCATCGCTGAAGTCTTGACCCTAAGAGTACGGAAAGTCGCAGATGGTCCGGGCGCGCTGAATACTTATCGTTGCAACGCGCGGACGGGCCGCTGTGCGCGCGATCAGTCCTCGGGCACGCACTGGCGGCGGATAACATTGGTGTCGACGCAATTTGCAAAATTTTGTCCGAGCTGTCGTCCAACGCATCCACCCGGTGTGCGCATTGGACGGCGAGAAGGCCGATGATAATATTGCGGCTCCATGTTTCTCCTTCGTCAAAGCACGCATCGCATGCTCATCCGGTATGACCCGGATGTCGGACACATATTCGTGCCCAACTTGCGCGCGCGCATTCCGGGAGAGGACGGCGGCCATCTTCTGGTGACGAATTCCACGGGCTTCCGCTCGGATTTCGAGTACGCAAAGTCCAGGCAGTCGCACTTGCGCATCTTGATGTTCGGAGATTCTTACACGGCGGGCGACAATGTTGCCAACGAAGATCGTTACTCCGACCAACTCGGCAAGTTGTTGGGCGCCGAAGTGCAGAACTACGGAGTTTCAGGCTCTGGCACGGACCAGCACCTGCTGATTTACCGGAAGTTCGCGACGGATGTCGAAGCGGATCTCGTCGTGATCTGCGTCCAGATCGACAGCTTCAATCGAATTAGAGCGTCTCACCGGCCGGTCATCGACCGGGTAACGCGAAAGCGCTTACTGGTGCCAAAACCGTATTTCCGTCTCGTCGACGGGCGTCTCGTGCTTCACCAGGTACCTGTACCGATGGAACGGCCGGTGGATCGCGACAACGCGGTGGGGACGAGTCAAGGCGGCCCGCTTGCACGCGCGCGCGATTGGTATCTCAGGATACCCGGTCTCAAGGACCTTCGAAATGCGCCATGGGTTCGGGAACTCGGCACGCGGGCCATACAGGAGTTCAAGAAAAGGACGACCAATCCGTTCCCGGACATCGAGTCCCCCGACACGCCCGGCTGGCGTCTCATGGAGGCGATCCTCCGCCAATTCACTGCGGAAATCCGTCCCCGGCCGGTGATCATTGTGCCTATTCCGACGCCGGAGTTCTTTCAGGATGGTCGGGAGCCCATCTATCAGAAGCTGTTCGAGCGGCTAGATGCGCCATCTGCAGGGCTGCATGTCTGTGACGTCAGCACCCCATTGGTGCGACTGCCTTGGGCTACTCGCCAGAAGCTGGGCTATGAACTTGGCGGGCATTTCACGCCCATGGCGAATCGTTTGGTCGCCGAGCACATCGCGGCGTTTATGAAGTCGCGGGGATTGCTTCCAGCGCCAACTTCGTCGGAGGCAGTGCAAGGCCTGGAGGCGTCGGCGCGCAAATCGGTTCGGCGGCCGCAAAGCAAGTACGTACTTGGCATCTCGTGCTTCTATCACAATTCTGCGGCCTCGCTGATTCGGGATGGCGAAATCGTGGCGGCCTGCGAGGAGGAACGCTTCTCGCGCGTGAAGAATGATCGGCGCTTCCCCCACAACGCGATCAACTACTGCCTCGAGGAAGCGGGGATCTCGCAGAAGGAGTTGGCGGCCGTCGCCTATTACGACAACACGGCGCTGACTTTCGAGCGAATTTGCCATGCGTTGATGGCAGTCGACCGGCAGTCCGCGGAGAAGATGTGGCTGAAAATCATGCCCGCCTGGCTGCGCATGAAGCTGCATTTCCCCAGGCTCCTTCGAGGCTTTCTGCATTACGACGGTCCGCTATTGCAGGGCGCACACCATCGTTCGCATGCCGCCAGCTGCTTCTATCCGTCCCCCTTCGAGAGCGCGGCGATATTGACTGTCGATGGCGTGGGAGAGTGGGCGACCGCCACCATTGGAGTAGGCAAGGGCAATTCGGTGCGATTGACAAAGGAAATGCGCTTCGCCAACTCGCTCGGCCTGTTGTACTCGGCATTCACGCATTTCACCGGATTCAAGGTCAACTCGGGCGAGTACAAGATGATGGGGCTCGCCCCATACGGCAAACCGATCTATGCGGAGCGCATCCTCGAAAAGCTGGTGGATCTGAAGCAGGATGGTTCGGTGGAACTGAACATGCAATATTTCGGTTTCTTGCGCGACGTGCAGATGACCAACCAATCATTTGCCGAGCTGTTCGATGGGCCTCGTCGGGCCCCCGAGAGCCGGATCACGCGCCGCGAGATCGACTTGGCGCGATCCATTCAATCCGTCACGGAAGAAGTCATGCTGCGCATGGCTCGCACGGCTCGTGAACTCACAGGAGAGAAGAATCTCTGCATGGCGGGCGGGGTGGCATTGAACTGTGTCGCCAATGGACGTTTGCTGCGCGAAGGGCCTTTCGAAAACATCTGGATTCAACCGGCGGCCGGCGATGCAGGGTGCGCACTGGGTGTGGCGCTGGACGTGTACCACAGCTATTTCGGCCAGCCCCGCAAGGTACGCGGCGATGGGCGGCCCGCCCAAGGCGGCTCCTACTTGGGGCCGGAATTCAGCGACGATGAAATCCGTGGCTATCTCGAGACCCAAGGAATACCCTTCCAGAAGCTGAGCGGCGAAACTCGCAATCGTGTGTTGGCAGACTACCTCGCACAGGGAAAGGTGGTCGGGCATTTTGCTGGCCGGCTCGAGTTCGGCCCGCGTTCCCTGGGAGCAAGGTCAATTTTGGGCGATCCACGAAATCCCGACATGCAGGCAGAACTCAATCTGCGAATCAAGTACCGCGAATCCTTCCGGCCTTTTGCACCGGCAGTACTTGCCGAGAGAGTGTCCGAGTATTTTGAGTTCAAGGGTGAGAGTCCTTACATGCTCATGGTTGCCCCCGTCAGAGAGGCGCGCAGGCTGCCGCTGGGCGACGGTATCGGTGCGGACGACGACTTGCTGCCGGTGGTGCGCCGGTTGCGGAGCGATTTGCCAGCGGTCACGCATGTCGACTATTCGGCGAGACTGCAAACCGTGCGCCGCGAAGATCATCCCGTCTTCTATGACCTCATCGCGGAATTTCATCGAAAGACAGGTTGCGCGGTGGTGGTGAATACGTCGTTCAACGTGCGCGGAGAGCCCATCGTTTGCACTCCCCAGGACGCGTACCGGTGCTTCATGCGAACCGAGATGGACGTACTTGCGCTAGGCGACTTCATTCTCCTCAAGCCGCAGCAGCCGGCTTGGCCGGAGGGCAAGGGCGAAGGCCTGGAGAGCGAGGATATTGCCGCGGTGGCCGCCGAATCACACCCGCCGAAGCTAGTGGAGAAGCTCGCCCGCCTGTTCGAGAGGGAATTTTGGCCGACGGCGGGAAAAATTGCTGCCAAGGGCGGCGTCCTGGTCAGCGAGAAATTCGGCAACAAGGCGACGACTTGGGTGGATGCAGACGAGCCGACTGACCTGCGCTCCCTATTCGAGCTGCCGGGCGCGCTGAGCGCGGAACGACCCGATCCTCTCGAGTTTGCTGCAGAATTGACTAGGCCCTGGCACGGGCGCGAGGCGGCGCAATTGCTCAGACCGGTCTTGGCGCAATTGATTCGGGCGGGATTGGACCACCCCGTGGACGCCGAGCTCGAAGAGCAAGTCAGCGAATCCGTCTACGTCATGTTTTAACCAAAGCCAGGGCGGGTCTGCCATTGCCAAGCTGTGCTGCCTTCATCTGGTGCACATTTCAGGTTTTTCAGCGTTTTGGTGGACGCGTTCTTCGTTCGACACAAACCAAAGAATCCTTCTCCTACCAAAGGACCGATGGAGCGAAAATCCCACGCTTTCGATGGCGCGCCGAGAACCCTCGTTGCTTTTCAGAATGCCAATGAATGCAGTTCGAGTCCCGGCGTCGGCCAGGTCTCGCAATATCTGCCGCAGATTGCGTTGGTATAAGCCTTGGCGCCGGTAGGCGGGGTGCGTGAAGAAGTCGTAGAGCACCACGCTGTCCGATGGAAGCGAAATTGTAACTCTTACACCTTGCAGCGTATGTTTCTGCGTTCCTGCGGCTACCCACCCAAAATGAATTAATTTTCCTTCTCGGCTGACGGAATAAAGTGTTTCCCCGGAACTGAATCGCTTTAGGGCCTGCGCAAGAAGCTGACGTCGGCCGAGCCAAGGATCGCACTCGTCGTAGAGAAGCAGGTTTTCATAGCGTTGAACGAGAATCTCGGCGTCGCGTCCGACCTCGGAACGCGCGGACTTGCATTCGATTGTGTACTGCAGGTACACGACGTCTTCATAGAAGATAGACTTGATCCAATTAAACAGCTTGCGAGGGGTGGCCCGTTTCAGACGGGCGCGCACGGTCTTCAGCCACGAAATCACTTCCCACAAATCTTCGCGGTGAATCCGCGCGGCCGCCAGCGCCGTCCTTAGCTTTCGCCATGCGTATGCAGCAATGTCCATTCGCAGTTTGGCCACTCGAGAGAAATGTACGGTTGGGAGAACCAGTTCCTGCGATTCATTTGCAACGAACTCCTTGTACTGGTCCCCGCCCGGGGTCAGATCAATTCGATGAAACCCCTCTTCCTTGAGCATTCTGGCGAGTTCAATCAAGTGCACCTTGCCGGGCGAGTTGCGGCTCTCCGTCGGGTCATAGGCGGTCAGGCCGAGCAGCAAGGTGTCCCTGCTGCAGGCGCCAAAGTGGAACGATACCGGCCGGCCGTCGGACCACAGCACCGTGAAGTGATTCGATTCGGGAAACTCCTGCCGCTCGACGAAGAAGGGCTCTTTGCGCGGATTGTCCGCAAAGGGCCGCACGCCCTGCGTCGCCTCCTGGCGAAAGTCGCACTGCGAACGCAAATGCCCAAGCAATTGCAATGTACGTTCTTTGTCACGCACGCGTTCGAGAAAGTAGCCCCCTTTCTTCTTGAAGCGGTTGATCTGGTTCCTGATGGATTTCGTCCTTACCAACTGATCGAAGCGGGTCGTATCATCGAGGTTCCACACTGGCGAACGCGCGGCGTGAAAGCTGGCGAAGATGCCGTTCTGCGCCAGATGCCGGGAAGTGAGGAACCCTGTCGGGCTACCAGGAGCTAGCCACTTCCAAGCCCACTGTGCTGGCCCGAGTGTCTTCTTGATCGCAATTAAACATTCTTCGATAAAGCGCTCATCGATCTTAGGCAATGCAATCCAACCGCAGTATTCCGCGTGTACATCGCCCGCATGCGTGATGGCACGATCCGCTCGATTCCTCGCCAGGGCCATCAGACCGACAAGTTGACCGCTGGAATCATGACCGAGGCACACAATCGGCTCGTAAAGCATTTCGTGCTGTCGATACCAGCTGATGACGAAGGCTGGTTCCTGCAGAAGGGTGAACTTGCGGTCCTGCTCAGCCAGCTTCTTCCATTGGCCAATGAACGCCCTGTCCGCGATCAGCGGAAGAACTTGAAGTCCAATTTGCAGCGACAGCTCGAATTCCATCCTGGCTCGTTGAGTTCTAGCGGCCTTGTGCCCGGTGCTATTTGATAGAAAGGCTAGAGAAACTCACGGGACATCGCAAGAGAGACGGAGTCGAACGGTTTTCTCGAAGAGGGCGCTTCAACTGTGCTCATGCGGTCGAACGCGGCCGTTCGGCTTCTACCAATAGCAACTCGCCGAGTTGATTGAGAAGCGGGATGTTCTCCGCCATTCGCGACAAGGCAACGGGCCGAAAACCCAGGTGGCCTGCCCAAGGCAGCGTTATCTGGATCGGGCGGCACTGGACTTTCTCAAAATAGTTGCCGCACTCTCGCACAATCTCATCGCGCCGATACATATAGCGATAAATTCCGCTATCCGGATACTGGCCAACCTGCGGAATCATTCGAATCCGTTGGCGCAAGGAGTAGTGATGGGCGTCGAACACGAACTTGCCGTCGCTGGTCAGTGCATCGGCAACGACGCGATACATCGCCTGGACTCGGTCACGAGTGGGCAAGTTGGAAATCAGGGTGGAAAGCGCACGGTGGAAGCTCCGGTTCGCGACAGCGGGCCTGGTGCAATCGGCCTGCACCAACGCGATGCGCCAGCTGGTCTCGATTCGCGAAGCCAGTTTCCGCAATACGGCCAGGGAGAAATCTATCGCGACAACTGTTGCGAAACTGCGCGCCAAGATGGTGGTGAGTCTTCCCTTCCCGCATCCTAGTTCCAGTACCGACATGCCTTGCAGCGGTCGCAACGATTCAATCGTGGGAACAATTTCCATTTGGCTCAGCGCCGAAGTTTCCCACTTGAAGTTATCTCTGAATGCGCCATCATCCCTTCGTTGATGTTCATGGCGACTTGCGCTGTCCAGGCTGGTAGGGTCGAATAGACGGGCAATGCCGTCGGCAATCGCGTATTCGGTCCGGCACTCAACGCAACGCAGCGTGCCGTGGAGAATGTGTTTCTCGTCTTGGCCAGTGCCGGTGTGGCGCAAGGCATTGCCATCCAGAGGGCAGCGCAAGAATTGAACCAGGTCCGACGGATAGCCCGGATACATATCTGCTATAAACGCAAGGGTGGCTGTTCGATGCCCTCGTGATCTGCCACCGGGATCGTCGGAAGTTTCACAAAGTGGCAAGGCTTGGCAAAATTTGCGGTGCAGTTCGCATTGTCACCAGGTCGAGAATGCGGCGGTATGCCGATTGCCGATATTACGTTATCTCTTAGGGCGCCAATGCCTACAGTATTGCAAGAGATTGTGGCTTGCAATGTCGTCAGTTGGGCGCTCATGAACGCGGAGACTGGTTGATGGACGAGCACTTGTATCAAGAGCTGTTGGCGAAGCTGGACAGCACTTTTTCCGCCCTTCCTGACAAGCCGGAGGAAACCGCTGAAAGTACGCTGCAGGCCCTCTGGTGCGCGGCGTCGGGAAATCCGATGTCAGTCGTCCTGGCGGGCAGATCGCCGCGCGACCGATTGGATGAGCGGGGTAGGGCGGTATTGCGACAACTGGTCGATCGCCGAGTGTCGGGCACACCGCTAGCGCACATCACAGGTTGGCAACATTTCATGGGGTTGGAACTACTGGCCGGTCCGGGGGCTTTGGTGCCACGCAAGGAGACCGAGATCCTGGGTCACGCGGCACTCAAATTGTTGCGTGACGTGGTGCGCGCCCGCGGCAAGGCGCTAGTGGTGGATGTTTGCTGTGGGTCGGGGAATCTGGCGGTATCCTTGGCCAGGCACGAAGCCGCGGCCAGGGCGTATGCCGCGGATATCAGTCACGAGGCAGTAAGACTTGCGCTGAGAAACGTTGAGCAGCTGAGTTTGGCCGAGCGTGTCACCGTGCGACAAGGAGATTTGCTGAGTCCCTTCGACACTGCGGACTTTTATGGCCAGGTCGACCTGTTGACCTGTAATCCGCCGTATATATCAAGTGCGAAGGTGAATACCATGCATGAGGAAATTCGCGCCCATGAGCCGCGTGAGGCGTTCGACGGCGGGCCATTCGGCATCCGGATCGTGCAGCGGCTGGTTCAGGACGCAGTGCGCTTTCTGCGTCCTGGCGGTTGGCTTGCGTTTGAACTGGGGCTTGGGCAGGGCATCCCGGTCATGGAGCGTATGCGAAAGGACGGGCGCTACAGGGAGCTCGTTGCGGTGCACGACGAGCGGCGACAGGTACGGGCGATTGCCGCCAGGCTCTAGGCTCAAGCCGCCGGCGGCGCCAGTGGTGTCGGCGGAGATGTGCCGCTCTTGCAGCGGTCTACGTGGGTCCTTCTTGACGCATGGCTACACGGAGAGCACAGACATAGCCGCCTGGGCGAATGCAAGAGATCCCTGGAATTCAGCGTTCTCAAGCAGTATGGGCGTGGCCATGGCGGCCCAAAGCCTTTCGCGCAACCACTTAACGGCATCGATTGCGGAATTTGGCAGTGCGAGGCGCGCAATTGCACGAATCGAGGCTGCGGGCAGAAAGCGATGTGATCGTGCTGCTCGGACTAGGCGAAGCCCCTCAATTCGATCGGTACGAGCAAGCGCATAGGCGGCCGAGAGCAGGGCTTCGGCTGAAAATCTGCGCATGTCGTCTCCGCGACGGGCATCCAGCGTGGCATCCTCACGCCGCGCTTTGTGAAGAATCCGCAATGTTTCGAGTTGCAGCTGCCCCGAGCCGGCAGCTCGCGACATTTGCAGACCGTGGCGCCGGTAGCGAAGCAGCGCCGAATCGACGTACGCAAAGGTCGTTAACCGTGACGCACGCAAGAGGAAGTCGTAGTCGCTGCTGTAGCGCAGCGAGCGGTCAAAGTCTCCCGCGCGCTCAAGCAGTGAGCGCCGAACAAGAACGGTCGGCGGGTGCACGAAATTCCCCGCCAGCATCGGATCGTATACCCGACCCCAGCGAACTCCCAGCGCGATTCCTGTTTCGTCGAAACGAACGAACTTGTCGTCGGGAAAAACCCTTGTGATGCCCCCCACGCGCTGTAGCGTCCCATAGTAAGCCTCGATATGCGACGGATCGAAGTCCTCGAACGGATCGCGGAATGCGCTGAAATTGCTGCAGACCAATTCTGCTTCGGGAACGGCTCGAAGAGCGGCAAGCTGTGCCCGCAGGCGCTCGGGACGTGCCAGATCATCTCCGTCCATCCACGCCACGAATTCGCCCCGGGCCGCGAAATGGCCCGCGCTTCTGGCCGCTGCAAGTCCGCCGTTGGCCTGATCGACTACGCGGATTTCGCTGCCGAAGCGGGCGAGAACATCGCGGGTGCCGTCGGTCGAACCGTCATTTACCACGATGACTTCGGAGTTGACGCCTGCCTGATCGAGGCAGCTCCTCACCGCCCCTTCAATGAAAGGCGCGCAGTTGAATGCCGGAATAACGACGCTCACAAGCCCGGGCGCCGTGGTGCGGTTCATCCTAGCCTCTGGCCGGCCGATGACCCCGGCCGATCTTGCGGACGAGGTGATTGATTGCCGCAGACGCCAATCTTGGGAACCGGTAGCAGGTTGGCAGCGAATCCTTCCAGGACCAGGTCAAATGAAAATCGCCGCGGAAAAAAGTGACTGCCATCTTCGCCAACCACTGCATCGACTGGCTCATACTGAGGTCCTGGGTCGTGACCGCATGTGCCCATCCCTGAATATCGCGCCATAGCGAAACTCCGCGCTTTCCCACGGGATATGCAGCAGAATTCGCCGGCGGCGCGGACAGCGCGCCAAGCTTGTACTGGGCATACAGTAGCGCCAGCCGCGGGAAATCGTATCCGCAATAGAACGGCAGGGCACAGGTCGCGTCGAGACGTGGATTGATCTCAAGAAAACTGATCGATCCGCTTCGGTCGTCTACTAGAAACTGCGCGCAGCCGATGCCCGAGTAGTTCAGTTCTTCCGCCAACAACGCGCAATATGCCCAGAGCCTACTTGTGGGTGCATACGAAATCCCGTCCGCGCCATAGCCAGTGCCATCCAGCTCGTCGGTCCGCAGGACGCGCTGCTCGAAATACGCAAGCAGCAGACCCTTATCGGCGACGAAGTGGCAGTTGTGGCGAAGGCCAGACGCGAATTTCTGTACGACCAGAGACTCATGGCCTATCGGCCAGGCGGGCAAGAGTTTTCTCAGATCCGCCGCTGTCTCAACAATCAACGCCTTCTTACCGCCGAGCGTGGTCTGTGAACTGGTCGGCTTGACGACGCAAGGGTAGCCAATGCGCTCGGCCACTAGCGCCAATTCGGAATACTCAGAAATCCCGCGGAAATCTGCCCCCGGGATGCCAGCTTGCGAGGCAACTTGGTACATGCGGAACTTGTTGAGGCACGTCTCAATGGCCGCTGGGTCGGCCATTACCAGTTGGACGGACGAAGGGATGCTCCCCCTGTGGCGCATCAGGCAAAGAATATCAATGTCACCAACGGGAAAGACGAAATCGATCTCCTTGTGTTCAGCCAGGTAATTCGCCAGGGCGGTGATGAAGCGCGCTTCGGACTTCTTGATGTCAGGGTGTCGCCAAGTCTCTGACGTGTAACGCGAATATTGCGTGAATACTCGCCTTTCCCCGCACCCGAGAACGACGCGGCAGCCCTCCTTGGCCAACGACCGGATAACCGTGAGCGTCTGACAATAATTGCCAATTACCAATACCTTGGAGTGAGATATTTTCTTGCAGAATGATTCGGCGGAGAAACTTATTGACCAGCAGTCCTACACACTTGCAAGCGAGGTCAGCGTGAAGATCGAGTGAATGCTCTTCAAGCGACGCTTGATCGGGCCCGGTCTGGCTTCAGTTCGCGGCATCGGCATCTTCACGAATTCCACACGCCGGATCAGAGCGAGCCGGTCACGGTCTCGGTCAAGTATGATACGCGCTCCGCAACTGCCCAAGCAAAGAACGAGAGAAATCTCGATGAGCATCGTCGCCGTGGTGGGGCTCGGCTACGTTGGCCTTCCCCTCGCAGTGGAATTCGGCAAATTGCACACCACGATTGGCTTCGATCTCAACGCGGAGAAAGTCACTCAATACCGCAAACACGTTGATCCGACAGGCGAGGTTTCTTCCGCCGATCTGCGCGCAGCCAGCAAGCTGACAACCACGACAGATGCGGCGGCTCTAGCAGATGCGGATTTTGTTATTGTCGCCGTGCCGACGCCGATCGATTCTGCCCGCTTGCCTGATTTTCGACCGCTCATTGGCGCTAGCGAAGCGGTGGGTCGGCACATGAAGCAAGGTGCGATAGTCATCTACGAGTCGACCGTGTACCCAGGCGCAACCGAGGAAGTATGCATTCCGGTGCTTGAGCGATATTCCGGCAAGAAATGGAAGCGGGATCTTCATGTCGGATATTCGCCCGAGCGCATCAATCCCGGCGACAAGGAGCACACGCTCGCGCGAATCGTGAAAGTTGTTTCCGGCGACAGCCCGGAGACGCTCGAGGCGGTCGCCGGGCTGTACGGCTCGGTAGTGACGGCCGGGGTGTATCGCGCCTCAAGCATAGCCGTAGCCGAGGCAGCCAAGGTCATCGAGAACACCCAGCGCGACCTCAACATTGCGCTCATGAACGAGCTCGCGCTGATTTTCAACCGGCTTGGTCTGGACACTCTCGAGATACTGCAGGCAGCCGGAACAAAGTGGAATTTCCTGCCGTTCCGGCCAGGTCTGGTGGGCGGTCATTGCATCGGCGTCGATCCTTACTATCTGACCCACAAGGCTGAGATGATCGGCTATCACCCGGAAGTAATTCTGGCGGGGCGGCGTATCAACGACAACATGGGCAAATTCATCGCCGAACAGACCATCAAACAGATGATCCGCGCCGGCAGCCAGGTGCGTGGTGCCAAAGCAAACTTGCTCGGCCTGACATTCAAGGAAAATGTTCCCGACCTGCGAAACTCGCACGTTATTGACGTCATCAGGGAACTGCAGTCCTATGGGGTGAATGTCTTCGTGCACGATCCGGTCGCGGCGCCGGTCGAAGCGCGCAAGGAATACGACATCGAACTGGTTGAATGGGATCTGCTCCCGGTGGCGGACACCATAGTCGTTGCGGTTGCGCACAAGGAAATTCTCCGCCGGAATGTTTCGGATTACAGCAAGAAGCTCATTTCCAACGGCTGCTTTGTGGACGTCAAGTCGCAATTTGATCCAGCGACGTTGCGGGCCGCCGGAATGAACGTGTGATGCCTTTAGAGAGAGTATGATTCGTAGGACGTGATGGGCCGCAGCCTGCAATGCAGTTACGCGCCCCCCAATAGATCCAAGTCGTGAACGGAGAATTGGTCAGTGTAGTCATTCCCACCTTCAATCGGGCCGGTTTGATCGCCCGCGCCATCGACAGCGCTCTCGCGCAGACCCATCCCGCACTCGAAGTCATCGTAGTAGACGACGGATCAACGGACGGTACTGCCGAACTGGTCAGGAGACGCTACGCCGCGGAGTTGCGTGTGCGTTGCCTGACGCAGACGAACCAGGGCGTGTGTGCTGCGCGAAACCGCGGTTTGGCCGAGGCACGCGGCGACTACGTGGCGCTGCTCGACTCAGACGACGTTTGGAGGCCGTGGAAGCTCGAGCTGCAGCTAAGCTGCCTTCGTGCTGTACCCGAAGCAGGAATGGTTTGGACTGACATGGAGGCAATCGGGCCCGATGGCAATATTCTAAGCCGCAAGTATCTGCGGACGATGTACCGGAACTCCTACCGCTGGTTTCCCAAGGCCTCGAATTTGTTCTCGAGCAGCCGGCCGCTCGCCGATATCTGCTCTGAGACCATTGCGCCCGTTTCCACGGCTCGACTCTACTGGGGCGATATCTATTCGCCGATGATAATGGGCAATCTCGTGCATACATCAACGGTACTGCTCCGGCGCGAACGCCTTGCACGCGTGGGTCGATTTAACGAATCGTTGAAGATTTCAGGTGAAGATTACGACTTTCATCTGCGCACCTGCAGGGAAGGGCCGGTGGCTCTTGCTGACGTGTCATCGATTCAGTACCAAGTTGGTCGAACTGATCAGCTTTCACACAGCGCCTACGCTATTCACATGGCGCGCAATTTCTTGGCGACGATTACCCCCGCGCTCGAAAGGGATCGCGAACGTATCCGGCTGCCTGCCAACATGCTTGCTGCGGTACGGGCTTTTGCGCATGGCTGGATTGGTATCGAACTGTTCGAGCTTGGCGACAACGTGGAGGCGCTGCGATACATGGGGCAGAGCTTGCATTTGCGCGCCTGGCAACCGAAGATCTGGGTGTTTTACGTACTGTCGCTGTTGCCCCCTCGGACAAGCGGCGTTGCGATGAGGTTTTTGCGCGGAATTCGCGACACACTGCGTGCACTCGCGCGCCGGTAACCCCGACCTATCCCGCATTCGGGGGCGTGCTTGCTGGCGGTGGCGCGTGATTCTTGGTAGCAGTAAAGCCGACGTTGCTCCCAATCAGAGGGATCGATATGGTGTGCCGTGAAGAATTGGGTTTGCCTCAATGAGTTCGACGGGTGCGGAAATCGGCTGGCATCCGGCCTTCGGAGCCTGCGTGGCGTCCGCATCGCTTACGCTGCTGGGAGGGAGCACCACCGGCGTGTATTCAAGTAATTGGGATCTCATGCCGCGCAAACGGGCAGAGTAGCGCACTCGGCTTTCACCCATGTCCTCGATACAGAAGCTTTTCCTGCACTTTGGCCAGTTCTTCGGTACTGGCACGATCTTTCTGTTGCTCAGCTTCGTGACGTTTCCGATTTTGACGCGATTTCTCACCCGCGAAGACTACGGAATTCTCGGTCTGGTCACGAATACGATCGCCATCGCCGTGGCAATCGCCAAGGGCGGCCTGTCCGACAGCATCATTCGTTTCTATCGCGAATACACGGATAGTACGCAGCGCCTGGCCCTGTTCACCTCCACCGTGGTGACTCGTGCAGTTCTGTTTGCGGGGATCGTCGTTGCTGTGTACCTCTTCACGCTGCCAAATATAAAGAGGTTCATCGGCGTAGATGCGCGCTATTTCGACAGCTTCTTGATCATGGCGGTGTACCTTTTCGTGCGACCGCTCAATATCGTCGTCATGAATTGCATGCGCGCGCTGGGAAGAATCTTTCTTCTCAACGCGTTCAATGTCCTTACGAAGGTCGTGGAAATCGCACTTGCATTCTTGCTTCTGTTTTGGCTGATTGGTGAGCTTTATGGCTACTTCCTGGGAGTCGCATTAGCCCAAGTCGGCGCGACTGTGTTTTTGTATCGCTGGCTGCTGAAGAGTCACGGCTTCTCCATCAGACAGGTCTCAGGGACGCTTACCGTGGATTTGTTGAGATTCGGTGTGCCCTTGCTGCTCACCGAGATTGCCTATCTGCTGCTGTCATTTACTGACCGCTACATGATCGTCGCCTATCACGGGCAGGCCGTGCTTGGGCTGTACACCGTGGGCTACAACGTGCCGTCATACATCAATGACATGGTCATGTTTTCCCTGTCCTACGCGGTTGTTCCGATCTACACCGAGATCTACCGGCGCGAAGGCAAGGTGGCGACGGAAGTATTCCTGAGTCGTTCTCTGAAGTATTACGTCTTGGCGGTAATTCCCCTGTGTGTCGGCTATGCCGCAGTTGCGGAGGACACGCTCACGGCCTTGGCATCCGCCAAATATACTGAGGCGGCCGGGTTCTCGCCGATCGTATTGATAGGCCTGGTGTTCCTGGGGATGAATTCAATTCTGTATGCCGGACTATACGTGCAGAAGAGAACCGGGCAAATGCTCTCCATCATGTTGGCTGCCGTCGCGATCAACATCGGGGCAAACGTGCTGCTGTTGCCGCCGTACGGGGCAACGGGAGCCGCCATTGCTACGATGATTTCTTGTATCGCCTCATCGGTGCTGACTGCGATTCTGAGTTGGCGATATCTTCGAATAGGCATCCCTTACTTCACGATCGCATATTATTCTGCAGTATCGGTTCTTATGTATTTCATTGTCACGTGGATCGACACCGACCATCCGTGGCTCAATCTGGGGACGCGTATTCCACTCGGAATGGCGATTGTGGCGGCCGCCACGCTTGCACGCGAAAAGGAGATTCGAGCATACGCTTGGCGTCTCATCGAAGCAGTTGCGGGAAAGTGGCTTAAGCGGAGCTAAGGAAGGGGATGGCGCTCAGCAGTAAGAATCCGATGGCGCCTTGTTGCGGCAATTTCATGTGAGAAGCGAGGGGAGCAAGTGCTACGGGAAATGAAGAAGGCCGCGCTTGCCGGGCTGAAGCGGCTTGGAGCCTTCGACCTGTTGCAGGGAAGTGGTTGGCGTCGACGCCGGCTGCTCATACTTTGCTACCACGGCATATCGCTCGACGACGAACATCACTGGAACCCCGGCCTCTACATGCGCGGGGAAGATTTCGACGCCCGCCTTCAATTTCTGGCCGAAGGCGGCTTCGTTGTTCTCCCTCTGGGTGAAGCCGTATCGCGGCTGTACAGGCACGACTTGCCGCCGGCGAGTGTGGTCATCACGGTTGACGATGGCCATTATGACTTCTATGAGCAGGGCTATCCCCGGCTGGCAAAATACGGGTACCCGGCTACGGTGTATCTGAGTACTTTCTATACAACGTTCAACCGGCCCATTTTTGACGGGTTTTGCTCCTACCTTCTATGGAAGGCGCGTCACTCCAACGTCTCGGTTCACAAGCAGATCGGACTGGAGCGCCCGTTTGACCTGAGGAATGAATCGGGCCGCTCCGGTGCGTGGCGCGCCATCAAACAATTTGCCGTGCGAGAGCGATTGAAGGCTGATGACAAAGATCAAGTTCTCCGCTCGTTGGCTGAGCACCTGCAAATTGACTACGGGAACTTGGTGGCAAGACGCATATTGCACAATTTGAATCCCGCCGAAGTCTCGCGGCTGGCAAATGATGGAATCAGTTTTCAGCTGCACACACATCGGCATCG
>Ga0210379_10000175_pt1 | contig 18617 bp, 17 predicted proteins | sample PLMedo_2_FD_155468 | JGI IMG/M metagenome (GOLD analysis project Ga0210379, IMG submission 155468) | Groundwater sediment microbial communities from an aquifer in East River, Colorado, USA - PLM4_32_coex redo | ecosystem: Environmental > Terrestrial > Soil > Riparian zone | place: USA: East... | reverse complement strand
CTCGTGGGCGACGACCTCCTCCGCCTGCTTGCGCTGGCTGATATCCATGATGATGCGGATGAAGTAGAGCGCCTTGCCGGCCGCGTCTCGCGCCAGCGAAACGGTGCGGTTGACCCAGAGCGGCGAGCCATCCTTGCGCTTGAACATCCGCTCCGACGAGTAGGTGTTGATTTCGCCGCCCAGCGCCCTGCTGCGATTGCGGCGGCGATTCCGGCTGTGGCCGTCCGGGTGGCGAAGATCGATCGTCGTCATGCCAAGCAACTCGCTCTCCGTGTAGCCCAGCATCTCCGCCAGCTTGGCATTCACGCGCAGGATTCTGTCGTCATCAATGCCCGTGTGCATGATGCCGACGGGCGAGTGCTCGAAGGCCGCGCGGTAGCGATCCTCGCTCTCGAGCAGCGCCTGCCACATGCTGCTGCGTTCGGCGATATCCTGTGTCGACGCCGGGGGCCAGGCCCGCCTCGAGCGCGCCCGGCGCGCCTTGCGCGCCGTCTTATCGCTGATTCTTGAACCGGTCACATTGGCTCCCGTGCGGACCTATCGAGATGACCCTGCGCCCCTGACGCCGGGCCCAGGCTGTTTTTCCTTATGTTACGGGCTGTTACGCCATTCCTCGATGAACAAAGCCGCAAAAGCGCTCAGATCGAGCGTGGGCACGGGCGCGGCCAGGCGCTGCGTGATTTTAGATTTCACTTTAATTATCATATGGATATATAGAATATCGAGCTCCTGAAGCGGCTACACACCGCCCAGCACCTTGAGATGGGTCGCCACGCTCCGGCCCAAGGCATGCAACTCGTAGCCGCCCTCCAGCACGGATACGATGCGGCCGCCCGCGGTTCGCCCGGCGGCCTCCTTGATTCTTTCCGTGACCCACGCGTAGTCGGCTTCCACCAGGTTCAGCATGGCCATATCGTCATCGCGATGCGCGTCGAAGCCCGCGGAAACGAACAGCATCTCCGGCCTGAACGCGTCGAGCGCCGGCAGCCAGTGCCGTTCCACAGCCTCGCGGAATTCCTTGCCGCTGCTGTATGCGGCAAGCGGTATGTTCACCATCCGTTCGGAACGCCCTTCAATACCGCTGTACGGATAGAACGGATGCTGGAAAGTGGACACCATCAGCACGCGGGAGTCATCCTGGAAGATATCCTCGGTGCCATTGCCGTGGTGCACGTCAAAATCGACGATGGCGACGCGCTTCAGGCCGTGCCCCTCGAGTGCGTGCGCCGCAGCGACGGCCACGTTGTTGAACAGGCAGAAGCCCATGGCGCGTGCGCGCTCAGCATGATGCCCGGGCGGACGCACGCTGCAAAACGCGACCCCAGCCTCGCCCCTGATCACCATGTCGGTCGCCTGTACCGCCGCACCGGCCGCGCGCTTTGCGGCTTTCATCGTGTGCGGGTTCATCGCCGTGTCGGGATCGAGATGGACCAGGCCCCGCGCTGGAGCCGACTGCTCCAGCGCCGATACGTAGTCCGGCGTGTGCACACGCTCGAGCTGGACGCGGGTCGCCAACGGCGCCTCGACGTGCCGCAGGTGGTCGATCAGCCCCGATGCGATCAGCTGGTCCTGGATGGCGCGCAGCCGCGCCGGGGATTCGGGATGAGCGGCGCCCATGTCGTGCAACAGGCAGTCACGATGGGTGAGGAAACCGATTGTCACGGCTGGGCCAACAATGAATGAAGAATGATGAGTGGTGAATTAAAGAACCCGGCCACGCCGGTGGCATGACTCCGCATTCCGTATTCACCAGTCATCATCGGCATAGCAATTATAATGGTCGCTGTTGCATCCGCATCCTTCTCTCATGCGCATGCAGCGCCTGGTCATGCAACCCTACCCCTCCCACCTGGTCCACCGGTTGACGCCCGGGGACGGCACGGCGGTCACGATCCGCCCCATCCGCCCTGAAGACGAGGGGCTCGAGCAGGATTTCGTGCGCAATCTCTCCGATGAATTGCGGACCATGAATCGACAAGGCCGTTGTGAGAAACCGCACGTTTCCGATCACAGATGACGAATCACGATGTTCCGGTTACTGGTCACCGGTCTCCGTACTGTGGCACACTCAATCAGATGAATGACTTTCCCCAGCGCGCCGTGACGACGCAGCAGATCGAAAAGGTCGTCGCTCAGGTCGGGAACATCATCCTCGGCAAGGAGCGCCAGATCCGGCTCGCGATCGCTTGCGTGCTCGCGCGCGGTCATCTGCTGATCGAGGACATCCCGGGGGTGGGAAAGACCATGCTGGCCCACGCGCTGGCGACGTCGCTGGGAATGGATTTCCAGCGCATCCAGTTCACCAGCGACCTGCTCCCCGCCGACATTATCGGTGTCTCCATCTACAATCGGGACACTGGAGGCTTTCAATTCCACTCGGGTCCGATCTTCAACCAGGTCGTGCTGGCCGACGAAGTCAATCGCGCCACGCCCAAGGCGCAAAGCGCTTTGCTCGAGGCGATGGAGGAGCACCAGGTCACCACGGAGGGCGAGACGCGGCGTCTGCCCGAGCCGTTCTTCGTGATCGCGACGCAGAACCCCTCGTACCAGATCGGCACGTTCCCGCTGCCGGAATCGCAGCTCGACCGTTTCCTGATGCGTATCCACCTGGGCTACCCCGACAGCGAGGCGGAACGCGCGTTGCTGCAGGGAGAAAATCGGCGCGACCTGCTCGCAACGCTCAAGCCCGCCATGGCGCCGCAGGAGCTGTTGGACCTGCAGCACCGCGCGCAGCAGATCCACACATCCAGCGCATTGTTCGACTACGTCCAGGCGCTCACCGACCATACGCGCCGCGCCGCCGATTATGTCAACGGCCTGTCCCCGCGCGCGGCACTTGCGCTGCTGCACGCCGCGCGCGCCTGGGCGCTGATGGCCGGGCGCGGCCACGTGGTCCCGGAGGACGTGCAGGCGGTGCTCCCCGCCGTGGTTGGCCACCGGCTGGTCCCCACGGGTGAACTGACCCAGGCCAACGGCGCCGATATCGCGGCACACCTGATCAAGCAGGTGGCGATCCCCTAGGATTGAGCATTGAGGACTGAGGATTGAGCGAAACACCGCCGTAGAGCGTCCACTCAATCCTAACCGCACAATCCTCAATCCTGATCTTCGATGTACGCCGCGCTCAAGAACCGCTTCTACACCTGGATTTTCCGGTGGCGCGGCCCCGAGTCCGGGGCGATCGTGCTGGTCCAGCGGCGGGTATTCATCCTGCCGACTCGTCAGGGACTGGTGTTCGCCGTGGTGCTGCTGGTCATGCTCGCCGGTTCGATCAACTATTCGCTGGGGCTGGGCTTCGTGCTCACCTTCCTGCTCGGCGCCCTCGGCGTCAATGCCATGATCTACACCTTTCGCAATCTCGCCAACCTGCGGGTCACCGGCGGGCGCACGCGGCCGGTGTTCGCCGGCGGCACTGCGTTCTTCACGGTCCATCTCGAGAACGGTGGCGACGCCGACCGCTACGCCATCGGCCTCACCCACGATCGCACGCAAGCATCGTTCGTCGACTTGACGGCGCGTTCCACCACGCCCGTGACTGCCGCGGTTCCCGCGCTCCGGCGCGGCATCCTGCGGCCGGGGCGGCTGATTCTTTTCACTCGTTTCCCGCTCGGTCTTTACTATGCCTGGGCCTACCTCGACCTCGACCTGCGCTGCATCGTTTATCCGCGTCCCGCCCCTCCCGGCCTGCCGATGCCGCCCGCTGCGGCGAGCGCCGGGGCCGGCGCCGAACGTGGCCAGGGCCAGGAGGATTTTTCTGGCCTGCGCCAGTACTATCTGGGGGATTCGCCGCGCCACATCGCGTGGAAGGCCGCCGCGCGCGACCAGGGCCTGCTCACCAAGCAGTTCACCGGCCGCGCCGAAACGGAGCTGTGGCTCGATTGGGCGCAGTTGCCGCCGCAAATGAGCGTGGAGGAGCGGCTGTCCCACCTGACACGCTGGGTGCTAGACGCACACGCCGCGGGGGTGACCTACGGCTTGCGGCTGCCTGGCGCAAACGTGGAGAGGGCGGCGGGAGAAGCGCAACGCGACCGGTGCCTGGAGGTGCTGGCACTTTACGGCGGTGATTCGTGAATGGTGATTCGTGATTCGAGGTTGCGTGTAGGTCAGCCCATGGTTTGGTCGATTCACGAATCACGATTCACGGGTTTCCAGGATGACTGACGCGAAACAGCACATCTCCTGGCGCCACGTGCTGTGCCTGCTGCTGTCGCTCACGATGGTGGCTGCGCCGCACGCCGCCCACATCCACGGGTGGATCATCGCGCTCATGGTGATGCTCATCGCCTGGCGCGCCTATGTCGGTTACGCCCGCCTCACGCTGCCGAATCGTTGGCTGCTGCTGCTCATTGCACTGGCCGCCACCGTCGGCGTCTTTTTCAGCTACCGAACCATCTTCGGCCGCGACGCGGGCGTGGCGTTGCTGGTGGTCATGCTGGGACTGAAATTGCTCGAGACCCGCTCGCTGCGCGACGCGATGCTGCTCAGCTTCCTCGGCTATTTTCTGGTGATCACGAATTTCCTCTATTCACAGACCATCGGCACGGCGCTCTACATGCTCGCATGCACCGTGTTCATTACCGCGACCATGGTGCGCCTCAACTATGCCCAGGCCGAGCCGCCCTTCCGCGTGCAGCTGCGCACCGCCGGCATGCTCCTCGCCCAGTCGGTGCCGCTGATGCTGATCCTGTTCCTGCTGTTCCCCCGCGTGCAGGGCCCGCTGTGGGGCCTGCCTCGTGACGCCTTTGCCGGCGTCAGCGGCCTGTCCGACACCATGACGCCGGGCAGCCTCTCCAATCTCGTCCTGTCGGACGCGGTTGCGTTCCGGGTACGGTTCGAATCCGGGATTCCCCGGGCCAAGGACCTCTACTGGCGCGGCCCTCTGATGTGGGATTTCGACGGCCGTACCTGGTCGGTGCAATTCTTCGTCTACACCGCGCCCCGCATCGAGGCCGAGGGCGATCCCGTGACCTACGAGGTGACCCTCGAGCCGCACAACCGGCGCTGGCTGTTCGCGCTCGATCTGCCCGCAGTGGCTCCGCCACGCTCGATCGTCAGCACCGACTACCAGCTCTACTCCGTCCTGCCGGTGAACAACCGCGTGCGTTACGACATGACGTCGCTCCTCAACGCCCGCTTCGGCGAGATCGAGAGCCGCTACGCCCTGAACCGCGCCCTTCAGAATCCTTCCCGATCCAATCCCCGCGCGCAGGAGCTGGGGCGTGCCCTGCGCCAGAAGCATTCCGACGACGAGGGCATCATTGCCGAAATGCTCGGCATGTTCCGCCGGAATTTCGTCTACACGCTAGAGCCCCCGCTCCTCGGCGAGCATCCGGTGGATGAATTCCTGTTCTCCACCCGCAGCGGTTTTTGCGAGCATTACGCATCCGCCTTCGCGGTGGTCATGCGGGCAGCCGGCATACCCACCCGCATCGTGACCGGCTACCAGGGCGGTGAAATCAACGCCCTGGGCAATTACCTGATCGTGCGCCAGGCCGATGCGCACGCCTGGACCGAGGTATGGCTCAAGGACCGGGGATGGGTGCGTGTCGATCCCACTTTCGCGGTAGCGCCCGTGCGCGTGGACACCGGCATCTCGGCGGCCGTGCCGCGCAGCGACCCGCTGCCGCTGATGGTGCGCACTCAGTTCGAGTTCTTGCGCCGGGTGAGGCTCACCTGGGACTACATGGCGAACACCTGGAATCAATGGGTGCTGGGTTACACGCCGGAGCGCCAGCGCTGGCTGCTGGCGAACGCCGGGGTGGACGATGCGACGTGGGAGAAACTCGCGGCGATCCTTCTTGTCCTGGCCGGAATCATTGTCGCCATGCTCACCGCGCTCGCGCTGCGCCAGTTGAAGTCGCGGGTGCGGGACCCCGTAAGAATCGCGTATTTCAGGTTCTGCGATAAGCTGCGCCGGAAAGGCCTGACACGCGGGCCGGCCGAGGGCCCGGTCGATTTCGCACGCCGCATCGGGCGGTTGCGGCCCGACCTCACGCCCGCAGTCGCGGCCATCACACAGCTCTACGTCGCCCTGCGCTATGGCACGGAAACGAGCGCCACTGCGTTGATTGAATTGCAGCGCCGCGTCAGGCAGTTCACCGCCTGACGACTCCACATTCCGAGTTCAAAGTTCCAAGTTCCAAGCGTAAGGTTTGAACCTCTTGCCTGGACCTTGAACCTTGAACCTTGAACCTGGAACGCCAGTTAGGCGGGCGGCAGGAGCTTGACCGGATCCACCGGCTTGCCCAAGCGGCGGATTTCGAAGTGCAACCGCACCTGGTCAGTATCGGTCGAACCCATCTCCGCGATCTTCTGGCCCTTCGCGACGTTCTGGCCCTCCTTCACCAGCAACTCGCTGTTGTGCGCATAGACGCTGAGAAAGGTTTCGTTGTGCTTGATCACGATCAGCTTGCCAAAGCCGCGGATGCCGGTGCCGCTGAAGATCACCCTGCCGGGGGCACTGGCGAGTACCGGCTGCCCCAGTTTACCGGCGATGCTGATGCCCTTCTGCTTGGCGCTGTCGCTGAAAGCGCTGATCACCTTCCCGCTCGCCGGCCAGCCCCACGCAAGGTTATCCTCGCCGTCCTGGCCGGAGGGCGGGCGCGGCTCGGTGCCGGGTGACGGCCCTGGCTTGAGACTGGCCATCTGGGCGTAGGTCTGGTCGGAGTACGGCGCTCGCACCGCTCTGGGCTGGGTCTTGACGCCGCCATCGCCGACAGCGGTTGGGGTCTCGTCCAGCGCCCGCGCTTGCACCCCGGTAGCGGCCTTGAGGGGGGCAGTCGCAGCAGTCACGCCCGGTGGTGGGCTCAGCCGCAGTTGCTGGCCTATGCTGATGACGCTGAGCTCGGTAACGCCATTCCACTGGGCGAGCTCGCGGTAATCGAGACCGTAGTCGAGCGCGATACTGTAGAGAGTGTCCCCTTTCCTCACGGCATGATATTCCGGCCGCGCATCCGCCGGCAGCGGTGCTGGTTTGGCGGCCACGGCGGGCTTCCCGGGAGCAGCCTTGGCCTCCGCCGCGCGATCCACGACCGGCGCGCCGGTCCTGACGGAGCACCCTGCCATGACGACCGCGGCCATCGCGCAGGCCAGGCAGGTTCTCAGGGAGGGTCGGACCATCTCGGTTCCGGGCAATAGTTGCAACGGCACTAGCCCACGCCCGGCAGCAGCGGCACGAATACGACGGGATCCATGCGGCGTTCGACAATGCCCCTGTCCGTGCGTTCGATGACGAATAGATGCTGCTCCTGGTTGCGCTCGATGGGCAAAATCATTCTACCACCGACGCTGAGCTGCTTGAGCAGGGTGTCCGGCGCGCGCGCTGCGGCTGCGGTCAACACGATCGCGTCGAACGGTGCGACCTCGGGCATGCCGGCGTGCCCGTCCCCGTGACGCAGATGAATGTTGCTGACGCCGGCCCCGCGCAAGTTCCTGCGGGCCTTCCTGATGAGCGCGGCAAGCCGCTCCATGGAATAGACCTGTTTCGCGACCCGGCAGAGGACTGCGGACTGGTAGCCGCAGCCCGTGCCGATCTCCAGCACCTTGCCGAGCGGGCGGCCGTTGCGCGCGAGTTCTGTCATGCGCGCCACCGTGTGCGGGCTCGAGATGGTTTGCCCGTAACCGAGCGGCAGAGCCATGTCCTCATAGGCGCGGCTCGACAATGCTTCGTCCACGAAGATGTGGCGCGGCACCTCCCCCATCGCGGCCAGCACCGTCTCGTCCCGGATGCCCTGGGCGCGCAGCCGCTCGACCATGCGCATCCGCGTGCGCTGCGAGGTCATGCCGATGCCGGGATTGCGGCTCGATGGCATCAGAGCGCGTCTCGCCGCCGGAGAAGCGTGATCCGTGATCCGCGATCCGAGCTCCCGAGGCCCCAGCGTCCACGAGGGCAGCGCCGGTTCACGGCTCGCTCCCCACCGTTCACGCGCCTTAGCTCGCCAGCCACACGCTGATCGCCTCGAGCTGGGCGTAGCGCGTGAGGTCCATCTGCAGGGGCGTGATCGAGACGCGCTGATGGGCGATGGCGTGGAAATCGGTGCCCTCGCCCGCGTCCTGCGCGCCGCCCGCCGCCCCAATCCAGTAGACCTTCTCTCCGCGCGGCGTGGTGGACTTCACCACCGGTTCCGCCTTGTGCCGCTTGCCGAGGCGGGTCACCTGGAAGCCGCGCAATGCCGCGTATTCGACATCCGGGACGTTCACGTTGAGCAGGAACGGCTCGCCGGACGACTGCCGCTGGAATCGGGTGACGAGCTCGACCGCGACGCGCCCGGCGGTCCGAAAGTGGCCCGCGCTCTCGGTCACTAGCGAGATCGCCATCGACGGGATGCCAAGCAGGAAGCCCTCGGTGGCGGCGGCCACCGTGCCGGAATAGATCGTGTCGTCCCCCATGTTGGCGCCGTGATTGATGCCGGAAATCACGATGTCTGGCAACTGTTTCAACAGCCCGGTCACCGCCAGATGGACGCAATCGGTCGGCGTGCCGTTGACGTAGTGGATCCGCCCCTGCGCCCTGCGCACGGTGAGCGGCCGGTCGAGAGTGAGCGAATTGCTTGCGCCGCTGCGATCGCGCTCCGGCGCCACCACCGTGATCTCCGCCAGGGGCGAGAGCATTTCCGCGAGCAGCGTGATGCCCGGCGCGAAGTAGCCGTCATCGTTGCTGAGAAGAATGCGCATCACTGACGGCGGTGGCGAAAGGTCAAGTTGCGGAAGCGAGCGGCGCGCCCCGGCTCGGGGCATGCGGATCGTGGCGGACGTGATGAGTCATTGCAGCGCGAAAATTGTAGCACGCCGCCGGCCGGAATCGCCCAGCGCAGGAAGCGCGGGTGTGTGATCCTCGACGCCGCCGCCCTCCCCGCCGCGGCTGCCGGGGCAGCCGCTTCAATGGCATGCACGAACCCGCGTCCGCACGCGGGCCAGTGCGGTCCGTCGCGCTGGCAGCCTGTCGGACTTTGCCCCGACAAACTCCTAGCGCACGATCGCGGCGGGCGCCCCGGTCTGCCGGCCGTAAATGCGCTGGATCTTGCCGGTGGCGGCATCTATCCGCAGCCGCTCGATGTTCTCGAGGTCGGTGCCGGTGACGCGCAAGTAACGGGTGTTGACCGGGGTGGCCGTCGAGTGCAGCTGGCGGCCATAGTAAACGCCGGCCTTGCCCGGGTTGAGACGATAGGGGGTACCCGCCTTGAGCTTGGCGAAATCGGGATCCGAGCCGTTATCCGTGCGCTCCCACAACGTCATCTCCGTGTACTCGGTCACCTGGCCGTAGATCGCCCAGGAGTCCCCGTGATCGTGGGGATTGGACTTGCGCGCCTCGTTGTAGCGGTAGGTCATCACCTCGAAGCCGGTCGGGTCGATGTGGATCCGCTTCAGCCCCAGCGGCTGGTCGTCGCCGAAATACTGCTTCACGAAATCGGCGTCGACCAGCAAGCGCTCCATCTGTGTCTTGACCTTCTCGACCTGGGCGCGGCTCGCGCCGGCCTTCAGTATCTCGCGTGTTTCACGGGAAAAATCTTGAATTGAGTAGCCCACGGAATCCTCCTCTAAACAATGACTGGAAATTGCGGCCGGCAATCGCAACGATTATAACAGCGGCAAGGAGTTCACCTGACCCGAGTCCGGCGAACTCCTTTGCCAAATCCAACAATCAGGAGTTTGCCGGAACTCAGTCCGACAAACTCCTAGGGCGGCGCAAACGGCCGGTCGTGGGCGAGCGACGGCAGCATGGAGCGCACCGCGTCTACCCTGGAGAGATCGAGGTCGGCATAGATCACTCCCGGCGACTCGCCGCCCTCGGCGATTACCTCGCCCCACGGGTCGACCACCAGCGTATGGCCGTAGGTCATGCGATTGCCGGGATGGTCGCCGCACATGGCTGGCGCAATCACGAAGCTTGCGTTCTCGATCGCCCGTGCCTTGAGCAGTATGTGCCAGTGGGCCTTGCCGGTTTCGCGCTGGAAAGAGGACGGTATCGCGAGCATTACGGCGCCGTGCTGGGCCAGCGCGCGGTAGAGATGCGGGAACCGCAGGTCGTAGCACACCGTCATGCCGAGCCCGCCCCAGGGCGTCCCGGCGACCACCGCCCGTCCGCCCGGCCGGTAGGCGCTTGATTCGCGAATCACCGTGCCGCTGGGCAAGGTGGCGTCGAACATGTGGATCTTGTCGTAGGTGGCGACGACTTCTCCCCGGTCCGAGACCAGGTGCGAGCGGTTGAACATGCGGCCGTCCTCGTGCTTCAGCGTGAGCGACCCCACCAGGTGCCACGCGCCGAGCTCGCGCGAGAGTGCAGTCAACGCGGAGAGTGCGGGCTCCCCGCTCGCATCCAGCGCGTTCTCGTGCATGGTGCGCCCGCTGCCGTCCATCATCAGGACGTACTCGGGCGAGAAGATAATTCGCGCGCCGCCCGCGGCCGCCTCGCGCGCCATCGTGGCAAGCGTCGCAAGATTGGCGGCGAAGTCGTTCCCGGAATTGGTCTGGAGACAGGCGATGCGGACTGTGCGGCTCACGGCGTGACTCGTGACTCGACCGGTTACTGGCTTACGCCGGAACCGTTGCTTTCACGGACGGGCGCTGCGCGATTCTCTCGTACCACCGCGCGAGCGCGGGGCGCGATCCGCGCCAGGCCTCCTGCGGAAACCGGAAATCGAGATATCCCAGCACGCACGCTGCGGTGATCTGGCCGATGGCAAAGCGCTCGCCCCAGCCGGGGCATTCCTGCTCCAGAGCATCCAGCCCGCCTCTCACCTTCGCCAGCTGTCCGGCGGTCCAGTCGCTCCATTGCAGCGACTCCGGTCTGACTGCGCTCTCGTAACGCATGAGAACCGACGCTTCGAGCATGCCATCACCCAGTGCCTGCAGCCGCAGCGCGCGCCACCGTTCCGGCCCCGCGCCCGGGAACAGGGACGTTCCGCGGTGCAGGCTGTCGAGGTACTCGCAGATCACCGCCGAATCGTAGAGCGTCCCCAGGTCCGGCGTCGCCAGCGCCGGTATCTTGACGAGCGGGTTCTCGCGCGCGAGCCCGGCATTGGGCTTGACGGGGCTCACGACGGTGTTGATTTCCTCGATGCGCCCGGTCAGTCCCGTCTCGCGGGCAGCGACGCGCACCTTGCGCGCAAAAGGAGACGCCGGGTTAAACCACAATCGCATGGAACGTCCCCCCTGTTCAATCTCCTCCCGTGATCCCCGCTTCCCTCACCAGCTTGCCCCATCTCGCGTAATCGGCCTTGATCCGGGCGTGAAAGGCGTCGGGATCGAGCGCTTCCGCGTCGAGCCCGAGGTCCTCGAGCTGCGTCTGCACCTCGCGCATGTTCAGCACCGCCGCCGTTTCCTTGTACACGCGGTCCACGATCGCCCGCGGCGTCCTCGCCGGGAACGCGAGCCCGAGCCAGCCGCTCGCCTCGAATCCGGGGTAGCCGGACTCGGCTATGGTCGGGACCTGGGGCAGCGCGGCCGATCGCTTCGCGCTGCCCACGGCAAGGGCGTGCAGCTTGCCCGCCCTGACGTGCGGGGTTTGCGTCGAGATCAGGGAAAAAATGCTCTCGACGTGTCCGGCCGTAACGTCCACGACCGCGGGCCCGCCGCCCTTGTACGGGATGTGATTCAGCTTGACGCCCGCCGTGTTCCAGAACAGCTCGGCCGTGAGGTGGGCGACGCTGCCCACCCCGGGCGTGGCGTAGTTGACCTTGCCGGGCGCCCGTTTCGCCAGCGCGACGAACTGCTTCAACGATCCTGCCGGCAGCGAGGGATGCACCGAGAGCAGGCTCGTCACCAGCGCCGCCTGGGCCACCGGCGCGAAATCGTTGATCGGGTCGAACGGCACCTTGCCGAGCAACGCGGGGCTCATCGCAAAGGAAGCCACCGATGCCAGCAGCAACGTATAGCCGTCCGGCGCCGCGCGCGCGACCAGCTCGGTGCCGATGTTGCCCCCCGCTCCGGCGCGGTTCTCCACGACGACCTGCTGCCCGAGCCGGGGGCCGAGCCGCACGGCAACCGCACGCGCGACGAGGTCATTCGCGCCCCCGGGGGCGAAGCCCACGATCAGGCGGATCGGCTTGACCGGATATTGCTCCGCCGACCATGCGGCGGGCTGCATGACGCAAACCAGTACGGCAAATGAGAAGAACGCTATGACGACCGGGCGTGGCTCGCAATTTGTAAACATCGGGCTGTTTTCTCCTCGTTTTTTCGAACTGGCGAGCGTTGAGCGGCAACCAGTCCGTCTCGAACGCGCGGCCTCCGAAGGGGTATCGCAAGAATCGAGCCGATTCGCATCGGCCGCTCGCGCGCCTGCACGGTCGCATCCCGCAAGCGGGTCCCTGCTCCGCGCTCCGGCGCGCGGTCGAACCGGACCACCGGTCCGGCTTTGACGGTAATTCTAATGGATCTGGCAGCGCCTATTTGAATTTTCCGGGCCGCGACTTATCATTCGGAACCACGCCAACGCACCTGCCCGGAAAATTCATGTCCGAGATCACGCTGAAACAGGCCGAACGCGTCATCGACGCGATCCTTGCCCGCGGACGCGAGCTCGATTGCCGGCCCCTGAGCGTCGTGGTCACCGACCCGGGCGCCCACGTCAAGGCGTTCAAGAAGGAGGACAGCTCGGCGATGATGCGGTTCGAGATGGCGCTGGGCAAGGCATTCGCCGCGCTCGCGCTCGGGCGCTCCTCCAGCCTGGTGCGCGTGCGCACCGAGGAGCGCCCGCTGTTCATGAACTATCTCATCAACGCTTCGGGCGGAAAAATCTTCCCCGAGGGTGGCGGCCGGCTGATCCGCGACGGGAACGGGGAGATCATCGGCGCCGCCGGCGTCACCGGCGACACCGAGACGCGCGACGAGGAACTCGCCGCGCACGGCATCCGCGCGGCCGGGCTCAAGACCGACGAGGATTGCGCGCACCTGGGCAAGCAGGTGCGCCTGAAGAACTGACTTACGGAACAGTCCATTCTCATATTGAAGAAGCTTTAAGCGGCCGCGCTATTTCGGCGGGATGATTGGGAGCAGCACGCAGGCCTGGCGATCCGGTCCCATATGCAGCGTCACGTCGCCGCCGAACACTGCCGAGGGCCGATCGCGCGGGTCGTTGTGACGGAAGGGCCCGACCCCGGTAAACACTGCGTTCAGATTACCCAGGCCCTTGACCGTGCCGCCGGACCATTCGTAGTCGCGGCCGCGCACAGTTAGGCCGATTCGATAGCCTTCGGGCACCACGGCACAGGTCGGCCACACTTCGATGTTCAGTTCATAGATCTCGTTCGGCGTGAGTTTCTGAATTTCGTCATGGGTGTGATAGGGCCGGTATGGCAGTGATAGCGCCTTATCGAGTTTGCGATGGGAAGCGCGCAGCCAGCCTTGCGCAATCGGCGTGTGCGGGTCGAGCGCCCCCATGAAAGTGACCTCTTTCAAGTCCGGCGTGAATGCGCGCACCACCAGAAACAGGTCGGCATCTTCGGTAGCCGACGAGACCCACAGTCTGGCCGCAATCGGGCCCGTGATTTCCGTATCCTTCAGGAGCGGCGGCGTGAGAAACGTTACGCCATCCGAAAGGCCGCCGTACGTGACGCTGCCCGCCTTCTTCTGTGCGTCGGTCGTGAGCGCATAGCCTTCGTGGTGCAAATGAAACTTCGTCCATCGCGTGCGCCCGAGGGGCCACTCGCCCTCATGACGCTCGACGAACTTCTCTCCCGGATGGCGCACCTGCAGAGTGACCTTGGGCTGCTTCGACCACCCAGTGTCCTCACCCTTCAGGAAATGGCCGAGGAAGCGCTTCTGAATCCTGATGCCATAGTCCGTATAGAACTCTGTCCAGTGCTCGATGCCGTGCACCTCGAGCCACTTCTCCTTGGAGGCCGCGCGCACAAAGCCCTCGAAGTTGCCGCGTGGATGCAGGCCCTGCCCGCCCCAGTTAGCCGATGACAAGAGCGGCGTCTTCACTTTCGACCAGTCAGGCATGCGCGAGACCCAGTAGTCGTCGCTTGCCAGCGGGTTCGCAAAACAGTCGACTGCGAAGTCGCGCCGGGTAGCACCGAGTTCTTCCTCGCTCAGAGTCTCGGGTCCGGACGCCCAATCGCCGTTCATGCGGCTGCGGTAGCCGTTCTTGCCCTTGCCATGCTGCACCTTGGTGACCTGCCCCGGAAACCAGGTATCGGCGAACGTGCAGTAGATGCCGCCGTGATGGCTGAGATCACGGTAATAATCGGCCGCGCCTTCCCAGATGCAGATCGCCGCCAGATGCGGCGGTTGCAGCGCCGCAACCTGCCACTGGTTCATGGCGTAATAGGAAATACCGTTGAGTCCGATCTTGCCGTTTGACCAGGGCTGCTCCGCCGCCCACTCCACGCAATGATAGAAATCCTGAGCCTCACGCAGCGACCACAGATCGAGCATCCCGGGCGAGCGGCCGGCGCCGCGCGAGTCGACGCGCACGACCGCGTATCCGTCCGGCACCCACTTCTCCGGATCGACCACTTCCCAGTTCTGGTACTGGTTGGTGGAACCTGTGGGCACGTCCGGATGCTCCTCGCACATGCGGCGCCACTGGTCGATATACAAGTCCTCGAAATGCAGCCACTTGGCGTAGGGGCCGTAGGTCAGGATGACCGGATACCTGCCGTCCGCGACCGGCCGGTAGACGTCGGCCCGCAAGACCAGGCCGTCTTCCATCTTGACCGGAACATCCCAATCGATCCGCATGCCGTCGCGAACCTCGCTCACCTCACGGTAATCCATGCTGCTGCACCTCCCAAGTTAAGAGCGTTCCCACAACCAGCGCGGTCTGCTGCAACGTAATAGTGTCTTAGCCGACCTTGACCGGTTTGCCCGTCGCAACCGATTTCACGATTGCCTCGAAGACCGCCACGCCGTGAATAATCTGGTCAGCGGAAATCGGGAACGGCGCATCGCCGCGAATTGCCGCCGCGAACGCCTCCAATCCCGCATTGACTGGATTGATGCCCTGATGCTCGATGATCTCCGGCTGCGCGGGCGGGAGATGCCCGGGCTTGTCGGGCGCCGGTATGAAGCGGAACGCCTCCAGGTTCCGGTCGGTCTCCGCCAGGCCGCGCGTGCCATAGACCGCGACGCGATAATTCGGAGCGCTCGCAATTGAGCAGAGGATCGTCGAGGTCACGCCGTTCTTGTGCTTCATGACGACGGTCGTCGTGTCGTCGACTAGCGGCGCTGCGCGGCGCGTGTTGACGCAGTAAACCTCATCGATCTGGCCGCAGAGATCGATAAAGCCATCGACGAGATGCACGCCGATCCCGGTCATGGCGCCGACCGGCGTCTCCTCCGGATTCGTGCGCCACGACTCCTTGGGCAGGAAAAGGCCGCCCGGCGCCGTCGCTTCGGCAATGCAGAAGCCGATGGTGCCCAAGCGCCCGTCCTTGACGCGATTGCGGATTTCCCCGATGGAAGGATGGAACCGGCGCTGGTAGTCGATGCCGAGTACGACGCCCGCCTTCTTGACCGCGTCGAGGGCGGCCCTGGCGCTTGCCACGGTCAGCGTAAACGGCTTCTCCACGTAGATGTGCTTGCCCGCCCGTGCCGCGCGTTTGACGTGTTCCTCGTGCTGGCTGTGAGGCGTGGTATAGACGACCGCGTCGATGCCGCGGTCGTTGAGTATGCCGTCAAGATCGTCGCGCAGCTCGATCTTGCGCTCCTTGCAGAAATCCTCCGCCTTTGCGCGGGTGCGCGTGTTGCCGGCAACGAACGTGATCTGCTGGCTTTTGCCCTGCACGGCGTCGACGATCGTTCTTCCCCACCACCCAAGTCCAACGATTGCTGCTCGAATCATGCTTCCTCCATAAGGGTTAGCAGCTTTCTGTTCCGGGTTGACCTCGCAAAAAAATTATGACATACATCCAACCTCGCGGCAGGCGTCGGTTCATCGCACCCCTGGCGGAGATTGATCCTGCTTAATGCGTTGCATCAAATGAGAGCAGAATGGAATTCGTCGCACGCTCAAGTCGGCAAGTACTCGGCTGTCGTGCGAGCTGGAGCACCACTGCGTCCCCGGCGTGCAAGCATGGAGGCACTGCGGTACAGCGGATCTACGCCAGTGGCGGCCCGGGTGACGGGGGACTTCGATGACGGCTGATCCGGGCGCGGCGGGCGACCGGCCGATGAACGATCCGGGAGAGGCGCGGCTGGTGGTCGAGAACGCAGTCGTGCGCTACGGTGATCTCCCGGTTCTCGCGGACGTCAGCCTTAACGTCGGCCGCTCGGAGGTCGTGAGCATTGTCGGGCCGTCCGGGTGCGGCAAGACTACGCTGCTCCGCTGCGTGGGGGGGTTGACCCTGCTCAACGGTGGAGAGATCCGTATCGACGGGCAGGTGGTCGACAAGCCATTGCCGAGCGTGTCGATGGTGTTCCAGCACTTCGGGCTCTTCCCGTGGAAAAACCTCTGGAACAATATCGCGTACGGCCTGAAGCTGCGGCGTGCCCCGAGGAAGGAGATCGAACACCGCGTCGCGGCGGTGATCGAGCTCGTCGGTCTCGCGGGGTTCGAGAAGTCGTACCCGCACCAGCTCTCGGGCGGCATGCAGCAACGCGCGGGGCTTGCGAGAGCGCTCGTGATGGAGCCCAGGCTCCTGCTCATGGACGAGCCCTTCAGCGCGGTCGACGCGCAAACGCGGGAGCAGCTCCAGTTCGAGCTGCTGCGGATCTGGGACAGCCGGCCAACCGCCATGATGTTCGTCACTCATGCCATCGATGAGGCCGTGCTGATGGGTGACAGGGTCGTCGTCCTGGCGGGCCGTCCGGCGCACATTCGAGCGGTGCGCAAGGTTGATCTGCCCCGCCCACGCGACCGGAAAGTCGTCTCGAGCCGGTCGTTCATCAATTTGCGGGATCAGGTCTGGCATGATTTGTTCAACCACCAAGGAGGAGAGGGAGCATGAGTACATCTACCGGAATCAAATGCATGCAAATGACGTCGTTTTTTGGCGCGATGGTTGCGCTTGCGGCAATTACGTTCGCCGTTCCCAGCAGCGCTTGGGCGCAATCTTCCGTCACACCCATCAAACTTGCAGCCTCGGCCATCGGGCGCCCACCCATCTTTTCCAATACGTTCGTCGATGTCGGCGAGGCGATGGGCTTCTTCAAGGCGGCGGGCGTCGACGTGAACTTCCGCTGGTTTCAGCGCGGTGCCGACACCGCGAGGGCGGTCGTCACGGGCGATGTCGCGGTCGGGTTCACCGCGACGCAGCCGGCTCTCAACCTGATCGCGGGGGGAGCGCCCGTCGTGGTGATCGCGGGGATGCCCAACCAGGACTGGCTCGTCGCGACGGATGATCCGGACGTGAAAAGCTGCAAGGACCTCAAGGACAAGACCGTCGCCGCCGACGGGATCAACAACGCGCGGACTCTCTACATCGCGGCGGTGGTGGCGACCTGCGGGCTCAAGCAATCCGACCTCAAGCTGATCGATCTCGCCAATCAGCCCCTCGTGAGGGCCGGGATTGCCGGGCAGGTCCACTCGGGCGTGTGGCACGTCGACGAACTGGCCCAGGTCGAGTTCAAGACCGGCAAGAAATGGCGCATCATCGACGCGCCGGCGTCGATCGCGAAGGGGCTGCACTACGCGGTGCTGCTCACCAGCAAGAAGGCGATCGCGGAGAACCGGGAAGGGCTCATCCGCTTTCTCGAGGGCTGGATCCTCACCCAGAACCTGATGGGGAGCAAATCGCCGGCCGACAAGGTTGCTTTCGCGACTGTGGCGGCCAATGCAAGCCAGATCGACTTCCAGGTTGCCCTGGCGTCGGTCGACGGCTACCAGGGGTTCAATTACTGGGTCAACAATGACGGCCTCGATGAGAAGCAGATGATGAGCCAGTTGGAGCAGCTCGTGAAGATCGGCTCGGTCAAGGCCGACAAGAAGCCCGCCTACAAGGAGATCGTCGACAAGTCGCTCTACACCGAGGCGATGAAGCGCGTGGAGAAGAAATTCGGCAAGTTGAAATAACCGCGCTGCGGTGACCGGGGCGCGCGGGTGAGCGGATGAGGACCGCCGAAAGGACCGATACCTTCTGGCGGCGCGTCAGGCGGTTCCGGTCCGCCCGCGCGGCGTGGATCCGGGTGGCCTGCTACGCATCGAGCATCGCGCTGCTGCTCGGCGTGTGGCAGGCCCTCGGCCACAGCTTTGGCGTGCTGTTCGTGCCCTTCACGACCACCATGAGCCAGCTCTGGGAGATGCTCCACGGCGGTCCGCTCGTGCCGGCTCTGGGCGTGTCGGGGAAGCTCTACGGCGTCACGCTCGTCATCGATATCGTCGTCGGGGTTTCGCTGGGGCTCGTGCTGGCCCGGTTGAAGTTGATCGCGGCCGCGCTCGAACCGTACATCTTCGTGCTCTACGCGACGCCGACGATCTCGCTCGTCCCGTTCGTATCCGTCATGTTTGGCTTCGAATTCTGGTCGCGGGTGCTCGTCGCCGTGGTGATTTCGATCTTTCCGATCCTGCTGGGAACAATGGAGGGCGCGCGCAGCATACCCCGGCAGCATCTCGATGTGGCGGCGATTTTCGGCTCGAGCGAGCGGCAGCTCTGGCGCGACGTGATCCTGCCGTACGTCACGCCCTACGCGATGACGGGCATCAAGCAGTCGATCGCGCAGGGCGTGACGTACGG
>Ga0210379_10000174_pt1 | contig 18628 bp, 15 predicted proteins | sample PLMedo_2_FD_155468 | JGI IMG/M metagenome (GOLD analysis project Ga0210379, IMG submission 155468) | Groundwater sediment microbial communities from an aquifer in East River, Colorado, USA - PLM4_32_coex redo | ecosystem: Environmental > Terrestrial > Soil > Riparian zone | place: USA: East... | reverse complement strand
TGATGACCAATACGATCGCGCCTGCCGTCTGCGCGTCGCCTAATTCATCATTCATCATTCATCATTCCGCATTAGATCTTGATGCCCGACCTCTCGGCGACCGTGTGCATGTCCTTGTCGCCGCGGCCGGAAAGATTGACGAGCAGAATCTGGTCCTGGCGCATGTGCGGCGCGATCCTGGCAGCGTAGGCGAGTGCGTGCGCCGACTCCAGCGCCGGGATGATGCCCTCGAGCCGGCACAGGTCGTGGAACGCCTGCAACGCATCATCATCGGTGACCGCCACGTATTCGGCGCGTCCGCTGTCCTTGAGCCACGCATGTTCCGGGCCGACGCCGGGGTAGTCGAGGCCGGCGGAGATCGAATGGGTCTCGATGATCTGGCCGTTCTCGTCCTGCAGCAGATAGGTGCGGTTGCCGTGCAGCACGCCCGGCCGGCCCGCGCACAGCGTGGCCGCGTGTTTGCCGCTTTCGAGCCCGTGCCCCGCGGCTTCCACACCGATCAGCCGCACTTTCTCGTCCGCGATGAACGAATGGAAGATGCCCATGGCGTTCGACCCGCCGCCGACGCACGCGACAACGGCATCAGGCAGGCGTCCGGCGAGTTCCTGAATCTGCTCGCGCGCTTCGCGCCCGATCACCGACTGGAAATCCCGCACCATCATGGGATACGGATGGGGGCCGGCAACCGTGCCGATGATGTAGTACGTATTCTCCACGTTGGTCACCCAGTCGCGCATCGCCTCGTTGAGGGCGTCTTTCAGCGTCTTCGAGCCGCTCTCCACCGGCACCACGGTCGCTCCGAGCAGCTTCATGCGGTAGACGTTCTGCACCTGGCGCTTGATGTCCTCCGACCCCATGTAGACTACGCATTCCATGCCGTAGCGCGCGGCTATGGTGGCCGCCGCCACGCCGTGCATGCCGGCACCGGTCTCGGCGATGACGCGCGGCTTGCCCATGCGGCGCGCCAGCAACGCCTGGCCAATCACGTTGTTGATCTTGTGCGCGCCGGTATGGTTGAGGTCCTCGCGCTTGAGATAGATCTGCGCGCCGCCGCAGCGGCCGGACAAACGGCGCGCGTGGTAGACCGGGCTGGGCCGGCCGACGTAATGTTTGAGTTCGTAGGCGAACTCGGCCTGGAATTCAGGATCGTTGCGGTAGCGCGCGTATGCGGCCTTGAGTTCGTCCAGCGCCTGGACCAGCGTCTCGGAGACGAATACGCCGCCGTACGGTCCGAAATGGCCACCCGCATCGGGGAGGTCAACCATCCGCATTGTGCACCTCGTTGATGAAAGCCGCGATCTTCCCGGCGTCCTTGACGCCTTTCGCGGACTCGACGCCGCTCGACACATCTACGGCGCTCGGCCGGACGCGCCGCACGGCAGACCTCACATTTTCCACGGTCAGCCCTCCCGACAGGATCACCTGCAGCGGCAAACCGCTCGGGATCAGCCCCCAGTCGAAAGCGACGCCACTGCCACCGTGCAACTCCTCGACGAAGGTGTCGAGCAGCAAAGCCTTGGCGTCGTGATAATCCCGTGCGTATTGTAGCAAATCCACTCCCGCCTTCATGTGCACCGCCTTGATATAGGGCATCCCGAAGCGCCGGCAGAAAGCGGGGCTCTCGGAACCGCTGAACTGAAGCAACTGGATCGGCACTTCGGCCAGAGTCGCACGCACCTCTGCCTCCCGGGGATCCACAAACACGCCGACCGCGGTTATGAATGGGGGCAGCGCGCGGATGATCTCCAGGGCCTTCGCCGGCGTGACGCAGCGCGGGCTCGGCGCGTAGAACACGAGCCCGATGGAGAACGCGCCAGCGCGCGCCGCCGCGAGCGCGTCCTCGACGCGCGTGATGCCGCAGATTTTCACCGCCGCCGCCATTACGACAGCATGCCCATCAGGGTAGAACGCGTCGTCTGCGGCAGGCCCCAGTGCGCCTCGTACACCGCCCGCGACAGGTACAGCCCGGCGGCACCGAAGGTCGGGGCGGCGCGCTTGCGGTCGCGTCCCGCCAGCACTTCGCCCAGCCACTCCGGCGGATACTTCCCCTTGCCGACATAGACCAGGCAACCAACGATATTGCGCACCATGTGGTGCAAAAAAGCATTGGCGCGGAAATCGAACACCACGTAATTGCCGCGGCGCGCGACGTCGAGTCGCATGAGCGTGCGCACCGGGTTGCGAGCCTGGCACTCCGCGCTGCGGAAAGCGCTGAAATCGTGCTCGCCCACGAGCAGGCGCGCCGCGCTCTGCATCCGCTCCAGGTCGAGCGGCAGATGGAACCAGCCCACCCGTTGCCTGTCCGCCGCCGGCCGCACCGGATCATTCAGCAACAGGTAGCGATAACAGCGGGCAACCGCGGAGTAGCGCGCGTGGAAATCGTCGGCAACGCGCCGTGACCAGTTGACGGCACAGGCCGGCGGCAGTAGCGCGTTCACGCCGCGCACCCATGCCGTCTCCGGACGCACCGCCGCAGTATCGAAATGCACTACCTGGTCGACCGCGTGCACGCCTGCATCGGTGCGTCCGGCGCAAACCGTATCGACCGGCCCGCCCGCGACCTGCGCCAGCGCCCGTTCCAGCGCGTCCTGCACGGCACAGCCCTGCGGCTGGGTCTGCCAGCCGCAGAATTGGCTGCCGTCGTACTCCACGCCCAATGCGACTCTCACGTCGTCACGCATCCGGTCATATAAAAACAAAACCGCGACAGCTCGCACTGCCGCGGTTCGATCCATGCCCCCGTGTTTCTATCCCAGGCTGTCCATCAGGGTCCTCGCCTGCACTTTCTGATCGGCGTCGCCTTCCTTGATGACTTCCTGCAGGATTTCCCTGGCACCGTCCTTGTCGCCCATTTCCTGATACGCCTTGGCCAGATCGAACTTGGTCTGGACGTCGTACCAGTGCCCGTTCTTCTCTGCGCCCGGCCCCGGCTGCGTCTTGGGCTCGCCGTCGAGGCTGAGATCCAGGCCGCCGAGTTTGAAATCAAGACCGGAGTCCGTGCTGGACCCCACCGGTGTCACGGTCGGCTGGTCGGCACTGCCGACCTTGGGCAGGTCAATATGGAAGTCGATCACGTTGCTGTCCTGCTGCGCCGACGGAGCCTCCAGGACGATGTCTGTGTGGCTGAAGCCGCCCGCCGGCGGCACCTCCAGCGTGAATTCGGGCATTGTCAATCCCGTTGCCTGCACTCGTGCGCCATGCACCGCGCCGAGATCGACTACGGTGGACTCAAAGCCGGACGCCGCCACCGCCGCGTCGGCCTCCAGCGTGATGTCCGTCGAGGTGCTGCCACCGGTCCCGATATCGAGATCGACATCGGTTGATGTGGGCGAGCCATGCGCCGGTGATACCAGCGCCGCGTCCTTACCCGCCCTGTAGAGGGCATTGCCAGGATCGAGCGCGTAGCCCAAAGCCGCGGCCTTGAGCCAGTTGTCCCCGGTGCCCCCGGTGAGCTTGTTGAAGTCGCCGGCAAGCTTGCCGAAGGCCGCTTTGTCCTTGCGCGCCGCATAAATCTCGAGCAGCTTGAACTGCACGTCCCCGCGCCTGGGATTGGCGGCCAGCGCCTCCTTCAATATCTCTTCCGCCTGGCCGTCACGTCCGTACTGTATGTAGACCTCCGCCTCGGCCAGCGGGTCGACTTCGTCCGCGGCCCTTGCCGTGGAGGTCTGCGATGCGGCGGCTGCGTCTCCGGTTATGGCGGCTGCCTCCGCCGCAGCGGCAGCCGCCTCGCTCAGTGTCGGAGCGATGGGCGGGCCATACTCAGCGACCCGCGATCGTCGTCGGCGCGCCATCCAGAACGCCAGCCCGAGCAGGACGACGCCACCGCCCGCCCCAAGGTAGAGCGGATCAGCCGCCGCCTCCATGATCTGGTCCATCAAATCGGGCTCGGGCTGCTGGGGGGCTGCGGCAGGTCTTGGCTTGGGCTTCGGTTCGGCCACCATAGCCGGTTTCGCCGGTTCGGGCTGCACTGCGGGTTTTTCGGACGGAGCCGGGACCTCGGCAATCGCCGGGACCGGTTTCGTGGACTCCGGCTTCGAGGCAGCAGCCGTTCCCGGGCTTTTCAGCTCGAACAGCTTCTGCATGTCCTTGATGGTCTTTTCGAGCTGAGTGATACGCGAGTTGGCCTCGGACAGCGCCTTCCCCCGTGCCACCACCTCCTCCTCCAGCATGCGGATGCGCTCGGCGCCGGTGCGCGGCTTGCCCTTGTCTGCCGCAGCACCGGCAGGAGGCTCGCCTTTCGACAGCTTGACGACGTCCTTGGGCGCGCCTGCCGCGGCCTTGTCCTCGACCTTGGTCGCAATCTTGCCGCTGACCCCAGTGCGCCCCTCGGCAGGAATCGTCCCCGCCGCATCGGCAACTTTCTCGCGATAGGTGTTCCAGTCGGCGACGTGGGTGCGATATTCCTGGACGGCATCAATGCGAGAAGTCGCTTCCACTGCCTCCGTGTCAGGCACGCGCAGAATCTTGCCGGTGCGCATCAGGTTGAGGTTGTTCTGTATGAACGCGTCGGGATTGCTGCGATAGAGCGCAATCAGCATCTGCTCCAGCGTGACGCCATCCGGTTTTACGTTTAGTGCGATCTTTCCCAGCGTCTCGCCGCGTTCTATCGGTCCATACTCCCGGCTCGTAGTCGTGGCTGGAGCGGGCGCGGGGACAGCGGCGGGCGTCACGGGCGTTACGGGCGTTACGGGCGTCGAAACCATCGGCGCGATGGGCGCTACGGCAGGGGCGGCAGGCGCAGGGACCGGGATTGCGACGGAGGCGGGGGCCGGTTTCTCTGCCGCCGGCGCCGGGCGCGATTCCGGTATCGCAGAAATTACCGGGGCCGGAACCGGGGCTCGCGCTGGCGCAATGCTGGGTGGATCGAGCAGCGCGGTGTATTCGCGCGACAGGCGTCCAGCCGTCCACGTCAGCTGAACCAGCAAATCGATGAAGGGCTCGGTAACGGGGCGCTTGGTCACGATCCTGATAAAGTGCGTCCCGTTGGGGCGCTTCTCGATTGTCGCGCGCGCGCCCGTCAGCGCGGTGTTGTATTGCAGGTTCGCCTGCTGATAAGCGTCGGGCACCGCGAGTCGCACGTCGAGCGAAGACAATTCCTCGGCGCTCACCGAAAGTTCGATCTCCGCAATCAGCGGCTGGCCGATCGTGGAAAGTACGCTGATCTTTCCCATACCGGCGGCGCCTGCAACACCCGGCAGCAGCGCGAACAGAAGCGCTATCAGCCACGCCTTCACCTTGAGTATGCGCACAGCGGCACCCATAGGATTTTTCAGGGGTAAACAGGCTAACATCAATCAGTTAGCCATGCAAGCTCAGATAGGGCATCAGTGTTCCGTCTGATGAACCTATTTTAAATCAAATTTCAGCAAGATAGCCCGCCCAGCTTCTCACGATTCGCGGCACATGACAATGTACTAGTACGCGGCAGGTGATGGCGGGGCCGGGGCACGATTCAGGCGCCCACCGCCGTCTTGCGCCCAGTCACTTCGGCTGGGGAGTGACGCGCAGCCGCTCCAGCTTCGAGCAGGATGCGCAGCGTGCGGCGGAGCGGTTCTGCCGCCCCCCACAGAAGCTGGTCGCCGACCGTAAACGCGGCAAGGTATTCGCCGCCCATCGCCAGCTTGCGCAACCGGCCGACCGCAATATGCATGCGCCCGGTGACAGCGGCCGGCGTGAGTTCGCGCATCGAGCGCTCGCGTTCGTTGGGAACAACGCGCACCCATTCGTTGGCCGACTCGATGATCCCGGTCAACTCGTCGAGCGGCAAATTCTTTTTCAGCTTGATCGTCAACCCCTGGCTGTGGCAACGCATCGCGCCGACGCGCACGCAAAGGCTGTCGATCGGCGTCGCGGGAACACCGAACGGTGCGCCGCGGCCCAGGATCTTGTTGGCCTCGGCGCCGCCCTTCCATTCCTCGAGCGACACGCCGTTGCCCATGTCCTTGTCGATCCACGGGATCAGGTTGCCCGCCAGCGGTACTCCGCCGAAATTTTCCATGGGCAGCGTGCCGTCGGTCTGCTTGCCCAGCACCTTGCGATCGATCTCGAGGATCGCGGACGACGGGTTGGCCAGCAAATCCCTGACTTCGGCATTAATGAGCCCGAATTGCGCCAGCAACTCGCGCATGTGCTGCGCGCCGCCGCCCGAGGCCGCCTGGTAGGTCATGCAAGTCATCCACTCGACGAGATCATGCTGGAACAGGCCGTGGAGGCCCATCAGCATGCAGCTCACGGTACAATTGCCGCCGATGTAGTTCTTGACACCTTTTGCCAGGGCGTTCTGGATCACCGGCAGGTTCACCGGGTCGAGCACGATGACCGCATCGTCGTTCATGCGCAGCGTCTTGGCGGCATCTATCCAGTAGCCGCTCCAGCCGGCGGCACGCAGTTTGGGATAGATTGCGGTGGTGTAATCGCTGCCCTGGCAGGTCAGGAGTATGTCGTTGGCGGCCAGCGCCTTCAGGTCGTGTGCATCGCCGACCGGCGGCATCTCCCTGCCAATCTGCGGACCTTTGCCCCCGACCTGGGACGTGGAGAAGAATGCCGGCTCGATCAGGTCGAAGTCGCGCTCGGCGCGCATGCGCTCCATCAGCACCGAGCCGACCATGCCGCGCCATCCGATAAGACCTACCTTCTTCATTGTCATCTTCCTGATTCGACTTCTCCAATTCTATCAAGCTGGTGAGGCGTTAGGGGTAAGGCGTGGGGTGGAAATCCGCGTTCCCTGGCGCTACCCCCCTGGCCTGGCACCCAACGCCTCACGGATCAAAGCGCTGCAACCACTGCATCACCCATTTCCCGAGTGCCGATTTTGCGTGTCCCCGCCTCGTGGATGTCGGCGGTCCGGTAACCCTGGGCCAGCACCTGCTTCACCGCCGCCTCGATGCGGTAGGCCCACTCATCCTGGTTGAACGTATAGCGCAGCATCATGGCCGACGACAGTATGGTCGCCAGCGGGTTCGCCAGGTTCTTGCCCGCGATGTCCGGCGCCGAGCCATGGCTGGGTTCGTAGAGCCCCTTGCCCGCGGCGTCGAGCGAAGCTGACGGCAGCATGCCGATTGACCCGGTCAGCATCGAAGCCTCGTCCGACAGGATGTCGCCGAACATGTTGCCGGTGACGATAACGTCGAACTGCTTCGGGTTACGCACCAGTTGCATCGCCGCGTTGTCCACATACATGTGCGAAACCGCGACCTGGGGATATTCCTTCGCGACGGCGTTCACGATTTCGCGCCAGAAACGGCTGGTCTCCAGCACGTTCTCCTTGTCGACCGAGCACAGCTTCCGGCCGCGTTTCAGCGCCGCCTGGAAGCCGACCGCGGCGATGCGCCGGATCTCCGGCTCCGAATAGAGCATGGTGTCGTAACCCTCGCGCTCGCCGCGCGCGTTCGTGCGCCGCCCGCGCGGCTCGCCGAAATAGATATCGCCGGTCAGTTCGCGCACGATCATGAGATCGAGGCCGGATACCACGTCCGGCTTCAGGCTCGATGCGCCGACCAGTTCCGGGAACATCAGCGCGGGACGCAGGTTGGCAAACAATCCCAGCTCCTTGCGTATGCGCAGGATGCCCTGCTCCGGCCGCTGCGGCCGCGGCAGCGCGTCATACTGCGGCCCGCCTACCGCCCCGCACATCACGGCGTCCGCCGCGCGCGCGAGCTTGAGCGTAGCCTCCGGCAACGGATCGCCGTGCGCATCCACGCCGGCTCCGCCGAACGGCGCTTCCTCCATTTCGAGCTTGAGCCCGTTGCGCGCCAGCGCTTTCAGCACCTTCACCGCCTGCGCGATGATTTCCGGGCCGATGCCGTCGCCAGCCAATACCGCGATTTTCATCGCTGAGTGAATGGTGAATGGTGAATGGTGAATGGAAAAAGCATGCTTGTTGTCAGGCCGCGGAGCTGCCGCAGCCATTTCCTATTCCCTATTTCCCATCTACCCGAAGAGCCACGGCTGGCGTTCGCGGTGCTTGGCCTCGAATGCCTTGATGCTGGCGGCATGCTTGAGCGTCAAGCCGATCTCGTCGAGCCCGTTCAGCAGACAGTTCTTCGCGAACGGATCGATATCGAACTTGAAGCTCTCGCCGCCCGGTGTGGCCACGGTTTGAGCTTCGAGGTCTACCGCCAGCCGGTAGCCCTCCACGCCCTGCGCCTCCCTGAACAGGCGATCCACGATACTGGCGTCAAACTTGATCAGCAGCAGCCCGTTCTTGAGGCTGTTGTTGTAAAAAATATCGGCGAAGCTCGGCGCGATCACCGTCTGGAACCCGTATTGCAGCAGCGCCCACGGCGCATGCTCGCGGGAGGAGCCGCAGCCGAAGTTTTCGCGCGCCAGGAGCACGGTAGCCCCGCGGTAGCGCGGCTGGTTGAGCACGAAATCCGGGTTGAGCGGCCGCTTGGAATGGTCCATGCCCGGCTCGCCGTGGTCGAGATAGCGCCACTCGTCGAACAGGTTCGGGCCGTAGCCGGTGCGCTTGATCGACTTCAGGTACTGCTTGGGGATGACCGCGTCGGTGTCGACGTTGGCACGGTCCATCGGCGCCACCAGTCCTTCGCGTCGTACGAATTTTTCCATGTCAACCTCGAAACTCTCGTGCCGCAGAGATCACGGAGAGCGCGGAGCAATGTTGGCCACGATCAGCCTGTTGCCTCATATGAAGTTTCATCCCCTGTGTATTCTGTGGCGGATTCTCAGCTAAACGTGCGGACATCCACAAAATGTCCCACGATCGCCGCGGCGGCCGCCATCGCGGGGCTTACCAGGTGGGTCCTGCCCCCGGGGCCCTGCCGCCCCTCGAAATTGCGGTTCGAGGTCGAGGCGCAGCGATCGCCGGGCGAGAGCAAGTCATCGTTCATGCCGAGACACATCGAGCAGCCGGGCTGGCGCCATTCGAAGCCGGCCGCGGTGAAAACCTGGTCGAGCCCTTCTTTCTCGGCCTGTTCCTTCACCAGGCCCGAGCCGGGAACGACGATTGCCAGCTTGATGCTGGCGGCCACGCGTTTGCCCTTGACCACCGCGGCAGCCGCGCGCAGGTCCTCGATGCGCGAGTTGGTGCAGGCGCCGATGAACACCTTGTCGGGTCGGATGTCGATGATCGGGGTGTTGGGCCTGAGGTCCATGTACTTGAGCGCCCGTTCCATCCACTCACGCTGCACCGGATCCTTCTCCTGCGCCGGATCGGGCACTTTGCCGTCGACGGTCGTCACCATTTGCGGATTGGTACCCCAGGTGACCTGCGGCCGGATCTTCGCCGCATCCAGCGTCACCACCTTGTCGAACTTTGCACCGGGATCGCTCACCAGCGTGCGCCAGTACGCGACCGCCTTGTCCCAATTCGCTCCCCTGGGTGCCAGCGGTCGGCCTTTGACGTACTCAACGGTCTTGTCGTCCACCGCCACCATGCCGGCGCGTGCGCCCGCCTCGATCGACATGTTGCACAGGGTCATGCGTCCCTCCATCGAGAGCGAGCGGATCGCTTCCCCGGTGAACTCGATGGTATAGCCGGTGCCGCCGCCGCTGCCGATTTTCCCGATGATCGCGAGGATCACGTCCTTGGCGGTGATGCCGCGCCCGAGCTTCCCTTCGACCACGATCTGCATGCACTTCGACTTCTTCATCACCATGCACTGCGTGGCAAGGACGTGCTCGACCTCGCTCGTTCCGATGCCGAAGGCGAGGCAGCCGAACGCGCCGTGGGTGCTCGTATGCGAATCTCCGCACACCAGCGTCATCCCGGGCAGCGTCGCGCCCTGCTCCGGCCCGATGACGTGAACGATGCCCTGCTTGCGGTCGAGAAACGGGAAATAGACCTTGGCGCCGAACTCCCTGATGTTCTGGTCCAGCGTTTCGACCTGCAGCCGCGACACCGGGTCCGCGATGCCCGCCAGACCTTTTTCCCAGTTGCGGGTTGGCGTGTTGTGGTCGGCGGTCGCGACCACGGAATCCACGCGCCATTGCTTGCGCCCGGCGAGCTTCAGCCCCTCGTAGGCCTGCGGACTGGTGACCTCGTGAATGAGATGGCGGTCGATGTAGAGCAACGTCGTGCCATCTTTCTCCTGATGCGCGACGTGGCTGTCCCACAACTTGTCGTAGAGCGTTCGCGCAGTTGTCCCGGCTGTCATCTGTTGCGTAACCTCATGGAATCGTTGAATTATTGCACAATCGCGCGGCTCGTGTCAGTTGGCATGGCATCACGCCACAATCTGGACCACGGATTCTGCTTAAGACATCGGGCGGGTGATCAACGTTCTGGAATTGCAGGCTTCCACCACAACAGGAGCATGCCCGCGAGTGCGCAGGCTGACGCGGCCGAGAACGTGAGGGCCGCGCCGAGCGGCTCCCAAGCGTAGCCGCTCGCGAGACTGCCCACCGTGCCGCCTACACCGAACGTCAGACTGCCATAGATCGCCTGGCCGCGCGCCTGATGGCGGCCGCGGAAGAGCCGGTGCACGATGCCGATCGCCGCGGCATGAAAGGAGCCAAAGCTTGCCGCGTGGAGCGCCTGGGCAAGCAGCAGCAGGCCGAGGCTGTCGGCGCACCAGCCGATGAGCAGAAAGCGGATCGTCGCCAGCGCGAAGCTCGCGATCAGGATCCGCCGCAGGGAGAATGCCCCGTATAGCCGCGGCAGCCACAGGAATATCGCTATCTCGCAGACCACGCCCAGCGCCCACAACCAACCGGTCACGCCCTTGCTGTAGCCGTGATCGACGAGGTGGATGGAGAAGAAGGCGTAGTACGGTCCGTGCGCCACTGCCATCAGGGCACACGCCACGATCAATGCAAGCACCTCCGGCCGTTTCAGTACGCCTGTGATCGGTTGCCGGTCGGATGCATGGGGCGCCGATGCGGCTTCCGGCACCCACCACGCAAATGCGAGCGTGCCGAGCAGCGACGCGAGCACGATCCACAGCAGCGTGTCCACCACGAAGAAATCGAGGGCATAACCAACCCCGACCACCGCGACGATGTAGCCGATAGACCCCCACAGCCGGATCGCGCCGTAACGGCCGGTGTTCTCCCCGAGGTGCGTCAGCGTCGTCGCCTCCACCAGCGGCAGAGCTGAACTGAGGAAGAAGCCCGTCGCCAGGATTATCGCGCAGATCCACAGGAACGCAGTGGACGCGAACAGGCCCAGCCAGCACAGCAGTCCGGCCAACGCGGTGACTCGCACCATGCGCACGTGCCGGCCGCTGGCGTCCGCCAGCCAGCCCCACAGGTGCGGCGCGAAGATGCGCGTGACCTGGGGCAGCGCCATCACCACGCCGATTTCCACCGGCGAGAGACCGGCCGCGGCCAGGTAAACACCGAAGAATGGCGCGAAGGCGCCGATATACGCGAAATAAAAAAAGTAGAAACCGGCGAGTTGCCGGTAAGGAAGACTCTGCATGACCTGTTCTGCAGCGTCTTAATGCACCCTGCGCAATGCGGACAATGCGGCAAACGCTTTATTGATCACGACAAGATCGAACGCCAGCGGGTCCAAGTCAGGCCCGAATCATTCGAACAGTTTCACAGCTTTTTCGGGCGTCGCGCAGGTCTACGTTTACGGGGCTGGAGCCTTGCATTCACCGCGTCCATGTCGAAAGCTTCAGGATCCCACTCGTCGCCGATCCATTCCAGTGTTTCCTCGTGCTCCGGATGCTTCGGGTTCTTCACTGCCTTCAGGATGTTCTGGTAGCCGGGAAATCCACCGCAATCCTCAGGAGGACCGGCACGTGCGCCGCCGGTGCAGCGCGGATACGCCATATCCGGATCGGGCGCCAGCACCTTCTCGACCTTGATCTCATGCGTCCAACTATCGCCCATGTCGTATTCATAGCGGAACTTCATGCACCGCCCCGCAAGCATCTCATCGAGCGTGGTCGAATCCGCCGATCGGGCTCGCGGCTGCCCTGGGAAATCTAACTGTTCCGACTTCGGGCTGATCTCGGTCTTTTCCACGTCAAACATCCACAGGTGACAGTCCTCCCATCCCATCGCCACCTGAATCGCGTCGTGGAGTACATCGAAAGTCATCGTACCCGGGACCTCCAGCCGCCGCCAGATTGTCGGCACGATGTACGGGAGTGCAATCCTGAGTTCGTAGATCGCGTCTGCGCTCCCCCTGTGGCTGGTGGACTTGCGCATGGCGCCATTGGCGTTCATCGGCGGCTCAAAAGACTTGTCTGCGGTTGCATTGATTCTCACGCCTCGTCGGGGTCGGGGTTCTCGACCGCGGCTGCGGAGCGAAGCTTTTCGATCACCGCGTCCGGCGCCTGGGCAGGTATGCGCGGCGTGGCGCACTCTACGTCTGCGTTCTGCGCGCGGTGGCGCAACGCGTGGTCCATCAGCGTCAGCGCCATCATCGCTTCGCAAATCGGCGTCGCGCGGATGCCGACGCACGGATCGTGCCGGCCGTGGGTCTCGATCACGGTCGGCCGGCCTTTCACATCTATCGTGCGCCGCGGCAGCCGGATACTGGAGGTGGGCTTGATCGCTACACGCACCACGATGTTCTGCCCGGTGGAGATGCCGCCGAGTATGCCGCCGGCGTTGTTCGAGAGAAAACCTTCCGGCGTCATCTCGTCGGAATGCTCGGTGCCCTTCTGCTCCACCGCGCGGAAACCGGCGCCGATCTCGACGCCCTTCACCGCGTTGATACTCATCATGTTGTAGGCCAGGTCCGCGTCGAGCTTGTCGTACACCGGCTCGCCCCAGCCAACCGGCACGTTTTGCGCCACGGTCGCGATCAGGGCGCCGCAGGAATCGCCGGACTTGCGGAGCCGGTCCATGAATTCCTCGAGCTGCGGCACGATTTCCGCGTTGGCCACGAAGAACGGGTTGTCATGGACGGCGTCCCAGGACTTGAATGGGATTTTCAGGGGGCCGAGCTGGACGAGATGACCGTGCACGATCACGCCATACTTCTGGCGCAGCCACTTCTTGGCGATTGCCGCCGCCGCCACGCGCACCGCGGTCTCGCGCGCAGACTGCCGTCCGCCGCCGCGGTAGTCGCGGATGCCGTACTTCTGCAGGTAGGTGTAATCGGCATGCCCCGGCCGGAACAGGTCCCTGATCTTCGAGTAGTCCTTGCTCTTGGCGTCGGTGTTGCGGATCAACAGCGCGATCGGCGTGCCGGTGGTCTTCCCCTCGAATACCCCGGAGAGTATCTCGACGGTGTCTTCCTCGCGCCGCTGCGTCACGTGGCGCGAGGTGCCGGGCTTGCGGCGGTCGAGTTCCGGTTGAATGTCCGCCTCGGTAAGTTCCATGCCGGGCGGGCACCCGTCGACCACGCAGCCGATCGCGGGCCCGTGGCTCTCCCCGAAGGAGGTCACGCAGAACAGCTTCCCCAAAGTATTTCCCGACATCTCGCTCGTTCCATTGGCGGTTGCGAATTCTGCCGCAACTGCCCCTACTGTTGGGTGCATGTGGGGAATATCCCCTCATGCTTCACGGTTAAAACTCGATTAAATTCAACGACGAGTTTAACATAGGGGCATACTAGACCGGCGCGGCGAAATGGCGAACAAACCCGATCCCGATAAATTGAAAGGCCCTTCGACCCCCGTTCGGTCTGAGCAGGTCGAAGACCGAACGCTCAGGACAGGCCCAGGCGGCATGACAATGCGCGAGTTGCACGAACTCGTGAAGAAGGGTCATGCGCGCGATCAGGCGGCAGGCAGACAGCACAACAAGCTCGCGCAGCCGCAGAACCGGTGGCAGCGCCTAGTGCGCTACGTGTGGGACAAGAACCGTGGTCGGGGCTGACATGCCCGCCACGGCCCCCATCAGCCGGGAATGGCCATAGCTTAGACGCGCATCATTTCCAGTCGCCGCGCAACGCGAGTACCTGTTCCTGCAATCCTTCCGGCGTCACCTGCTGCGGCGGCACCGCGGCACCGGCTACCATTCCGATTTTCGACAACACGCCGCGGCGGAACGGCCGCGTCATCGCCGCCCCTCCCATCCGGCTGAAAAAACTGCCCCATAGCCCGCGCAGCGCCAGCGGCACCACCGGCACCGGCGTGCGATCGACTATGCGTTTGACCCCGCCGCGGAAGGGATAGATCTCGCCAGTGTCCGTGATCCGGCCCTCGGGGAATATGCAGACGATGTCCCCCGCTTCCAGAGCTCTCGCGATCTCGTCATACGCTTTTTCTAGCAGATCCGGATTGTCTCGCGCCGGGGCGATCGGAATCGCGCGTCCGGTGCGAAACACGAAATTGAGCACGGGGATCCGGAAAATACTGTGGTCCATCACGAAGCGGGCCGGGCGGCTGCAGGCGGCCGCGATGATCAGCGCATCCACGAAGCTCACGTGATTGCACACCAGCACCGCCGGCCCGCTCTCTGGAATGTTTTCCAGCCCGCTCTTCTCGAGACGGTACACCGAGTGGATCAGCAGCCACACGATGAAACGCATCAGGAACTCGGGCACCAGCGTGTAGATGTAGATCGCTACCGCTGCGTTCAGCGCCGCGGTCACGAGGAAAAGCTGGGGAATGGTGAATCCGGCCTTGAACAACGCAATCGCAATTGCGGAGGCCGCGACGATGAACAAGGCGTTCAGTATGTTGTTACCGGCGATGATCCGCGAGCGATGGCTCGCCTCGCTGCGGCTTTGCACCAGTGCGTAAAGCGGGACGATGTAGAAACTCCCGAACATCCCGATAAACAGCAGATCGGCGAGGATGCGCCAGTGCCCGAACTCGCGCACGAACTGGCCGAGCGTCGCCGGTGCGTCCTGGATGTGCGCCGCCAGCACGAAGTAGAGGTCGATCGTGAACAGCGTCATGCCGATCGAGCCGAACGGCACCAGGCCGATCTCGATCTTGTGGCCGGACAAGCGCTCGCACAGCAGCGAGCCGACGCCGATGCCGAGCGAGAACACCACCAGCAGCAGCGTCACCACGTGCTCGTCTCCCGCCAGTATGTTCTTGCTGAGGTTGGGAAACTGCGTGATGAACATGGCGCCGAAGAACCAGAACCACGAGATGCCGAGGATCGACAGAAGCACGGTGCGGTTGCCGCGCATGAACTGGAAATTGCGCCAGGTCTCGGTCACGATGTTCCAGTTGATCCTGAGATCCGGGTCAGCGGCGGGCGCGGGCGGTATGTAGCGGCTAAGCAGAAGACCCAGCGCCGACAACGCCATGGTCGTGAGCGCCACCGCCGCAATGCCCCATCCCGCCCGGCTTACCATCCAGCCTCCCAGCACCATGCCGACCAGGATTGCGACGGACGTTCCCATCTCGACCAGGCCATTGCCGCCGATGAGCTCGGATTCCCTCAGTTGCTGCGGCAGGATCGCGTATTTCACCGGGCCGAACAGCGCCGATTGCACGCCGCCGAGGAACAGGGCGGCCAGCAGCAGCTTCAGGTCGTGCATGAAGAAACCGGCCGCGCCGAGCATCATCACCACCAGCTCGATCGCCACCGTAACGCTGATCAGGCGCGATTTCTCATACTTGTCGGCAAGCTGGCCGGCAGTCGCGGAAAACAGGAAAAACGGCAGGATGAATAACGCCTGCACCAGGTTCTGCAGCACGTCGCTCGACATCGTCGTGAAGCTCGCCGTCTGGTACGCCAGCAGAATCACCAGAGCCTGCTTGAACACGTTGTCGTTCATCGCGCCCAGGAACTGGACGCCGAAGAACGGCGCGAAGCGGCGTTCCAGCAACAGGCGGAATTGGCCGGGCTCGGACATTAACGCGTGACTCGTGACTGGCGGCCGGTGACCGGCAGCAGATTTACCAGCGCACGGCCCGCCCCCTTTCTGCAATCCATGCCTGCCGGACGTTGATCGCGTTCAGCGCGTTAAAGCTGCCTTCAAAAACTCTACGCCCCACGCCACCCCGAAACCATTGACGTCGGTCGCCACCGCGCCGAGACCGCCTTTGCATTTGGCGGACGACAGATCCATGTGCAGCCACGGGCGGTCGCCGATGAAGCGCTTGAGGAAACGCGCGGCGAGTATGTGGTCCGCCTCCCCCTCCATGGTGCACTGCTTCACGTCGGCGATCTCACTGTCGAGCGCCTCGTCGTAATCCTCGTCCATGGGAAATGCGCACACCCGCTCGCCAACCGCGTTGCCGGCCGCCACCGCCTGCCGCACGAGCGCATCGCTGGTGGCGAAGATACCGCTGTAGCGCTCGCCCACGGCGACGTGCATGCTCCCCGTCAGCGTCGCGAAGTCCACGATCAGGTCGGGCTTCGCACGGGCCGCAAGCGCGAGCGTGTCCGCAAGCACCATGCGCCCTTCCGCATCGGTATGCACGATCTCGATGGTGGTGCCGTTCAGCGCGGTAACCACTTCATTCTGGTGGTATGCACGGGGGCCGATATCGTTGCGCGAGATCGCCATCCAGCAGTCGAGTTGGAGCGGGAGCTTCGTTGCGGTCGCCGCGAGCAGGATGCCGAGCGCCACCGCCGAGCCGTTCATGTCCTTGTGCATGCCCAGCATGTAACGGGCGGGCTTGAGATTGTGACCGCCGGTGTCGAAGCAGATGCCCTTGCCGACCAGGGCGATGGACCGCTTGGCGCGCGGGTGGCGGTAGCGCAGGTGCACGATCGCGGCATCCTGCTCCGCGCTGCCCCGCGCCACCGCGGTGAACGCGCCGGCGCCCATCTTGCGCAGTCGCGCCGTGTCGTATTCATCGTGCCGCCAGCCGTGCTGCTTCGCGATCTGCCGCACCTGCTTGCGATAGCTGCCCGGCGTCAGCTCGTTGGGCGGCAGCACCGTGAGCTCGCGGCACAGCAGGTTGCCTTCCGCCACCGCCCGTAGCCCGGCGAAGCCGTCCGAAGCGCGATGGCCGTAGAGGTGGATCGATTGCAGCGCCGTGCCGCCGGGCTCTTTTTTGCGCTCGGGCAGGCGCGCGCCGTTGATCCAAGCCGCATAGGCCGCCAGTTCCGCCGCGCGCCGGCGCTGCGCCGCCGTGCCATACACCGCCACTACCAGCCGTTCCGGCTTCTCCCCGAGCACGAGCTGCATGGCCTTGCGCAGTGCCGTTTGCTGGTCGAAAACCGCGTGCGCCGGATCGAGCATGACCCAGGAGGCCAGCCCGCCCTGCGGCAAGTCGGTCGCGATCGGGCTCTTCACCAGCTCTTCCACCTTCTTCTTGCGACGCGCCAGCGCGGCAGCAAGTGTTTCCTTGAACGGCACGTGCGCCAGGACTTCCAGCTTCGCCGCCTTGGGCAGCACGAACACGATATGCCGCGTCCCCTTGAGTTCCCGGACTCCTGCCGCTGCGGCAGATTGCTCGAGCTTCGCTAGCATGGGATGCTGACCCCGTTATTCCGACGAGCGGGCTATTATAACGATGCCCCATTCTGCCGAATAAGGATCACCATGAGACTGCTACCGGCCTTCGTTCTGGGCATCGTTGCCCCCCTTGCGCTGGGCCAGGAGATCGTGACGCTGCAGACGCGGCCCGGCGTGACGCAAAGCTATTTTCTGGCTCGGGTTCCCGGTAATCCTCAGGCCATCGCCATTCTGTTCCCCGGAGGAGGCGGATCCATCCGCCTGCGCATGGAAGACGGACGCGCCCGCTTCAGCCCGAACAACTTCCTGGTGAGAAGCCGCGCCGAGTTCGTCAATCGCGGCGTGGTCGCCGCGATCGTCGACGCCCCATCCGACCAGCCATCCGGAATGGACGACACCTTCCGTCTTGGCGAGCAGCACTACGCCGACATCGCGGCGGTCGTGACGGACCTCAGGAAGCGCCTCCCCGGCGTGCGGCTGTTCCTCGTCGGCACCAGCCGCGGCACCGTTTCCGCGGCATCACTGGGCCGGCGCCTGGACAGCGCGGTGGATGGCACCGTGTTGACCGCCACCTTGTTCCTGGCGGGCAGAAAACTGGGGCAGCAGGGTCTGAGCGGTTTCGATTTCCCCACGATAAAGTCCCCGCTGCTGTTCGCGCACCACCGGCACGACGGCTGCGCGTATACGCCGTACCGCGAGGCCGCACGCCTCGCCGACAAATACCCCCTGGTCTCGGTCTCCGGCGGACTGCCCGCGAAATCGGAGCCGTGCGAGGCGTTGAGCGAGCACGGCTTTCTCGGCAAGGAAACGGAGACGGTGGAAGCGATCGTAAACTGGATGCTGAAGAAACCGTTCACCAGGGAAATCGAATAAAATCCGGCCTGCAACCGTCCTGTATCCCGAATCCCGCCGATGCGCCAATACCTGGACCTGATGCAGCACGTGCTGGAGCACGGCGCGCGCAAGAGCGACCGCACCGGCACCGGCACGCTCTCCGTCTTCGGCGCGCAGCTGCGCTTCGACCTCGGGGTGGGTTTCCCGCTGCTCACCACCAAGAAGGTGCACCTCAAGTCCATCGTCCACGAGCTGCTGTGGTTCCTGATGGGCGACACCAACGTCCGCTACCTGAAGGAGAACGGGGTCACCATCTGGGACGAGTGGGCGAACGCCAACGGCGACCTCGGCCCCGTCTACGGCCACCAGTGGCGCTCGTGGCCCACGCCCGACGGGCGGCACATCGACCAGGTGGGCCAGCTGATCGAGCAGATCCGCAGGAATCCCGACTCGCGCCGGCTCATCGTTTCGGCCTGGAACGTCGCGGACCTGCCGAAGATGGCACTGCTGCCGTGCCACGCCCTGTTCCAGTTCTACGTCGCGAATGGACGCCTGTCGTGC
>Ga0210379_10000173_pt1 | contig 18676 bp, 16 predicted proteins | sample PLMedo_2_FD_155468 | JGI IMG/M metagenome (GOLD analysis project Ga0210379, IMG submission 155468) | Groundwater sediment microbial communities from an aquifer in East River, Colorado, USA - PLM4_32_coex redo | ecosystem: Environmental > Terrestrial > Soil > Riparian zone | place: USA: East... | reverse complement strand
GCCATTGAACCAGATGTCCCTTGCCTGGAAACGCGTCTCGCTGTCCTCCAGCAATTCCAGGATTCCAGTGATGTGGTCAGCGTCGATATGAGTGACCACCAGCAGCTCGAAGCGCCGCTCGTTCTCCCGCAGGCCGCGGAGCCTCTCGCGCAGGGCGCGCTTGTAGGTGCCCGCCGCCCCGCCATCGATCAGCACCCGTCGCGGGGCCTTCGGGTCGCCGTACTCGATCCACAGGCAGTCCCCGTGCCCGGCCGGCAACATCTCGATCCTGAACATTGCCCGCTCCTTTCAAGCCGACCAAGGCACGGCTCGTGCTACCGGCAGCCGCAACCTGATGGGCGGGTGGCCGGCGGCATATCTTCACCGCCATCCCGGAGCGGCTACCCAAGGCTGCGTCCGTCAGTAACGCGACTCAGCCTTTCGCCTTGGCCGGCAACGCCTGCTCAATCTGTTCTGCCCAAGCATACGCCTCGCCGCGCGTAGTGCGCGCCTCCCGAATCAGGCGCAGGTTGCGGGCAGTCGTTTCCGCTTCCCATGTCTCGCGGACCGCCGCCAGAGCTTTGCCAGTTGCGTCGCGCACGGCTGCTTCGTCTTTACCCAGCACTGCCAACTCAAGCAGAGTCGCATAGTCCCAGTAGTCCGGTTTGCCTTTCGCGATCCGTCGCCGGATCGCATAGGCCACAACCGATCGATCCGCCGGCACCCGCGGGTCGACCGTGCCCCCGCGTGAGTGGGTCAGCTCAGCAACTGCCGCACCCTGGCGCGCGCGTCCGCGAGCCCTTGCTTGAGTGCAGGGTCCAAATCCAGATCCTCCTCGGTCAGCAACGTGTACTTCACGGAATTGCCCTTCAGGTCGCTCGAAAGCGCCGTCACCAGGTCGAGCAATACGTTGTAGGCGCCGCGAGTTTTCGACGGACTGCCGGCCACCTCCGCATTGTTGGTGGCGGCGAATGCCGAGCAGTCGATCAACTTGTTCTTCTCATTGAGGTAAACCGTGCCGTTGATGACCTGGCACCCTTCCGACCAGGTCTTCACGTCGAACTTCATCCCCTTGCCGCCCCAATGAATGTTGATGGAGGCGTTGGCCTCCAATCCGTTCTTGAGATCCGCCTCGTCGAGGCGCATGTCGTCTTTGGAGCGGACCACCAGGACTCCTTTGTCCAGGTGCTGCGGCCGCAGAGCGAGGTACTCCTTCTTGTGCCAGCCGAAGTGATAATCGTGCTGGCCCTGGACGAGGAACGGGGCACCCAATGCATTGCTGGAGGCGCCCGGCTCGGTCGAACCCTGAAATTTGAAGACGAGTCCCTTGATCAAGAGCACGAAGATGTCATCGAACTTACCACTCCTCTCACTGCGACGTATGCCGACCAGGTGAACGTTCCCGCCGGGGGCAAAGTCCCATCGCGCAACGCTTCGCGTATCGGTTGCACCTGCGAAGGCGCCCACCAGGCGCAGCATGCGATTCGGATTGGCGGTGCACGTCCTCTTGATTTTCTCCAGCAGCGAAAGCCAGTTCGTGTATTCGGTCTGCCCTAACGTGCCAGCCTTCCAGCGCGCGATCGTCGGTGCCCATTCGGTGGTAGTTCGATGGTCCACCCATCGCTTGAGATGCTGCTGCGAGATGAGACCGAAGCGACCATCCGGAAGACAGGAAAGCTTCTCATATGAGCGCACGTACTCTTGGAAGAGCCGCATCGCCGAGAGCGTCCGGTAGCCGCAGATGCCATCGGCTTTTCCGCCGGGGAAGAAGCCGGCGGACTTGAGCCCTTGCTGAACCTGTGCCACCGTCATCGGTTCCGCTGCGTCCGGCGCGCACGGCTTGAACCTGAGCTTGTCACTTCCTTCCGCGATCTCGGCGACGGGGACACGAGTGACTTCGAAGACTTGCTTCTCATATGCTTTGCATGCGGCTTCGGGCACGTTGGCGTCGAAGGAGCCGAGTTGAATCACGTCATTGCCTCCCCTGGACCGATTGTAAGCATCCAACCGCGATAGAGATACTACATCTGCCGATGTGCTTGATCCAATTTCGGGTCGGACCATGCCAAGTTCACGCGGCTGCAGGGTATTCCGCGCAGGTATCGGTTGGCGCAACCATGGAACCGCGGTGCTGGGCGAAATGGTATCGATTCCCAACAGCAAAGGCTGCGCGGGAATCAGTCACCAAGATCTTCTCGGCGATTGTCGCCGCCACGGCATCGGCCCGCGGCCGAGCCTCGTCAGGGCGATGGGCCAGGTCTGAGCCGGGATTGCAACTGGCCAGGAGGCGGAGCACAATAATTTTCCATGTTCCCATGGAGCAATTGCCGCGCGGACTTGCTGCGCGCATTAGACGACGCGGCCGTTAGAAATCTCATCAGGGAATTGGAGCAAGAAAGCCACCGGGAGGAGATATGCCGAAGTCCAATGTACTTTTCCTCATCCACGGAATTGGCAATCATTCCGACGGATGGGCGCTCGATGCAATCAAGACTCTGGGAAACGCGGCAAAGAGTTACCCGGGGTTCGCCAATGCCAATCAGGAAGATCCACTTGGGGACGAAATTGAATTTGTCCCGATCACGTACAACGAAATCTTCGATGCCCTTCTGGAGAGGTTCAAGGATCTGGCGGCGCAGTTCGAGCCGCTCAACGACGCGCAATTGCCTTCGCCGATCAAGAAGATCGAGAAACTATCCGGAGAATTCGACAAGGAGACGGTGCGCTACCTGGGTGACGCGATCCTGTATCGTGGATTTCGCCTCGTGAGGAACACCGTATTGCTGAAGGTAATGGCCACGATCGCCCGCAAGATTCAGAGCACGGGACTGTCGCGCGACGGAACGCCGGTAAAGTATGGTGTCCTCGGCCATTCTCTGGGTACGACGGTCGCCCACGATGCTCTGCACCTGCTGGCGACGACGCCTTGGCTGCAAGCAGACGACGCTCTGGCCAAACTCAAGCAGTTGACTCCCGAACTGGGCCAGAATCTGGCAGACAGGGTGGGGAACAATCCCTTCTCGCCGAAGAATTTCATGTTCGACGCCGTCTTCATGGTGTCCAATACGAGTCGCCTGCTCTTCACAACTGACGAGGATCCCTACCACTCCACCGTGAGACCGGTCGGTCCCGGGGACATGAAGCAAGCGGTTTGCGGTACCTTCTACAACTTCGACCATCGTCTCGATCCGGTCAGCAAGTTGTGTAAGTTCCGCATTCACGATGCCTGGCGACCTGACGTAGAAGGCGCGCAAGAGCCCACACTCGATCATCTGTACGAACCGAACGTCCACAACCTCTCGCACTATCTGTTGCATCCCTACGTGTATGGCCCGATTCTAGGCCACCTGGCGCCCAGCTTTAGCAGGGCCGACTGGCGAGAGGCCTGGAATAGAGTAGACAACGGAAAATTCAGCCGCTGGGGACCGGAATATTCGTCGGAGAGCCTGAGAAAGAAGGCCGAAGCCGCCTTGACGAAACTGCTGCCGAAATCTTCATCCGACGAAAACATCGGCAAGCTCATCGCTATCTATGAGTCTCTGAAAGATCTGGAGGAAGCATGATGAAAGCGACCTCCTTGAGGCTGGCAACGGCGCTCTTCGTCATTGCGGTTGCGGCGAGCGCAGGCGCAGCTGAAAATCCGATTATCTGGTGCGGGTGGCAAGCCGATCCCGCGCACCCTCTGTCGTGGGCAGCGGTACGGAATGAGGTTCAGCCGCTGCTTGCGAACAAGAATTACCGGGGCGCTTATCAACTCATACTTGCGAAGTATCGCCAAGCGCAGGAAGCGGTACGGGAACGGACGCCGAATGCCGTGTCTTTCGAAGCGGAACTGCAGGATTTCATGGGAGGAACGACCGGCAGGACCTCTTTCCAGTTTATTGACAGAGGGCCCAACGAAAGCCAGCTTTTGCTCAAAGCGAAAACGATCACGTTTCCCTGCGGACCGGATACCAAGCTTGGCCTGGATGGCGTTTATGCAACCTTTGCCAGCAAATTTCCCGAACAGACAAACATAGGATACGCGGCAAACCTGATCTTTGTGGCATCCGGCGATGAAGTGCAGAACCTGCTTGGCCCTGCTGCCGACGTTATCGACAACCGGGCAACCGGCTATCGCGGGCTTCTCCTGGACGGGCTCCCGATGTGGCCATGGGAACTCTATTTAAACGGCAGGCTCTTCGGAATGCACAGCCTCGAGTCGCCCGTTCCAAAATATCAGGTGGTTTTTTTCCGGCCGAGTGTCGGCATGGAGATTACATGGCCGAGCCAGGAAGAGGCAAAAGCGGAGGCTTCGATCGGAGTCGAGCCGATCGGATTCGTCCGGTATACGGGAAGCGACTACAAGAATTGGTGGGGTGCCTCGGCGCTCGTGACCCTGGGAACTGCGGACCATGGCGCCGGATTGGGAGTCCTCGGGCGTTACAACAATTATGCAGTCGGGGTAACGAAGAGAAAGAATACCGACGGTGTATTCATGTTCTTCAGCTACGACTTCTATGACCTGGTCAACAACAAGGAAAAGCGCGATAAAGCTGCAGATGAGCTCTTGGGTGGATTACGCAAGAATCTTGAGGAAGGCAAGAAACAACTCGAAAGTAAGTAGTCCAAATGAGAAGCTTGAATTCCAAAAGTAGGCGATCTATCGCCGCGAAGAAGATGGGAGATCATCATGTGACGCCATTGCCGCTGGGCTGAGGGCCTCAATGCACCCTGGATTCGACTGCTCCAGATCGGCGACTGGAAGCGCGAGATCGGCGACGACGCCCGTGCCGACAAGCTGGGGGCCAACCTGCCGGTGACCAGCGGGATGATTGAGCGGCGCAAGATTACGGCGTTTGTCATCCCCGACGGCGGCAACGAAGTTGACGTGCGCGTGATCGACCTGCACCGCATGCTCGGTGGCGTGGTCACACGCATCCCGGTGCTCAACCACGCCGACGTGCCCATCTGTGTGATCCACCAGAGCCTGCTTTACAAATTCCTCGCCGACCGCAGCATCGATGCGGTAAAGGCAAAGCAGGCCTTTCGGGGCGGACCACGCTCCAAGTATATGCAGTTAACACGTGTCTAAGCCCCTCCGCTGCCATTACCTGACGTTCTTACTTTCCCGAATCAACCCGTTGCGTTGGTCCGACCCGGATCTCTCCAGTATGCTTATTGTCGACGATGGCGATGCCGTGCCGGCGACCAGAAAGTAGAGCTCGAAGTAGTCGAGCGGTGCGTGTCGTCTGGCCGAGGTCCGCGGCGTATTGCTAAGGCCAGGCGGCGAGCTTGTCGCTCGCCAGTTTGCGGCGCGCTTGATTGTCCTTGCCTTCCATAATTGCCACCTCCTCCGGAGTCGCGCGCAGCAGATCGACCAGTTTGGTCGTCGGCGTGCCTGCCTTGCTCAGGTGGACGTCCTGAAACTCGCCGTCCCCGTGCAGCAGCCCATCGGCTGTTACGGTGAACCGCAGCTGGCCTCGCCCGCCGAATTTGAGCTTCGGATTGGTCTGATGGCGACCTTCCCAGTAGTAGGTGACGGTCGGCGTGGGCGATTCCGGGTTGACGCGCACGATGTCGCTGTCCCAGCGCGACGCCGGTGCGCCCCCCTTGCCGAAGCCGCGGCCGACAATGACGAGGGGGCCACCACTGCTCGGCGCCAGCGTTATCCAGCTGAGCTTGGTGCCGCCGTCGGGCGAGGTCACCCGTTCCCACCATCCGCCGGCGACGGCGTACACGAAACCGGGCACGGTGTAGAGGGATTCGTCGGGAAGCCGCAGCGCTTTGTCCACGCTTTCCTGAAGCGACCGCCAGCGCGCTGCGGACGCCGCGTTCCGGGTAGCGGGCGCCGCGGGCGCACCCTTTACGAGCGCGACGACGTCGCGGCGCAGGCGGCGAAAATCTGCTTCAGTGAAGAAGGTCAACTGGAAGCTCTTCAGCGGATCGGCCACCTGTTGCTCGGTCACGCCGAAACAGACCGGGAACAGGCCGCCGCCCATCGCCGCCTTCCAGGAGGCGCCCGCCTCCAGCAACTGCCAGGCGCTGGCGCTGCCGGGTGGCGTCAGGCAGACGAACCCGATGCGGGCGTCCTTCAGGCTCTTTGCGAGTTCCTCGAACCAGGCCTTGCCTTTGGGCAACTCGGGGCTGGTGAAGGGGACGATCTCCGGGGCCTCCGCCTTCAGCCATTGCGCAAACGCTTCGGCGATCCGCAGGCCGCGTTGGCCCGACCAGCTGATGAATGCCCTCATCGTCGTCCTTTCCGGTCGACTGGTACTGCGCCAGGGGTCCCGCCAGGCTTCCGCCGGTGACGCCGTGCAGGTGGATTCAGGAGCGCCCTCATCTACCGCCGCAGTACACGGATTTGACGCTTGGCGGAAATCTTACACTGCCCTCCTTTAGTCCCTGTACGCCTGTCCGAAGCTACGGAGTCGGTTTGAGCTATTCCCTATGCCGTACCCCTGTGTGGTGCGACCCCTTTTGCCTCACCTGGAAGAAGCCGCTAGGGTGACTTGGTGCAAGCCGAATCTCGGGTCGGACCACGCTAAGTTCATGCAGTTGCAGGATCTTTCGTCCAGCGAGCGGCATTTTCGGCCTTAAACAGCCGGGGTGCGGGAAAGCGCTTGTCGCGCTGTCGCGATTGGAATAGCCAGGCGCCGGCTTGCCGTCACATGCGGAAAACGAGGTCGAGCTTCCAGCCATCGATCTCCGGCTTTCCCTTGCTGTAGTCGATCCACATCCTGTTATAGCTCCCTTGCAGGGAAAACTGCCGGCTCAACTCAAACCGTACACCGACCGCCGCCGTGTAGCTAAAGGCCGTTTGCGTTTTCGTGGACGTATAGGTGTCGCAGACCTGCCCGTACCACGGGTCCCACCAGCACGCAGTCCCGCCCTGTCCGGTGGGAATGTTGGTGTCTATGAAAGTGCTGCCGATCCCGCCCGACACGAATGGCGTGAACCCCGACGGCATGAAATAGTAGGTCGCATTGAACGCCAACGTGGAACTGTCCAGAGAGCCGGCGGCTTTCCGGGTCGTCCCGTCGGTGTTCACGAGGGTCGCGTTATAGTTCCGGGAACTCCAGGTGACCGTGCCGCCCAGCTGGAGGTGATTGTTGAGGTTGTACCCGAATCCGAATCCAAACCCCAGATCCGAGTTCAAGTCGGCGCTCGATCCGCCTTCTCCATTGAAGCCTGTGGACGGAGAGTAGATGACAGGCAGGAGGAACTCCCAGCTACCCGCTCGCGAGCGTCCCTGTGCCTGCGCCGAGGAGGGCAGCATGAGCGCCCCTGCCAGCACGCCGACCGCGACGATGGTAAACAACCTGAAGATCGATTTCATGAATCCTCCTTGCTTAACGTGGGTAAGGGCAGGCGCATGTGCCCGCATTGAGATTGATCAGCGCGGGCCGGCAACTGTGCCGGACCAGGAAAATTACGAGTATAAACCCCTTCTACGAAAACTCGATTCTTTTGCGCGCGCTGAGCGTGCACGAGCGGCGCTGGCCGTGCGCCTGCGGTTGGAATAAATTGCCCGGCGTGTGACCGCTGATTCCACTCACGACCCGCCCCAATTGCGGTCATTTCCCGGGGTGGAGGAAGCCAGCGTGAACATAGGGCCCGTCATGCGCAGTCCGGAACCTCCTGCAATTTCGCTCCCGGCTCGCTGGCTCGGTTCGGCGGAATGGCGTCAGGATAAAATTGCCTGTCGTTATAAATTAGGAAATCGTCGTACTAGTACCCGACGATTGCCTCAGGCGACGCCGTGTTTCCTTAACCACGCCTGCATCCGCTTCCAGCCGTCCTCCGCGGCTTCCTTGCGGTAGTTCGGGCGGTAATCGGCGTAGAAGGCGTGCGGCGCGCCGTCGTAGACCACGATTTCGCTGGTGGTGTTGCCCACGCTCTTCAGCGCGCCGCGCATCTGCTCGACGTTCGCGACCGGGATGCTGGCGTCCTCGCCGCCGTAGAGCCCCAGCACCGGCACCTTGAGGTGCGGGGCGAGCTCGACCGGGTAGGCCGGCTGCAGCGCTGTTTTGGCGGGCGCGACGAGTCGGCCGTACCAGGCAACGCCCGCCTTCACTTTCGGGTTGTGTACGCAATAAGTCCACGTGATGCGGCCGCCCCAGCAGAAGCCGGTCACGCCGAGCCGCGAGGTGTCCGCCTTGCCGGTGGATTCGGCGTAAACGACGGAGGCATCGAGGTCCGACATCACCTGGCTGTCGGGGACGAAGTTCACCACCTTGGCGAAGATTTCCTGGTTGTCGGTGAATTTCGTGACGTTGCCCTGGCGATGGTAGAGATCGACCGCGATCGCGAAGTAGCCGAGCTTGGCGAGGCGACGGCAGACGTCCTTGATATGCTCGTGCACGCCGAAGATTTCCTGCACCACCAGCACCAGCGGCAGCTTGCCGCCCTTTTCCGGCATGGCGCGATACGCCGGCACCGGGCCGGTCATGGTCTGGATCTTCACCTCGCCGGCAATCAGTCCCTTGGTGTCGGTAGTGATCGTCGTGGACGCGATTGGCTGCACGATCTTCGCGAAGCCTTGCGGCAGCAGGGCCGTGACGAGGTCGCGCAGGCTGGTTTCTGATTGCGGCGGCACGCCGCGCAGCACGGATTCGGTCATGAGTACTCCTCCTGATTGGATGGATGCGCCGCCGGCCGACGGCGTGGAGCGCAGATTATATATATTTGTGCGGGCCTCGCCAGCCGCCATGGACGCGCGTTGCGTACTGTGGACTTGCGCGCCACGCCCCCCGATGGCTGGCGCCGGCATCCGGGGGCATAATTCGCGGACCGATCCCCCGCTACTGGAGACAGGCATGAGCCGCCCCGTACCCGTCGTAATGGCGACCCCGGAGGAAACCGCGCGAGCAAAAGGGCCGCACGTCTTTCTCGATTACGACCAGAAGGAGCTCGACGACGCCTACGACCAGGCGGTTTACGCGCCCAACCGCAACCAGGTCAATGTGCGTCTGGCCAGGGCCAGCGAGCTCGCGTGCGAACGACTGGGCGCGCCGCAGCGCATGGCCTATGGACCCGCCGCAATCGAGCGCCTCGACATCTTCCGGACACACCGCAACAACGCGCCGGTCGTTGTGTTCATCCACGGTGGCGCGTGGCAGGGTGGAACGGCGGCCGAACATGCTTACGCGGCAGAGGTAATCGTGCGGGCCGGCGCGCACTACGTAGCCGTGGATTTCGATCGCGTGCAGGACGCCGGCGGCAGCCTGTTCCCGATGGTTGACCAGGTGCGGCGCGCCGTCGCCTGGGTGTATCGCAATGCCGCGAACTTTGGCGGCGACCCGGGCCGTATCCACGTCGTGGGCAAATCGTCCGGCTCGCACTTGTCCGGATGCGTGGCCATAACCGACTGGCAGAAGGATTTCGGCATGCCGGCCGATACCGTCAAGGGCTATGTCCTGCAGAGCGGCATGTACGACCTGCGCGGCCCGCGGCTGTCCAAGCGCGGCGCCTACGTCAAGTTCACGGACGCCATGGAACAGGAGTTGTCGCCGCAGCGGCACCTTGACCGCATCGGCGCGCCAATTGTGCTTATCTACGGCTCGTGCGAGACGCCGGAGTTCCAGCGCCAGTCGAGCGATTTCGCGGAAGCGCTGCGCGCGGCCGGCAGGACGGTCGAGCTGATCTACGCCGAGGGCTACAACCATTTCGAGATCGCGGAGACGCTGGCAAACCCCTATGGTTTCGTCGGCCGCGCGGTGCTGGAACAACTGGGATTGGATATGGAATGAGGGAATACCTCCCCTCATGCTTCCCTAATTCAGCGGTTGTTGCAGAATAGGTGCAACAACCCCGGAGTGAATATGAAGATAACCGCAGTAAAGAGCTACACGGTCCATCCCGGCTGGCGCAAGAACCTGATTTTCGTCAAGGTCGAAACCGATGCCGGCATCCACGGCTGGGGCGAGGCGTACTCGCAGTATGATCGGGACACCGCGGTCACCGCGCAGCTCGAAGCGCTCGGCCGCTACGCGATCGGCCGCAGCCCCTTCGACATCAAGCATTTTACCCAGGTCGCCTTCGACGATTACGCGCAGCGGCGCGGCTCGGTCGAGCTGTTCTGCGCCATTTCCGGGATCGAGCAGGCGCTGTGGGATATCGTCGGCAAGACCTGCAAGCAACCGGTCTACAACCTGCTGGGCGGGCGTTACCGCAACAAGATCCGCGTCTATGCCAACGGCTGGAGCTACGGCATGAAGGAGCCGGACGACTACGCGCGGGCGGCGGAGAAGGTGGTGAAACAGGGTTTCACCGCGTTGAAATTCGATCCTCTGCCGGCGCCGTGGCGGACTTACATTCCGAAAGAGCACGAGCACCGCGCGGTGCGCGTGGTAAAGGCGATCCGCGACGCGGTCGGTCCCGACATCGACCTGCTGATCGAGCAGCACCGCCGGCTCGCGCCGATGCACGCGATTCGGCTCGACAGGCAGCTTGCCGAGTTCGACCTCTATCTGATGGAGGAGTCCTGCCAGGCCGAGTATCCCGACGAACTGGCGTTGATTCGCCGCGAGATCGGCGTGCCGATGATGATCGGTGAGGCAACCTACACCAAGACCGGTTTCCGGCCTCTGCTGGAAAAACGTTCCGCCGACATCCTCAATCCCGACGTCGCCTGCGTGGGCGGCATCCTGGAGCTGAAGGAGATTGCAGCCATGGCGGAGCCGTTCCTGGTCGCGATGTCGCCCCACAACTACAACTCGACGCTGGTTGCCCTCGCTTCCACGGTCCACGCCTCGGCGACGATGCCGAATTTCCTCATCACTGAATATTTCCTGCCGTTCGTGGAATTTTGCGACAAGATCTCGCCTAACCAGTTGAAACCGAAGAACGGCTACATCGAATTGCCGACCGCGCCGGGTTTGGGCGTCGATGTCGACGAAGAGGCGCTCAAGAAATACCCGGGGAAGATTTACACCGGCCGCAAGCTGCGCCACCCTGAAGACGAGCCCGGCGGCATCTGATCGAAAACGGAGGGGAACATGGACCTGAGGACAGTAGGGCGGCGGGATGCGAAGCGCGGCGCTGCCTGGCTTCTCGCGTGGCTCCTGTTCGCTCCCGCGACGGGATTACCGCAAGCCTGGAAGCCGGAAAAGCCGGTCGAGATCGTCATCGGCACCAGCCCCGGCGGGCCGCAGGACCGGACGGGGCGGCTGATCCAGAAAATCCTGCAGGAGCAGAAGCTGGTGTCGGCGCCCGTCAACGTCGTGAACAAGCCCGGCGGCGGCGGCGCGGTCGGACTGACCTATCTCAGCCAGCATCCCGGTGACGGGCACTACCTGATGGTGAACTCGGTGACGCTGCTCACCAACCAGATCACCGGTCGCAGCCCGCTCTCGTACACCGACTTCACGCCGCTGGCGGTCATCGGCGCCGAATACGTGGGCGTGGCTGTGCTCGCCGATTCGCCGGTGAAGAACGGCCTGGACCTCGTCGAGCGGCTCAGGAAGGACCCGGGCCTGTACAGCGCGTCCATCGGCACCGCTTTCGGCAATGCAACCCATCTTTCCTATGTGCTCGCAATGCGGGCGGCGGGCGTGGACATCCGCAAGCTCAAGACCGTCGTGTTCAATTCGGGCGGTGATGCGATGACGGCGCTGCTCGGCGGTCACGTGGACGCGATGGCCAGCGCGCCGTCGACGCTGCTCCAGCACATCAAGGCGGGCAAGGTGCGGATGCTGGCGGTGGTCGCGCCGCAGCGGCTGTCCGGGGATTTCGCGGGCATCCCGACCTGGAAGGAACTGGGTATCAATGTGACGTTCGAGTTGTGGCGTGGGCTGGCGGGACCGAAAGGCATGAGCCGCGCGCAGATTCAGTTCTGGGACGATGCCTTGGGCCGGATGGCGAAAACCGACGAGTGGAAAAAACAACTCGCCCAGTTCGACATGGAGGACGTCTACCGCAATAGCGCGGACACCGCGCGCTACTGGAATGTCGAGTACGACGAGGTGAAGACCGTGCTGACCGAGTTGGGGCTCGCCAAGTAGCTTCCGGTTCGCCACGGCCTCAGGCGCTGAAGACCGCCTCGTCGCCTTCCGCCGCAATCTTCGTTCCAAGTCGCGCGCTACGCTTGCTGATGTCCGCCAGCGTTGCCTGCTCGTCTTTCAAGGCGCACAGCACGGTTTCGTTGGCGTCGTTGTGCCTCACGAAACGGAAAGCGGCGCGCTGCACCGTGTGCCCGTCGAGTGCCACGGTCGCCAGCATGCCCACCCAGTCGCCGTGCTTGCGCCCGCCGTGTCCGGTGTGGAACGAAAAGCTGCCGAGCCCGTAGTAAATCGGCTTGCTCTTGTAGATCTCCACCGGCAGCGAGTAGTGCGGCCCGTGGCCAATGACGACGTCGGCGCCAGCATCGATCGCGGCGTGCGCGATTTCCGTCATGTAGTCGAGCACTTCCTGGTGCAGGCCCCAGTGGTTGGAGCAAACCACGATGTCGGCCTGCTTGCGCAGAGCAGCAACGTCGTCCTGAAAGCGCTTCAGGTACTCCCGCTCGGCCCAGGTCAGGATGATCGGCGGCAGGCCCGGGCGGTTCATGGGAGGGATTTCCGGCCGCGTCTTGTGCGCCGGCACCTGGTACGCGGTATTGCCGCGTATCACCGCCACGCCCGGGGAGCGCTCTCCGGCCTCGTGGTTGGTGGGCCAGTACACCGAAGTGCGCTGCAGGAAGCCGACGCGCATGCCGTTGCGCTCGACGATCACCGGCGCGTACGCTGCCACGCGGTTTGCGCCGGCGCCGGTATTCGGGATGCCCAGCTGCTTGAGACGCGAAACCGACGAGCGGATGGCATCCGCTCCGTAGTTCACATTGTTGGCATTGCCCACGGCGTCGAAGCCGGCCAGCTTGAGCGCTTCACCGGACGCCGCCGGCGCGTAGAAGCCTTCGTCACCGGTCGAGTGCTCGCCCGGCGGATCGTAGAAGCAGCACTCCAGGTTGGCGAACCGCACGTCGGCTTGCCGGAGCGTCGGCGTGACGCGCGCGAAAGGCGCGCGGTAATCGGTGACATTCATCAGGTTGATGTCGCCGGTGAGCATGAGGGTAGTGCGCACGCGATCTCCGTAGCCGGATCCCTGCAATAGCGGAGACGCGATCTTACACTCTTGACAGTGGGCGCCGGGCGCGACAAGCTTTCAGGCGGGTCCAGATGCTGGAACGGGGCGGACACAGCCCCGCGACCGAGGAGGAGCGATGTTCAAGAGCATCCTGATACCGACCGACGGGTCCGAATTGTCGCAGCGGGCCGTGACGATGGCGATGGAACTCGCCAAGGTGCACCAGGCCCGTGTCACCGCCATTCACGTGATTCCCGATTACCACTTGCTGATCGCCTATGAAGGCGCCTTCGATCCCGTTACGGAGGAGCGCATCGAGGAAGAGGCGAAGACGCGCGCGGAAGGCTACCTGGCATATGTGCGCAAGTGCGCGCAGGATGCGGGTGTGCCGTGCGACACCGTGTGCGAAACCAGCGATCACCCGTACGATGCCATACTGAAAGTTGCCGACACGCGCCGCTGCGATCTCATCGTGATGACCTCTCACGGGCGCAAGGGACTGGTCGCCGTGCTGCTTGGCAGCGAGACTCGCAAGGTGCTCACTCACGCCCGCATCCCCGTCCTGGTTGTGCGCTAGCAAGCCCAGTTGGGCAGGGAAGGGGGCTCTCTATCTATTTGATTAATTGAGAGCATTTCTATAGCCTTGGTGATGCGAGGATGTGCTGCACAGCAGCAGCAAACGCTTGCATTTGGTCTAGTAAGAGCGCATAATGTGTTTGTGTTCGGCACCGCCAGGTGCCAGCACACTCCTCCAAAACCTCCTCCTTTGGTGGAACCTTAAGCGTAACCCTCAGGGGTTGCGCTTTTTTTTGTCGTTTTCCACTGGCTCGATGCAACCGGTTCCGGCCATCTACTCGCGCGCCACGTCACCATAATGCACCGCAACATTGTTATTGGCCCGCTGCAGCAGAACAGCGCGCCCGTGTAGCGAGCAGGCAGCGCCTGCAACGTAGCCGCTTTTGTTGGGGGGGTGGTGTGCGGGCACCCAGTGATTGCATGAGACGGGGTGGTCACCGCTTGACGGTGCGCATGAGTCGCCCGCGGGTCGTTTGCTATACTGGCCTGCTCCCGCGTCATGACTGCGCGCTCGCGGTTTGAGCGGCGACGGGGACTCGAAAGCGCTGATCCGGGCGCAGGCATGCCGCGGATCAGGCCATCAGCGCAGACCGTCCCGATTTGCGGATATTGACTTTGGTCAAGGCCGGCTCGCATAGGGCTGTATAGATTTGGGCAGGCCATCGCGCACGCGAATGCACGGCGGACGGAATGCCGGACGACACGAACCACAGATGAAAATCCACGAGTATCAAGCCAAGGAAATTCTGCGCAAGTACGGTGTCGCCACACCCCGCGGCTATCCATGCTTCAGCGTGGACGAGGCGGTGGCAGCTGCGAAGAAGCTCGGCGGCAAGGTCTGGGTGGTGAAGGCGCAGATTCACGCCGGCGGGCGCGGCAAGGGCGGCGGGGTGAAGCTTGCGAAATCGCTGGACGAAGTGAAGCAGTTCGCCGGCCAGGTCCTCGGCATGCAGTTGAAGACGCACCAGACCGGCCCCGAGGGCCAGAAGGTGCGCCGGCTCCTGCTCGAGGAGGGCGCAGACATCAGGAAAGAGCTTTATCTCGGCATGGTGGTGGATCGCGGCTCGCAGCGCGTGGCGCTGATGGCTTCCAGCGAAGGCGGCATGGACATCGAGGAGGTCGCTGCCAGGACGCCGGAAAAAATCCACCGGCTCGTGATCACGGACCCCTTCAGGGGTCTCGCCGACACGGACGCGGAGGACATCGCGCGCAAGATCGGCGTGCCGCAGAAAAGTCTCGCGCAAGCCAGGGATTGCCTGAAGGCCCTCTACCAGGCGTTCGATGATACCGACGCCGCGCTCGCGGAAATCAACCCGCTGATCGTGACCGGCGACGGGAAGGTGCTGGCGCTCGACGCCAAGATGGATTTCGATGACAACGCGCTGTTCCGCCATCCCGAGATCGTGGCATTGCGCGACCTCGACGAGGAGGACGCGGCCGAGGTCGAGGCCTCCAAGTACGATCTCAATTACATCCAGCTCGACGGCAACATCGGCTGCCTGGTAAACGGCGCGGGGCTGGCGATGGCCACAATGGACATCATCAAGCTCTACGGCGGCAACCCGGCCAACTTCCTCGACGTTGGCGGAGGCGCTTCCGCCGAGAAGGTCACGGAAGCCTTCAAGATCATGCTGAAGAACCCCAAGCTTAAGGCGATCCTGGTCAATATCTTCGGCGGCATCATGAAGTGCGATGTGATCGCGCAGGGAGTCGTCGCGGCGGCACGGGAAGTGAGACTCGCCGTGCCGCTGGTGGTGCGGCTGGAGCGAGTCAACGTTGACCTCGGCAAGAAGATCCTTGCCGCGTCGGGACTGCCCATCATCTCCGGCAACAACATGGCCGATGCCGCGAAAAAGGTGGTTGCGGCCGCCACCGTCAAGTGACGTGGTGCAGGCCGCCCAGGGGATGCGTTATCCCTATGAAAACCAGGAAATAGTGACCACTCACTTTTGTGGTGGGTAGACGATCGATATGAGCATCCTGATCAACAAGAACACCCGCGTGATGACCCAGGGCATCACCGGCAAGACCGGCCAGTTCCACACCAGGATGGGCAAGGAATACGCCAACGGGAAGAACTGCTATGTCGCCGGCGTCACACCGAAGAAGGGCGGGCAGAGCTACGAGGGCATCCCGATCTTCGAGACGGTGAAGGAGGCGAAGGAAAAGACCGGCGCCAACGTGTCCGTGATCTACGTGCCGCCCCCTTACGCCGCGGCGGCGATCGACGAGGCGGTGGCGGCCGGGCTCGATCTCGTTATTTGCATCACCGAAGGCATCCCGGTGCGCGATATGATCCGGACGCAATTCAGGATGCGGGGGAAAAGCACGCTCCTGGTCGGCCCCAACTGCCCGGGGGTGATCACGCCCGACGAGATCAAGATTGGCATCATGCCCGGCCACATCCATAAGAAAGGCCCGGTCGGCGTGGTGTCGCGTTCCGGCACGCTCACTTATGAAGCGGTAGGCCAGCTTATGGAAGTGGGCCTGGGGCAGTCGAGCTGCGTCGGCATCGGCGGGGACCCGGTGAACGGGCTGAAGCACGTGGACGTGCTGAAGATGTTCAACGACGATCCGCAAACCGAGGCGGTGGTCATGGTGGGCGAGATCGGCGGCACCAACGAGGAAGAGGCCGCGCGCTGGATCAGGGCCAACATGAAAAAACCGGTCGTCGGCTTCATCGCCGGCGTCACGGCGCCAGCGGGCAAGCGCATGGGCCATGCCGGCGCGATCATTTCGGGCGGCAAGGGCACCGCCGCAGAGAAGCTGGCCGTCATGGAAGAATGCGGCATCAAAACTACAAAAAACCCGGCTGAAATGGGCAGGCTGCTCAAGTCGGTTCTGAAATAAGTTGCGGGCGGGGCGTTGCTGCCCCGTCGACGAGGAGGGCGGTTGGAAGGCGGATCGGTGAAAAAAAAGAAGCGCGACGATGGCGGCGCGCGCGGCAGGACCAAGGGACGTCCGGTGGACCCGCGCGCGCTGGCCGAAGTCCAGGCGCTGCTTGAAAACGAGCCGCGGCGCCGCGACCTGCTGATCGAGCACCTGCACAAGATCCAGGACCGCTACGGGCATCTCTCCGCTGCCCACGTGGCGGCGCTCGCGCGCGAGATGAAGCTCGCGCAGACCGAGGTCTACGAAGTCGCCACTTTCTACCACCATTTCGATGTCATCAAGGAAGGCGAGACGCCGCCCCCGCCGCTCACCGTGCGCGTGTGCGATTCGCTCTCCTGCGAACTCTCGGGTGCCGGCGCTTTAATGGCCGGGCTCAAGCGGGCGCTGGGTAGCGGGGTGCGCGTCATCCCGGCGCCCTGCGTCGGCCGTTGCGAGCAGGCGCCGGTCGCCGTGGTGGGACAAAATCCGGTGGCGCAGGCGACCGTGGACAAGGTGAAGCCGCTCGTCGCGGCAGGCAGGACGAAGTGCCCCGTTTCCAGGTACGTAGCGTATTCCGAGTACCGTAAGAAGGGCGGCTACCGGATCGCCGCCGAATGTCTCGCCGGCAAGCGCGATGCCGAGCGCATCATGAAGACAATGGAAGATTCCGGCCTGCGCGGGCTCGGCGGGGCGGGCTTCCCGGCCGGGCGCAAGTGGCGGCTGGTGAGGAACGAGAAAGCGCCGCGGCTGCTCGCGATCAACATCGACGAGGGCGAGCCCGGCACCTTCAAGGATCGTCATTACATCGAGCGCGACCCGCATCGCTTCCTGGAAGGCGCGATCATCGCGGCATGGACGGTGCAGATCTCGGAGGTCTATATCTACCTGCGCGACGAGTACGCGGGCTGCCGCAAGATCCTGGAACGCGAGTTGGAGGCGCTGCAAGTCAACCCGCCGTGCGCGCTGCCGCCGATATACCTGCGGCGCGGCGCGGGCGCCTACATTTGCGGCGAAGAATCGGCAATGATCGAATCCATCGAAGGCAAGCGCGGCATGCCGCGGCTGCGCCCGCCGTACGTGGCGCAGGTGGGGCTGTTCGGCTTCCCCACGCTCGAGCACAACATGGAAACGCTCCACTGGGTGCGCGAGATACTGGAGAAGGGCGCGGGGTGGTTCGCGTCGCACGGCCGCAACGGTCGCAAGGGACTGCGGTCGTTCTCGGTTTCGGGCCGGGTGAACAAGCCGGGCGTGCACCTCGCCCCGGCCGGCATAACGGTGAAGGAACTGATCGACGAGTACTGCGGCGGCATGCTGCCGGGGCACGCGTTCTACGCCTACCTGCCGGGCGGCGCGTCGGGGGGGATACTGCCTGCCACGATGGGCAACATCCCGCTCGACTTCGACACGCTCAACCAGCACGGCTGCTTCATCGGCTCGGCCGCGATCATCATTCTTTCCGACCAGGACAAGACCGCCGCCGCCGCGCGGAACCTGATGAAGTTCTTCGCCGAGGAATCCTGCGGGCAGTGCACGCCGTGCCGGGTGGGCACGGTCAAGGCGTTGAAGCTCATGGAGGCGCCGCGCTGGAATCAGGGCCTGCTCGAGGAGTTGTCGGAGGCGATGGCGGACGCCTCCATCTGCGGGCTGGGACAGGCGGCGCCGAATCCGATACGCTGCGTGGTGAAGTATTTTCTCAAGGAAATTGAATGAGGCGAGAGGCGAGAGGCGAGAGGCGAGAGGAGTCACAGCAAGTGCCGTGCTTTGACGCCTCTCATCTATCTTCTCTCTCCTCTCTGCTCACCGGAGGTGGGCGATGACTGCAATGACGCAGGAAGAGCTGAACGCAATGCCGGTGGAATTCAAGCTGAACGGCAGGGACGTGGTCGCCCACGGCGGCGAGACCATCATCCAGGCCGCCAAGCGCCACGGCGTCGAGATCCCGCACCTCTGCTACAAGGAAGGCCTGCGGCCGGACGGCAACTGCCGCGCCTGCGTGGTCGAAGTGAAGGGCGAGCGCGTGCTGGCGGCCTCGTGCTGCCGCAAGCCCGCCAAGGGAATGGAGGTAATCACCGACAATGTCCGCGCGGTGGCCTCCCAGAAGATGGTGCTGGAGCTGCTGCTCGCCGACATGCCGAAGGAGCGCCACACACTCGATTCCGAGCTGGACCATTGGGCCGCCAAACTCAAGGTCGGCAAGCCGCGATTC
>Ga0210379_10000172_pt1 | contig 18687 bp, 16 predicted proteins | sample PLMedo_2_FD_155468 | JGI IMG/M metagenome (GOLD analysis project Ga0210379, IMG submission 155468) | Groundwater sediment microbial communities from an aquifer in East River, Colorado, USA - PLM4_32_coex redo | ecosystem: Environmental > Terrestrial > Soil > Riparian zone | place: USA: East... | reverse complement strand
CTGGAGCGCCTGGAGCCGATCAAGTCCGGCATCGAGAACACCAACTACTTCGTCACCACCGCGCAGGGGCGCTTTGTCCTTACCCTGTTCGAGCGCCTGCCGGCGGCCGAGCTGCCCTTCTACCTAAACCTGATGGCGCACCTCGCGCGCCACGCCATTCCCTGCCCGGCGCCGGTCGCCGACCTGTCCGACGCCTACCTCGGGACGCTGAACGGCAAGCCCGCGGCGCTGGTGACGCGGCTCCCGGGGAAGTCCGTCGAGCGCCCGGGCAATGCCGAATGCCGCGAGCTCGGGTTCCTCCTCGCGCGCCTGCACCTCGCGGGGCGGTCCTATCCCGCCTACCAGGAGAATCCGCGCGGCCCGCGGTGGTGGCGCGCCGCGGCGCAGAACGTGCGCCCCTTTCTCGACGCGCCGGCATGGAGGCTGCTCGAGGCGGAACTCGAATTCCAGGCGCAGCACCGCTTCCCCGACCTGCCGCGCGGCCCGGTGCATGCGGACCTGTTCCGCGACAACGCGCTGTTCGACGGAACGCGGCTCGCCGGCGTGATCGACTTCTACTTCGCGGGCGTGGACTGCTGGCTGTTCGACGTCGCGGTCTGCGCCAACGATTGGTGCCTCGTGGATCCGGGGCAGGAGCGCGCGCTCGACCCGGCGCTCACGCGCGCTTTCCTCGCCGCCTACCATGCGCTGCGGCCGTTCACGCCGCTCGAGCGCGACGCCTGGCCGGTGCTCTTGCGTGCCGCGGCGTTGCGCTTCTGGCTCTCGCGCCTGCACGACCTGCACCTGCCGCGCCCGGGGGAACTGGTGCACGCGCACGACCCGGAGCACTTCCGCGACGTGCTGGAACTGCGCGTTGCCACAGCCCCGCCCTGGATGGAACAGCCATGAACGCGCGCGTCGTGCCTTTCGGCCGCGGCGTGCGCTGGCTCGCCGAGGGCTGGCGCATGTTCCGCGTGGCGCCGCTCGGCTGGCTGGCGCTGGTGTTCGGCTACGTCATGGCGACGATCCTGCTGAGCCTGGTGCCGATTGTCGGAACCGCGGCGGCCTCCATCCTGGTTCCGGTGTTCTCTGTGGGATTCATGACTGCGAGCCGTGCCGCCTCGCATGCACAACCGGTCGAATTGCCGATGCTGTTCGCTGGATTTCGCGAGCGCCTGCCTGGGCAATTGGTTCTTGGTGTGGTGTACACGCTGGGGCTGGCGGCCGCAGTCGCCGGTTCTGCCCTTGTGGACGATGGAGAATTGCTGCGTTGGCTCACTACCCCTGCCACCACTGATGCCAAGGCACAGATCACCGACGAGATGTTGCCGGAAATTGCAGCCACTACGGCGTTTTACGCGCCGACAATGATGGCATTGTGGTTTGCGCCGCCGCTGGTCGCGTGGCACTCGATGGCTGCGCCCAAGGCGCTGTTCTATAGCTTTTTCGCCTGCTGGCTCAATTGGCGCGCGTTTATCGCCTATGGCCTGGCGGTCGCTTTCATCGCTGTTGTGCTGCCGTCGCTGGTACTCATATTGTTGGCGTTTGCCACCGGTGGCGCAGTGCGGGTGCATCCCAAAGCGCTGCTGTTTCCGCTGCTGCTCATTCTGCTTCCGACGCTGTTCGCGAGTTACTACGCCAGCTATCGCGACGTGTTTGAGGCGCAGGAAGGCGGCTGATCCCGGCATGACCTCCCGCCTGCGCGAGATCCCGTACAACTACACCTCGTTCTCCGATCGCGAGATCGTGCTGCGGCTGCTCGGCGAGCCCGCCTGGCATCTGGTCTCGGAGCTGCGCGCCGAGCGCGTCACCGGCCGCTCGGCACGCATGCTCTACGAGGTGCTGGGCGAAATGTGGGCGATACAGCGCAATCCCTACCTCGAAGACGGGCTGATCGAGGACCGCCGCACGCGCAAACTGGTGCTGGAGGGGATGCGCCGGCGCCTCGCCGAGATCGAGGCGCGGCGCAGCGAGAGCGGGAAAGTGGCGCAACTGCTCGAGGTGGCGCGCTATGCAGTGGACAAATTCGGCGCCTCGATCGCCGAGACGCGCGCCCTGCGCATCAAGGCGCTCAAGCGCCTCAAGCGCGCCACGCGCCGCGGCAACATCGCCTTCGACGGCTTTGCGCGCGTGTCACACGTCACCGACGCCACCGACTGGCGCGTCGAATACCCCTTCGTGGTCGTCACGCCCGACAGCGAGGACGAAGTGCTGCCCCTGGTGCGCGAGCTGATCGGCCTGGGCCTCACCATCATCCCGCGCGGCGGCGGCACCGGCTACACCGGAGGCGCGGTGCCGCTCACGCGCCGCTCGGCGGTGATCAACACCGAGAAGCTGGAGGCGCTGGGTGAAGTGGAACACCGTGAGCTGATCGGCGTGCCGCAGCGCGTGCCGACGATCCGCGCCGGCGCCGGGGTGGTCACCAAGCGCGTGATGGAAGCCGCGGAAGGCGCGGGCCTCGCGTTCGCGGTGGACCCGACCTCGGCGGACGCTTCCTGCATCGGCGGCAACGTGGCGATGAACGCCGGCGGCAAGAAAGCGGTGCTGTGGGGCACGGCGATCGACAACCTCACCTGGTGGAAGATGGTCACGCCGCAGGCCGAGTGGATCGAGGTGGAGCGCTACAACCACAATCTGGGCCGCCTGCACGACACGGACCAGGCCACCTTCCACGTGCGGCGCTTCGCGCGCGACGGCAAGAAGCTGCTGGAGGAGCGCGCCATCGAGGTCCCGGGCTCGGCGTTCAGGAAGACGGGCCTGGGCAAGGACGTCACCGACAAGTTCCTCGCCGGCCTGCCCGGAGTGCAAAAGGAGGGCTGCGACGGCATCATCGTCGCCGCGCGCTTCATCCTGCACAAGATGCCGGCGCACTCGCGCACCGTGTGCCTGGAGTTCTTCGGCTCGGCGAGCGAATCGGTGCCCGCCATCGTCGAGGTGAAGGCCTACGTCGACGCCCTGCCGCGCGTGCGCCTGGCGGGCCTCGAGCACCTGGACGAGCGCTACCTCAAGGCGGTGGGCTACGCCACCAAGGCGCGCCGCGGCGAGCGCCCGCGGATGCTGCTGATCGGCGACCTGGTGGGCGACAACGTGGATGAGGTGGCGAGCGCCGCCTCGGCGGTGGTGCGCCTGGCCAACGCGCGCGGCGGCGAGGGCTTCGTCGCCGTCTCGCCCGAGGCGCGCAAGCGCTTCTGGCTGGACCGCGCGCGCACCGCGGCCATCGCGCGCCACACCAACGCCTTCAAGATCAACGAAGACGTGGTGATCCCGCTCGAGCAGCTCGCCGCGTACTCCGACAGCATCGAGCGCATCAACATCGAGCTCTCGATCGACAACAAGCTGGAGTTGCTGGACGCGCTGGAGGAGTACTTCCAGGGCGAGCTGCCGCTGGTGCAGCATGACGAGCGGTTGCCGCGGCCGGAGCTGCTCGGCGAGCGGCCGCAGCAGGCGCTCGAGCTGATCGCCGCGGTGCGCGCGCGCTGGACGCGCCTGCGCAACAGCCTGGACGTGGATTTCGAGGCGCTGCAATCGCGCAAGGAGCGGCTGTCGTGGAAGACCGAGGTGCGCGACGAGCTGCAGCGCATCTTCTCCGGCGGCACCTACGCGCGCGTGCTGGAGGGCGCGCAGGCCGTGCACCGGCGCGTGCTGCGCGGGCGTGTGTTCATCGCGCTGCACATGCACGCCGGCGACGGCAACGTGCACACCAACATTCCGGTGAACTCCGACGACTACGCCATGCTGCAGCGCGCGACGCAGGCCGTGGCGCGCATCATGAAGCTCGCCAAGTCGCTCGGCGGGGTGATCTCCGGCGAGCACGGCATCGGCATCACCAAGCTCGCCTACCTCGAGCCAGCGGAGATCGAGGCGTTCCGCGCCTACAAGGAGCAGGTTGACCCGGAAGGGCGCTTCAACGCCGGCAAACTCCTGGCCGGCGGCGGCCTGGAGAACGCCTATACGCCGAGTTTTTCCCTCATCGGCGCGGAGTCGCTGATCCTCGAGCAGAGCGACCTCGGCGGCGTGGCCACGGCGATCAAGGACTGCCTGCGCTGCGGCAAGTGCAAGCCGGTATGCGCCACGCACGCGCCGCGCGCCAACCTGCAGTACTCGCCGCGCAACAAGATCCTCGCCACCTCGCTGCTCATCGAGGCGATCCTGTACGAGGAGCAGACGCGCCGCGGCGTGGCGCGCGTGCACTACGACGAGTTCGCCGACGTCGCCGACCACTGCACGGTGTGCCACAAGTGCGCCAGTCCCTGCCCGGTGGACATCGACTTCGGCGACGTGTCCATCGCCATGCGGAACCTCCTGCGCCGCGCGGGCAAGCGCCGGTTCAACCCCGGCACTCGGCTGTCGATGCTGTTCCTCGGCATCACCGACCCGCGCGCCATCAGGGTGGCGCGCAAACTGATGATCGACTGGGGTTACGCGGCGCAGCGCCTCGCGCACCGCATGCTCGGCTTCATCGGCCGCCGGCAGACGGCGAAGCCGCCGCCGACCACCGGCGGCCGGCCGGGTCTCGCCGCGCAGGTGGTGCACTTCGTCAACAAGCCGATGCCCGGCAAGCTGCCGAAGAAAACGGCGCGCGCGCTGCTCGACATCGAGGACGCGAAGATCGTCCCAATCGTGCGCGACCCGGCCAGGGTGACGGAGGATTCGGACGCGGTGTTCTATTTCCCGGGCTGCGGCTCGGAGCGCCTGTTCTCGCAGGTCGGGCTCGCCACGCAGGCGATGCTCTACGGAGTGGGCGCGCAGTGCGTGCTGCCGCCGGGTTACCTGTGCTGCGGTTACCCGCAGACCGCGGCGGGCGAGCAGGAGCAGGGCGAGCGGATCATCACCTCCAACCGCGTGCTGTTCCACCGCCTGGCGACGACGCTCAACTACCTCGACATCAAGACGGTGATCGTGTCCTGCGGCACCTGCCTCGACCAGCTGGAGAAGTACGAGTTCGAGAAGATCTTCCCCGGCTCGCGCCTGCTCGACATCCACGAGTACCTGCTGGAGAAGGGCGTGAAGCTGGACGGCGTGCAAGGCTTGCGGTACCTGTACCACGACCCCTGCCACACGCCGATGAAGCAGCACCAGCCGCTCGAAGTGGTGAGGCAGCTCACGGGCGGCGACGTGCGGCTCTCGGAGCGCTGCTGCGGCGAAGCCGGCACGCTCGCCATGTCGCGGCCCGACATTGCCACGCAGGTTCGCTTGCGCAAGGAAGAGGAACTGAAGCAGGGCATCGCGTCGCTCGCGGGCGACGCGCCGGTCAAGGTGCTCACCTCCTGCCCGTCCTGCCTGCAGGGGCTGGCCCGCTTCGAGCGCGACACCGGCGCGCAGGCCGAGTACATCGTGGTGGAAATGGCGCGCCGCCTGCTGGGCGAGGAGTGGATGGCCGATTTCGTCGGCAAGGCGAACGCGGGCGGCATCGAGCGCGTATTGTTGTAGAGTCCGCCGCGATGACCGATCTGTCCGCGTTCAAGCTGCCGGAGATCGACCCGGGCGCGATGCCCGAGTTCACCGACGGCGCCAGCTGCAAGGCCTGGCTGGAGAACGTCCCGCTCGCCAACGTCTCCACCGCGCAGCACCAGCTGCTGATGCAGGTCGAGGAGTTCAACCGCACCGCCGCCGCGCCGCAGGACCGCTTCGAGGCGCTCGAGGCGGCGCGCGAAGCGGTGGGCTTCGTGCAGATCGAGCAGGCAAAGCGTTTCACGCATCGCGCGCTGCCGATGCTGGAGGCGGAAGCGGCGGTGTTCGAGGACACCATCGAGTTGTGGGAGCAGATGCGCCTCGGCTACCTGCGCTGCCTGGAGGCGCACGCGCCGTCGCTGCGCGCGCAGCGCGCGCTCATCTGCCAGCGCGCGCTCGCCTACTCGGGGCTGCGCATGTTCCACCACTACCGCGCCTACCGCCAGGTGCCGGGGCGCGACTGGCGCGCCCTGCACCAGCTGTACGCGCACGCGGAAAGGCTCGGCATCGCCGACGCGCCGGTGAAGGACTACCTCAACCGCGACGTGTACGGCACCTCGCCGCGCATCGCCTACCTGCGCGCCGTGCTGCTGGGCATGTGCAACGCGAACGAACTGGGCCCGCGCCAGCTCACCTTCGTCGCCTACCTGCTCGAGCGCTGGGCCGACAAGGTGGCGATCTCGAAGAAGCCGCCCAAGCGCGAAAGCGATGTGCCGCCGCTTACGCTGGACCTCGGAGGCGAGCACTGCGCCGAGCGCGGCGCGCCCGCGGGCGATGACATCCGCTATCTCGACGAGCGGCGGCTCGCCAAGAGCCTGCGCAACCGCGTCGCGCTGCTGCGCAAGGGCGAATCGCCCGCCAGGCTCGCGCTGGGCGAGGATTGCGTGCAGCCTTCCTGCGAGCAGCTGCTGGTGTTCCTCTACCGCCAGTGGTGTCAGGCGCGGGCGCCGCGCAGCGCCGAGCGCGCGCGCGTCATGGACGTGGCGCAGGCCTGCACCGACATCGCGGCGATCCACTACTACATCTCGGGGCACGCGTTCCGCGGCGCGCGCGACTTCAAGGAGCTCACGGCGCTGCAGCGCGACGAGATCACCACCTTCGGCCGCGTCACCACGCGCGTGGAGGAGGATTTCAGCGCGGTGCAGGGGTTCCTGCTCGAGCATTGGCAGCTCGAGGACGAAAGCGCGCAGGGCCTGAAGATGGTGCGCCGCGCCGGCAACCCGGGCAAGCGCATGGCGCACGGGCAGCTGGTCGGCGTGCGCCCGGCCGATGGCAAGAATTTCCAGCTCGGCCAGGTGCGTTGGCTGATGGCGGGCAACGCCGGCGACCTGCACTGCGGCGTGAAGCTGCTGCCGGGCGTGCCGATTGCGGCGGCGGTGCGCGCCATCGGCGTCAACGTCGCGGAGCAAAGGTATGTGCAGGCCTTCGCGCTCGCCGCCGTGCCGGCATTGAACGCCCCTCCCAGCCTGGTGACGGCGGCGGGCTGGTACAAGCCCAAGCGCGTGATCGAGGCGGCGATCCACAGGCCGCTGCGGGTGCGCCTGCTCGAAGTGGTCGAGCGCGGCACGGACTTCGAGCGGCTGTCCTACGAGGTGCTGCCCGATTGATTTGTAGGGTGGGCCATGGGCCCACCGTACGCCATGGGCCCACCGTACGCCATGGGCCCACCGTACGCCATGGGCCCACCGTACGCCATGGGCTCACCCTACGCCGCGGCTTTCGCCGGATCCAGCGGCGTGACCCGCTGCGCGGGAAACACCGCGCGGAAGACGGATCCCTTGCCCGGTTCGCTCTCCACTTCCAGGCTCGCCTGGTGGCGCGTGAGCACGTGCTTGACGATCGCGAGTCCCAATCCGGTGCCGCCGGTGTCGCGCGAGCGGCCCTGGTCCACGCGGTAGAAGCGCTCGGTGAGCCGCGGGATATGGCGCGGCTCGACGCCGATGCCGGTGTCCTCCACGCCGAACACGCCGCGCGCACCCTCCAGCCGCCAGAACAGCGTCACCGCGCCGCCCTCGGGCGTGTAGCGCACGGCGTTGGACACCAGGTTGGAGAAGGCACTGTGCAGTTCCTTTGCGCTGCCGGCGAGCCGGCAATTGCCGGCCACGCGCACCCCCACCTTGTGGCGGTTGCCGGACAGGGCGCGCGCTTCTTCGGCGAGCTTGTCGACGAAGGGCTGCACCTCGATCGCCTGTTCGTCCTCGGGCGCCGTGCTCGACTCCAGCGCCGAAAGCGTCAGCAGGTCCTCGATCAGGCGCTGCATGCGCCGCGCCTGCTCGCCCATCAACGCCAGGTAGCGCTTGCGCTGCGCACCGCTGATTTCGATCGACTCGTCCCCCAGCGTCTCGACGAAGCCCGAGAGCACGGTGACCGGGGTCTTGAGCTCATGGGACACGTTGGCGACAAAATCGCGCCGCATGGTCTCCAGCCGCTCCTGTGCCGTGATGTCCCGCGAGTTGAGCAGCTTGCGCTCCTCGCCGAACTCGATCAGGCGCAGTTGCAGGACTGCGTCGCTGCGCGGCGAGTGCAGGGACACCGGCTCGCGGAAATCGGCCTGCGCCAGATAGGAGACGAAATCCGGGTGGCGCACGAAGTTGGTCACCGGTTGGCCGAGGTCGCGGCGCGCGTCGATGCCGAAATGGCGCTCGGCGGTGGGGTTGCACCACTCCATGCGGTATTCGCGGTCGAGGATCACCACGCCATCGGGCAGCGCGCGCCCCGCGGCGCGGAAGCGCTCCAGCGCGTCGGCCAGCCGCGCCCGTTCCTGGTTGCGTCCCTTCAGGTGGTGGTGCAGCGCGGCGAGCGCCTCCTCCCAAATGCCGCTGCCCGCCGGGAGCGTGTCCACGGATGGCTGGCGCAGCCAGCGCAGGAACGCAGCGAGCTGCGCCGTGTGGAACGCGACGCCCAGGGCGAGCAGCACCGCTGCCGCGGCCCAGTGCCAGAAGAACCCGGCCGCCACCGCGGCCAGCCCCAGGGCCAGCGCGCTTGACCAGGCAGGGTTCAAGCGGGGGTGGCGGTGAAGCGGTAGCCGGAGCCGCGCACCGTCTCGACCAGGAGGTCGTGGCCGCTCGGCTCGAGCGCCTTGCGCAGGCGCCGGACGTGCACGTCCACCGTGCGTTCCTCGACGAACACGTGGTCGCCCCACACCTGGTCGAGAAGCTGGGCGCGCGAGTGCACGCGCTCGGCGTGGGTCATGAGGAAATGCAGCAGGCGGAACTCGGTGGGGCCGAGATCGAGCGGCTTCTTCGCGCCGAATACGCGGTGCGTGGCAGGCTCCAGGCGCAGTCCGCCGATGTCCACCGGGTCGTCGGTCATCTGCGGGGCGCGCCGGCGCAGCACCGCCTTGATGCGCGCCAGCAGTTCGCGCGGCGAGAAAGGCTTGGTGACATAGTCGTCCGCCCCCGCTTCCAGCCCGGCGATCTTGTCGGTCTCGGCGCTCCTCGCCGTGAGCAGGATGATCGGGATCTGCTTGGTGCGTTCCTCCTGCCGCAGCTGGCGCGCGAGGGCAACCCCGGACATGCCGGGCAGCATCCAGTCGATGAGCAGCAGGTCGGGCAGCGCGTTCCTGACGATACCGAGCGCCTCTTCCGCGTCCTTGCTGCGGATGACGTGGTGACCGGCGTGCTCGAGATTGACCGCGATCAGCTCCTGGATCGCCGGCTCGTCCTCCACTACGAGAATGTTGGCGGGCACGGTGACGATTTTAAGAAGCTTCCATGACGGAAATGTTGCAATCGAGCGGGGTATGATCGCCCTCCCATGCCCACGCCTACCGAGGACAGGCTGCATCAGCTACAGCGGGTGATAGTCTGCGCTCACTTATGAAAGACACGGACTTCGGCTACCAGCGTGTCCCGGAGGCGGAAAAGCGCAGTCGCGTGGGTGAGGTCTTCGACCGCGTTGCGCCGCGCTACGACCTGATGAACGACCTCATGTCGTTCGGCCTGCACCGCCTCTGGAAAACCTTTGCGGTCAGCGTCGCGCGGTTGCGGCCCGGCGAGCGGGTGCTCGATGTCGCCTCCGGCAGCGGCGACCTGGCGCAGGCATTCGCGCGCCGCGTCGGCCCGTCGGGCGAAGTGTGGGCCACGGACATCAACCGCAGCATGCTCGAGCGGGGCCGGGACCGGCTGCTCGACGCGGGTTGCCTCGCCCCGGCCGTGCAGTGCGACGCCGAGCGGCTGCCCTTCGCGGCGGCGAGCTTCGACTGCGTAGCGGTCGGCTTCGGGCTGCGCAACATGACGAACAAGGAGGCAGCGCTCTCGGACATGACACGTGTACTACGGCCCGGCGGGCGGTTGCTGGTGCTCGAGTTTTCCAAGGTGTGGAAACCGCTCGAAAGACCCTACGATCTTTACTCCTTCAAGCTGCTGCCCTGGCTGGGCGAGAAGATTGCCGGTGACGCGGCGGCGTACCGCTACCTCGCGGAATCCATCCGCATGCATCCGGACCAACAATCCCTCGCGGCCATGCTGGAACGCGCGGGGCTTGCCGAGGTCGAATACTTCAACCTCAGCGCGGGCGTCGCGGCCGTTCATCGCGGCGTCAAACTGGGGTAGCATGATTGGACGAACAGAACAACGGAGGGTGGGTGTCATGGGCAGGCTGTGGTTGGCTATAGCAGTGGTAATCCTGGGAGTCGCGATCGCGATGCCCGAGGCTGAGGCGGCACGCCTGGGCGGCGGCCGCACAATCGGCGCGCAGCGCAACGTCACGGCTCCGCCGCAGGCCACACCCGCGAAACCTGCGCAGCAGGCCGCGCCCGCCACGGCCCCCGCGACTGCGGGCAGCAAGTGGATGCCGATCCTCGGCGGGCTGGCGCTCGGCGGACTGCTCGGCGCGATGTTCGCCGGCAGCCCGATCCTCTCCACGATCCTTTCGGCGATGCTGATCGGGCTGCTCGTGTTCGCCGCGCTGGCGCTCATCCGCATGCTGCGCGCGCCGCGCGCCGACGCACGGCCGCTGCAGTACGCCGGCCTGGGCAGCGAGACGGTCGCCGCGCCGCCGCCCTCGCAGGCGACGGGTTTCGATGTGCGCGCCGCTGCGGGCGTGCCGCGCGCCGGCATCCCCGCGGGCTTCGACGTGGCTGGGTTCCTGCGCGCCGCGAAATCCAACTTCATCAAGCTGCAGATCGCCAACGACACCGGCAAGCTGGACGAGCTGCGCGAGGTCACCACCCCGGAGATGTACGCGGTGCTGAGCGAGGACCTGCGCAGCCGCGGCGCGCAGCAGACCGACGTGGTCACGCTGAACGCCGACCTGCTGGAAGTGGCCACCGAGGGCGGGCGGCACTGGGCGAGCGTGCGCTTCTCCGGCCTGGTGAGCGAAGCCCCCGGGGCGGCGCCGGCCAGCTTCGAGGAGGTGTGGAACCTCTCCAAGCCGGTGGACGGCTCCAGCGGCTGGCAGCTCGCCGGCATCCAGCAGATGCACTGATCGCTCTATACTCATGAAGGGCCACCCTAGGGTGGCCCTTTTTATTTCTATGGTTACGCTGGAAACCCCGCTGGTGATGGCGCTCAACCGGTTGCTCGAGGCCGAGGACTGGGCGCGCGAGCGGCTCGCGCCGTTCGCTGGCGAAACCGTCGAGCTGCGCGCACCGCCGCTGCCGGCGCTGCGCTTTGCCATTGCGGAGTCCGGGCGCCTGGCGCCCGGCACGCAGCCGAGCCTCACCATCAGCGTGCGCCCGGACTCGCTGCCCGCACTGCTGCGCGGCGAGGACCACTTCATGCGCACGGTGGAGATCGCGGGCAACGCGCGCCTCGCGCAGGAAGTGCTGCACCTGTTTCGCCATTTGCGCTGGGATTTCGAAGAGGACCTGTCGAAGATCTTCGGTGATGCCGCGGCCCATGCCATGGCGGGGGCGGTGCGCAGCTTTGCCGCCTGGCAGGTGGACGCGGCGCGGCGGCTGGGCGAGGGATTCATGGAATACGCGGTGCAAGAGAGCCGCCTGCTCGCGCCGCGCGCGCAGTTCGCCGCGTTCGGCGGCGAGGTGGCGCGCCTGCGCGACGCGCTCGAGCGCCTGGAAAAACGCATCGAGCGCCTGGCATGAGCAGGTTGCTGCGCATCCTCGCCGTCGCGCTGCGTTTCCGGCTGTACCGGTTCCTGCCGCGCTACGCCGGCGAGGCGGACCCCGGCCGCGCGGTGCGCTTGCGCCAGGCGCTGGAGGCGCTGGGGCCCATCTTCGTCAAGTTCGGGCAGGTGCTGTCCACGCGCAGGGATCTCTTGCCGCTCGACATCGCTGACGAGCTGGCGAAGCTGCAGGACCAGGTGCCGCCGTTCCCCGCCGACCAGGCGGCGGCCGAGATCGAAAAGGGCATTGGCAGGAAGATCGGCGAGGTGTTCTCCGAGTTCGCCGCCGAGCCGGTGGCGAGCGCCTCGGTGGCCCAGGTGCACCTCGCCCGCCTCAAGGACGGCCGCGAGGTGGCGGTGAAGGTTCTGCGGCCGGGCGTCGAGGCGGCGATCGCGAAGGACGTGGCGCTGCTGGAGACCGCTGCCAGGCTGGTGGAGCGCCTGTGGGCCGACGGGCGGCGGCTGAAGCCGCGCGAAGTGGTGGCCGAGTTCGCCCGCCACCTGGACGACGAGCTGGATCTGCTGCGCGAGGCGGCCAACGCCAGCCAGCTGCGGCGCAACTTCGAGGCTTCGCCGCTGCTTGCGGTGCCGCAGGTGTACTGGGACTGGTGCGCGCAGCGCGTGATGGTGATGGAGCGCATGCACGGCATCCCCGTGTCGCAGGTGGATGCGCTGCGCGCGAAAGGCGTGGACATCCCGAAGCTCGCACGCGCCGGCGTGGAGATCTTCTTCACCCAGGTGTTCCGCGACGGTTTTTTCCACGCCGACATGCATCCGGGGAACATCTTCGTGGGCGCCGAGGGAGAAATGCGCGGCAAGTACGTCGCGCTCGACTTCGGCATCATGGGCACGCTCACCGAGGTGGACAAGAACTACCTGGCGCAGAATTTCCTCGCCTTCTTCAACCGCGACTACCGGCGCGTGGCGCAGGCGCACCTCGACGCGGGCTGGGTGCCGGCGGCGACGCGCGTGGACGACTTCGAGGGTGCCATCCGCGCGGTGTGCGAGCCGATCTTCGCGCGGCCGCTGAAGGAGATCTACTTCGGCAAGCTCCTCCTGCGCCTGTTTCAGACCTCGCGCCGCTTCGGCGTCGAGATCCAGCCGCAGCTGGTGATGCTGCAAAAGACCCTGCTCAACATCGAGGGCCTGGGGCGCGAGCTCGATCCCGACCTGGATCTCTGGCAGACGGCGAAGCCGTTCCTCGAGCGCTGGATGGGCGAGCAGGTGGGCTGGCGCAGCCTGGTGAGGACCCTCAGGCAGGAGGCACCCTACTGGGCGGCGACACTGCCGCAGCTGCCGCGGCTGCTGCACCGGCTGCTCGCCGAGGACCGCATGGGCGCCCTGCACAAAGCGATGGAGCGCGTCGCGGAAGAGAACGCGCGCAGGAACGACTTGCTCGGCGCGCTGCTCGCGGTGCTGGCGGTGCTCGCCGTGCTGCTCGCGGTGAGCCAGTTCTGATCTAATATCCGGCGCCATGTTGATCGCTTCCGTGGTCGCCTACCTGCTGGTCACCATCGCGATCGGCCTGTGGGCGGCAAAGCGCGTCGCCAACTCCAAGGACTTCCTCGTCGCGGGGCGGCGCCTGCCGCTGTACATGACGATCACCACGGTATTCGCGACCTGGTTCGGCGCGGAAACGGTGCTCTCGGTGTCGGCCACATTCGCGCGCGACGGCCTGGGCGGCATCGTCGCCGATCCCTTCGGCTCCTCCTTCTGCCTGGTGTTCGTGGCGCTGTTTTTCGCGCGCGCCTTCTACCGCATGGACCTGCTGACCATCGGCGACTTCTACCGCAAGCGCTACAACAGGCCGGTCGAGGTGGTCACCAGCGTGGCCATCACCGCGTCCTACCTCGGCTGGACCTCGGCGCAGCTCACCGCGCTCGGCCTCGTGTTCGCGGTTCTCTCCGGCGGTGCGCTCAGTCTCAACGAGGGCATCCTGCTCGGGTCGGCGATCGTGTTGGGCTACACCATCTGGGGCGGCATGTGGTCGGTGGCCTGGACCGACCTGTTCCAGACGGTGATCATCATCGTCGGCTTGTGGATCGTGGCCCTGCTGGTGTCGGACATGGCGGGCGGCACGGGCAAAGTGATCGCCGCGGCGGCCGAGGTCGGCAAGTTCAAGTTCTGGCCCGAGGGCGGCAGCAAGGAGTGGCTCGCGTTCGCCGCCGCCTGGGCGACGCTCGCCATCGGTTCCATCCCGCAGCAGGACGTGTTCCAGCGCGTCACCTCGGCGAAGAACGAAACCACCGCCGTGCACGGCACGCTGATCGGCGGGGCTGCCTATTTCCTGTTTGCCTTCGTGCCGATCTTCATCGCCTACGCTGCGCTGGTGGTGGACCCGCAGCTGGCGCAGTTGTTCAAATCGGACGACGCACGCGAAATCCAGTTCATTCTGCCGAACTTCATCCGCGACCGCGTGCCGGTGTGGGCGCAGGTGATGTTCTTCGGCGCGCTGCTGTCGGCGATCCTGTCGACCGCCTCGGGTGCGCTGCTCGCGCCCACGGCGCTGTTCACCGAAAACGTGCTGCGCCCGTTCGTGCCCGGCATGAGCGACCGCCAGTTTCTGCTCACGCTGCGCATCGTGCTGGTGTGCTTCACCCTGGCGGCGCTGCTGTTCGGCCTTAACTCCAAGAGCACCATGTACGAGATGGTGCAGAACGCCTACAAGGTGACGCTGGCCGGAGCCTTCGTGCCGCTGCTGGCGGGTCTGTTCTGGAAGCGCGCCACCACCGCCGGTGCGCTGGCCTCGATCCTGCTCGGTCTCTGTACCTGGCTGCTGGCGGAAGCCTTCGCGCCAGACGGTCCGTGGCCCACGCAGTTCGTGGGCCTTGCCTTTGCCATTGTCGGCATGGTGGTCGGGTCGCTCGCCTCGAAGCCGGCGCACCCGCACCCCGCGTAGGCCGGCGTGCGCGGCTCGCCGCTCGCGCGACTCCTGCTCCTCGTCTACCTGGCGCTGGTCGTCTATGCGTCGCTCTACCCGCTTACCGGGTGGCGCGCGCACGGCGGCTCGCCCTTCGAGTTCCTCGCTATGCCGTGGCCGCGGTACACCCTGTTGTTCGACATCGTGACCAATGTAGCCGGCTACGCGCTGCTGGGGCTGCTCGCGGCGCTCGCGCTGCGCCCGCGCCTGCGCGGGGCTGGGGCAGTCCTGGTGGCGAGCGCGCTCGGCGCCGGCCTCTCGCTGCTGATGGAGGCCGCGCAGAGCTACCTGCCCGCGCGCATTCCTTCGAGCCTGGACCTGCTGTGCAACGCCGCCGGCGCCTGCGCCGGGGCGCTCGCCGGCCTGCGTGCGGATCCCTGGGAGCAGCCGCTGCGCGAGTGGCGTGCGCGCGTGCTGCTGCCCGGCGCGCAAGCCGACCTCGGACTCGCGCTAGTCGGCCTGTGGCTGTTCACCCAGCTCAATCCCGCGATGCTCCTGTTCGGCGTTGGCGACCTGCGCGACCTGCTGCAGGGGCCGGCGGGCCCGGCGCGCGCGCCGGAGCTGTTCGTCGCCATCGAGGCAGTGACCACGGCCGCCAACCTTGCCGCGGTGGCGCTGCTGGTGTCGGCGATCGCCGCCCACGGCGCGCCGGTGCGCGCGATGGTGGTGGCGCTCGTATTCGTCGCGCTCGCCGTCAAGACGTTCGCCTTCGCCGTCATCCTGCGCGCCCAGGACGGATTCGACTGGCTGACGCCGGGCGCGCTGCAGGGGCTGGTGGCGGGACTGGCGGTGGCGCTCCTCGCGGTCGCCTTGTCGCGCGTGGCGCGGCTCACCTTGGCGGCGTTGCTGCTGATGGCCGCCGCGGTGCTGGTCAACCTTGCGCCCCAGAATCCCTACATGGCCGCGATGCTGAAACTCTGGCAGCAGGGGCATTTCCTCAACTTCAACGGCCTCACGCGCCTGGTGGCCACGCTGTGGCCGTTCGTGGCCATTGCCTTCCTCATCCACCTGGCGGGGCGGCGGCGGGACAACGGCCTCGGGTAGAATGCGCCCCCCATGTCGTACTACGAGCGCCATGTTTTCTTCTGCTGCAACCAGCGCGATCCGGCGGAGCAGCGCCCGTGCTGCAACGGCAAGGGCGCGTCCGAGATGCGCGACTACGCCAAGCAGCGCGTCAAGGAACTGGGCATGGCCGGCGAGGGCAAGGTGCGCGTCAACCAGGCCGGGTGCCTCGACCGCTGCGAGGAAGGCCCTTGCGTGGTCGTGTACCCGGACGCGGTCTGGTACACCTACGTGGACCGCGCCGACATCGACGAGATCATCGAGGAACACCTCCGGCACGGCCGCACCGTAGAGCGGCTGAGGATCTGATGCGCGCCGGCACGCGGCGCGAGACGGTCGCCGGACCGGCGGGCCGCATCGAGTGCGCGGTGGACGAGCCAGCGGGGACGCCGCGCGGCGTCGCGCTCATCGCACATCCGCACCCGCTGTTCGGCGGCACGCTGGACAACAAGGTGGTGCAGACGCTGGCGCGTGCCTTCGTGGAACTCGGCTACGCTGCCTGGCGGCCGAATTTCCGCGGCGTCGGCGCGAGCGAAGGGCGCCACGACGAGGGGCGCGGCGAGGTCGAAGACCTGGCTGCGGTGCTCGCGCACGCCAAGGCCGCGAAGCCGGTGCTTGCCGGGTTCTCTTTCGGCGCGGCGATGCAGGCGAAGCTCGGCGCCAGGGTGCAGGCCGAACGCATGGCGCTGGTCGGCGTGGCGGTGACGAACTTCGAAGTCCCGGCGGTGGCGCAGGGCACGCTGGTGATCCACGGCGAAATGGACGAGACCATCCCGCTCAAGGCGGTGCTCGACTGGGCGCGGCCGCAGGAGCTGCCGGTGCTCGTGGTGCCCGGCGCGGACCATTTCTTCCATCGCAAGCTCCCGGCCCTGAAGCTCGCGGTGACGGCGAACTGGAAATGACGCTCACGGCGAAAGGCCTGCGCAAGTCCTACGGCGCGACCGCGGTGCTCGCCGGCGTGGACCTCGAGGTGGCCGCGGGCGAATGCTTCGGCCTGCTGGGCCCGAACGGCGCGGGCAAGACCACCACGCTGAAACTGTGCCTCGGACTGCTCACCCCGGATGCAGGGGAGATCCGGCTGCTCGGGCACCCGGTGCCGGCGCAGGCGCGGGTCGCGCGCCAGCGCGTGGGCGTGGTGCCGCAGTTCGACAACCTCGACCCGGATTTCACGGTGGCGGAGAACCTCGTCGTCTACGGGCGCTATTTCGGCCTGCGCGACCGCGACATCCGCGCGCGGATACCGCAATTGCTGGAATTCGCGGGCCTCGGCGGGCGGGCGGATGCGCGCATCCAGACGCTTTCGGGCGGCATGAAGCGGCGGCTGACGCTCGCGCGCGCGCTGGTGAACGACCCCCAGCTCGTGTTCATGGACGAGCCCACCACGGGCCTCGATCCGCAGGCGCGCCACCTGATCTGGGAGCGGCTGCGCCAGCTGACGCAGGAGGGCAAGACGCTGATCCTCACCACGCATTTCATGGAGGAGGCCGAGCGGCTGTGCTCGCGCATCGCCATCATGGACCGCGGCCGCATCATCGCGCAGGGCTCGCCGCGCGCGCTGATCGCGGGCCACATCGAGCCGCAGGTGGTCGAAGTGCATGGCAACGGCGTGGAGCAGTGGATGGAGCGCGCCAAGGGCCTCGCGCCGCGCGTCGAGCGCGCCGGCGAGACGGTGTTCTGCTACGCCGCGGACGTCGAGCCGGTGATCGCCGCGTTGCGCGGGCAGCACGAGCTCGCCTACCTGCACCGCCCCGCGAACCTGGAAGACCTGTTCCTGAAACTCACCGGGCGCGACCTGCGCGACTAGAGCCATGAGCCTGCGCTTCGTCGCCGTGTGGCGCCGCAACTTCCTGGTGTGGAGGAAGCTCGCCATCCCCTCGATCCTCGGCAACCTCGCCGACCCGCTGATCATGCTCTTCGGCCTGGGCTACGGCCTGGGCGCGGTGCTCGGCAACATGGGCGGCACCAGCTACTTCGCCTACCTCGCCGCGGGCTTCGTCGCCTCCTCGACCATGTACGCGGCGACTTTCGAATCGCTGTTCTCGGCGTTCTCGCGCATGCACGTGCAAAAGACCTGGGACGCGATCCTGAATGCGCCGATGACGCTGGAGGACGTGGTGGCGGGCGAGTGGGCCTGGGCGGCGACCAAGGCGCTCGCCGCCGGCGTGTGCATGTTGGCGGTGATCGCGGCATTCGGCTACGCCGCCTCGCCGCTCGCGCTGGCGGCCATCCCGCTGGTGGCGCTGGTGGGCCTCGCTTTTGCCGGCATGGGCCTGTCGATCAACGCGCTCGCCACCGGCTACGACTTCTTCAGCTACTACATGACGCTGGTGCTCACGCCGATGATGATGCTCTCCGGGGTGTTCTTCCCGGTCGAGCAGCTGCCCGCGGCGGTGCAGGCGGCGGCGCAGGCGCTGCCGCTGTACCACGGCGTGGCGCTGGCGCGGCCGCTGCTGCTGGGCGAAGTGCCGCAGGCGATCCTGCTGCACGTGGCGGTGCTCGTGGCCTATGCTATCGGCGGCTTCTATGTCGCCGTCCTGCTCACGCGCAGAAGGCTGCTGACCTGACATGCTCTGGGTGAAATCGCTGCACATCGTTTTCATGGTGACCTGGTTCGCGGGCCTGTTCTACCTGCCGCGGCTGTTCGTCTACCACGCGCTCGCCCAGGACCCGGTGTCACAGGAGCGCTTCAAGATCATGGAGCGCAAGCTCTTTTGGGGAATCATGACCCCCGGCGCGCTGCTGACGATCGCCTTCGGCCTGTGGCTGTGGCTGGGCTACGGGTTTTCCGGCGCCTGGCTGCACGCCAAGCTCGTGCTGGCCGCCGTGCTCGTCGCCTACCACGCCTGGTGCGGCAAGCTGATGCTCGACTTGCGCGCCGACCGGAACACGAGATCCCACGTCTGGTTCCGCTGGTTCAACGAGTTCCCGACCGTGGTGCTGTTCGCCGCCGTCTTCCTTGCCGTCTTCAAGCCGACCTGAAGCCTTCTTCGCTCCCTGTCCCAGGGGGCTGGAAACGCTGCTCGCCGAGGAGCTGAAGTCGTTCGGCGCGGGTGCGCTGAGCGCAACCGCCGGCGGCGCGGGCTTCTCGGGCAGCTGGGAGACCTGCTACCGGGCGAATCTCTGGTCGAGGATCGCCTCGCGTGTGCTGTGGCGCGTAGGGGAGTTCGACTACAAGTCCGAAGACGACATTTACGCGGCGGCGCGCGGCGTGG
>Ga0210379_10000170_pt1 | contig 18713 bp, 14 predicted proteins | sample PLMedo_2_FD_155468 | JGI IMG/M metagenome (GOLD analysis project Ga0210379, IMG submission 155468) | Groundwater sediment microbial communities from an aquifer in East River, Colorado, USA - PLM4_32_coex redo | ecosystem: Environmental > Terrestrial > Soil > Riparian zone | place: USA: East... | reverse complement strand
TCACAGGGCAGTCGCCAGACATGGTGTGGGAGCAGCTTGCCGCGATAGTGACACCTCTCTGCACAAAGCGTCGAAGAAAACTGCAGGCGGCGTGATCGGTGCCGCTGATCAATTTTTCAGCGCCAGCGCCGCGTTGCCGTTGCTGTCATAACACGCTCTTGGGCAAGGGCTTCGGCCGCGACCCGAGGAGTAACTCCGGTTCTCCGACTTTCCTCAAGCACGTTGTGCGTGTTCGACCGTATCTTCTCGTCTATGTAATCGAAGGCCGCGCGTTGCGTGCCGCCGCGATATTCGATTGATGCGCAGATCACTCCTCCCGCATTGGCGATAAAGTCCGGCACGACGATTACGCCCCTGTCATGCAGTGCCTGCTCGGCATCAAGGCTTAAAGGAATGTTCGCGCCCTCGACCACCATACGTGTCTTCAAGCGCGCGACGTTGTCCGCACGTATCACATCGGGTCGCGCTGCGGGAATCCAGATGTCGCACGGTACATCAATGATCGAGTCCCGATCGACTTTCTCGCCTCCGACGTAGTCAAAGAGTGGCCGTCCTGTGTCCTTAAGAGCGACGAGTTCCGGAACGGACAGGCCATTCTTGTCGATTAGGGCTCCTCCCGTATCGCTTGCGCCGACCAGGATCGCACCCTTTGCTGAAAGAAATTTCGCTGCATGCTTCCCAACGGCGCCGAACCCTTGGATCACAAACCGTGCACCCTTGAGGTCGAAGCCGGCAAAGTTCTGAGCCACATCAACGCAGGAAGCGACTCCGAAACCAGTAGCGCCAATTTCATCAAGCGGGATGCCTCCGAGCGCGCTAGGAAGACCAACAGCCCGACCTATTTCATCCTTGATCCAGCCCATGCATGTTTCGTCCGTGCCCATGTCGGGACCAGGAATGTAGTCATGAAGGTCACCGATCGCTTGCGCAAACGCGCGTATGACGCGCTCCTTTTCAGCGGTGGGCCTCTTGGGATCTCCGAAAATGACGGATTTGCCGCCACCATGCGGTAAACCAGCGGCGGCATTCTTCCACGTCATGGCACGCGCAAGCCGCAAGCATTCGTCGAACGAGACATCCGACGCCATGCGCACGCCGCCAACGGCTGGTCCGCAAGCCGTATTGTCGATCGTCACAATGGCGTTCAGACTTAGCGATGGCCGGTGTATGTGGATGACGCGTGCAGGACCAAATGTATCTGCTGCGTCAAATACGGTGTCCATTTGTGCCTCGAGAGAACTCGGGTTAAGCGGGATTACACTTTCCGTGCAGCGGACAATGGCGGCTTTGAGCTGGATCAACCGACTGAGAGGCTTATGGAGATACACAAGTCTGGGTGTAACAGTCGGTAGAATCATTGCCACTTGGCTCGGAGGGGCAGCTCTAATGTTCAAAATTCCGATCGGGCACAGAAGAGCCATAACAGCCGTATCGTTTCTCATTCTCCTATGGCTTGCAGCGACAGGGGATGCGGAGGTTCTTCGGGTGATGGCCTTTGCGTTGGCCTTCTGGGCCCCGTTCTCGCTTCATCTCTTCTGGAAGCTTGCAGACGCGAATGGGCTAGAGAAGCGCAACAGTGGCGCGGATAGCGACATCTAGCCTTACCAACATCATGCGCTTCATCCCGATAATGTTGTTCTTGGGTTCAACACTTGGCGGTTGTGCCGGTCCTCGGGTCCCAGATACGTACGATCCGTTGGAAAGCATAAATCGTGCGACGTTCGCGTCGTATAGGGCGTTGGATCGGACGACTTTGCGTCCCGCGGCCGTTGCCTATCGAGACTTCTCCCGCCCGGCGTTCGAGGGCACGGGACGATTTTTGCGGCAAGCAAGCTCCCTAACGCCAAGCTGGTCGTCTACGAAACAGGTGGTCACCGCACGGTTGGTCGCGAACGGTAAGTCCGGGAAGTCATCCGAGATTTCCTCGCTAACGCGCATGTGATCCCGTCATCGCTTCCTCAAAATTCAGCAGCGTCTCTGAGCGAGCGGGTAGGGCTGATAGAATGCGGCGTGGCAAGGATTGAGCCGAACAAGTCGGACATCAGGGCTATCCAGTTGTCAATCTAGTTCCATGTGCCCTTCGCCGCAACGATTTCAGAACTTCCATAGCCGCGAGCATGATGCCCGCCGGGACGATTATGAGCGGGATATGATTGGCGCCCAGCGGGGCGAACCTAAATAGTTCCGCGATGGGCGAAAAGTAGATCGCCAACAACAGCACGCCGGTGGCAACCGCAACCACACTCCATAAAAATGGATTGGGCCGAGCAAAGCTGGTCCACAGTGATTCCCAGCGAGAGCGGTTTGTGAGGATCATAGCGATATTGACCACAACCAGTCCTGCAAAGGCCGTGGCTCGAGCCTCCTCGTCAGTGGCACCCTGAGTGAGCACGATAGCGTATGCCACTAGCAGACCAGCGAGTCCAATCAGGCCCTGGATTACTCCCACAATTACGTCACGGCGATCGAACAAGGCGGCCGAGGAAGGCCGCGGGCCGCGTCGCATAATTTCCTGCTCTTCTGGCTCTGCTTCGAATGCAATCGAGCATGCGGGATCGATAATCAATTCAAGGAACACAATGTGGACCGGAAAAAACACGATCGGCCACCCCAACAGCAGTGGGATCAACGCGAGTCCTGCAATCGGTACGTGAACAGCCAGAATGTAAGAAAGTGCCTTGCGCAAGTTATCAAAAATCCGGCGGCCCATTCGAATAGCAGCGACAATCGATTCGAACGCATCGTCGAGCAGCACGATCGCAGCCGACTCGCGTGCCACATCCGCGCCGCGCCCTCCCATCGCAATCCCGATATTGGCGGCTTTCAAAGCTGGCGCGTCATTGATTCCATCGCCCGTCATTGCAACGACTTCGTTGGATGACTTCAGGACCGAGACGATACGAAGCTTCTGTTGCGGCAGTACGCGCGCGAATATGTTCGTCGTGCGCAGAATCGTCGCAAGCACATCGTCACTGAGGTCTTGGAGTTGCCGCCCGGTCACCACGTCGCCAGTAGTGTCAATGCCGGCTTCCCGGGCGATCGCGCGGGCGGTCTCAGGATAGTCCCCGGTAATCATGATGACTCTGATGCCCGCTTGCCGGCATTCGGCCACAGCTGCAGGGACAGTCGCGCGCACAGGGTCGGAAAGGCCGACGAGCCCGAGAAAGGAAAAAGCAAATCCACGCGGCGTATCGGGTAGCGGTCCTGCGTGCTCCGCCGTGGCGACACCAAGCACGCGCAGGCCTTCTGCGGCCAGCTCGCTCAGTCGCGACAGCACGACGGCACGTTCTTGATCGGTCAATGTGCACAGCGAAAGGATCGCTTCGGGCGCGCCTTTGGCCGATACGCGCACATGGTCACTCGATCCACTTGGTCGGACGAACGTGACGGCGAGCAACTCTGGCGAAAGGCCGTAGATTTGTGAGGGCGCAGGCGGCGCCGGCAGTTGATGCTCTGCTGCTGCGGTGTGGAACGCACGTTCCATCGGATCGGTGGGCGTAATTTCGCTGGCGCCCGCAGCCGCTGCAAGAACGCGAGCATGAGCATCAGTAAGCCGCGACTGCGGCCCAATACCGATGGTTTTGCCATCCGCATGGATTTTCGTGACCGCCATGCGGTTGAGGGTGAGTGTACCGGTCTTGTCCGTGCAAAGGACCGTAGCGCTACCGAGATTTTCAATCGCCGACGCCTGTCGCGTCAAAACATTGCGACGGGACATGCGCCATGCACCAATTGTCAGAAAGACCGTCAACACCACTGGAATTTCTTCGGGCATGAGCGACATTGCCATCGTTGCCCCGGCGAGGATCGCTCCTAGCCAATCCCCGGCGCGCAGCCCCTGCAGCAGTATCACCAGAACACTGACCACCGCGGCAAGAATTCCAAGGTCGCGCGCGAGTTTTCGCGTGCCGCGCCGCAGCCGCGTTTCTTCGAAATGCAATTTCGAAAGGGATACCCCGATGCGACCGATTTCCGTGTTGGCGCCGGTCGACCTTACTAGCGCCATGCCGCTGCCATGCACGATCATGCTGCCGGAGAATATAAGCGGCGTATCGTCGCCACCCGGATGTACCTGAGTTGGGCTAGCGGCCGTCGCCACTTTGCGAACGGGCACCGATTCTCCGGTCAAAAGGGATTCGTCGGCTTTGAGTTCGTGCTCGGAAAGCAGCTCCCCATCAGCTGGGACCCGATCCCCCTCGGAGACGATGATGATGTCCCCTGGGACAACATCGCGGCCGGGAATCCGGCGCGCCGCGCCATCGCGAATGACAAGCGCGCGCGGGCTTGCCAAGTCGCGCAGACTTTCAAGAACCCGCTCCGTCTTCAGATCTTGATAAACAACGATGCCGAGGTCGACAACCGTGAGGACGCCAAGAAGTAACCCCTCGTGCAGGTCTCCGATCAAGAGATAGAAAGCCGTCGTTCCAATGAGCAGCAACAGCAATGGTTCCCGCAGAGCCTCGGCCAGGACCCTCACGAAATTACGATGATCACGAACCGCAAGTTCGTTGGGCCCGTATCGACGCAACCGCTCGGAGGCTTCCGCCGTCGTTAGTCCATGCCGATCCGCTTCACCCACTTGTCACTCCCCACCTTCGGGCTGCGGTCAAGCGCAAGTATCAAAAGGTCTGAAACGACGGGGTGGTGTGCTTCGAAATGACCAAGACGCCGCTAACCCCGGATTTGGGATTTAGCACGGCAAACCACGGAATCTCCACGCCGAATCTGCAGCAGTATAGGTGTATCGCTTTTGTGATTTCGAACGGCCTCAAAGAGAGCCAAAGGCGAGCTGACGGGTTTGCGATCGACGGCGACTATGATGTCGCCTTGTTCAATGCCGGCTTCGTCTGCGGCACTACCTGGCTCGACGCCTTGAACATATATGCCACGCAGCTGGTCGACCCTCGGACCGTCGGCAGATATTGTACCGGGAGGGGATATGGCCGGAGTTTCCTCGCGAGCCAGCGCTCCGGGTGCTGTTGCTGCATTCCAAGTAAGTAAAGGAAGCACCAGACTTAAAGCAACGTTTTCTAATGCGCGCACAGCAGGGGTCCTGGATCCGACACAAGGAAACCTACAGCGGCCGTGTGCTCGTCCATTGATTGAAATCAAATATGAGGTCGATTGCGTAAGTAGCCGATTGGCCTTTTCAAAAGACTAGGATCGAAGCGACCAGAAAGTAGATCAACAAGGACAGCACGTCCTGAACGACGGTTGCTACCGGTCCGGAGCCCAACGCCGGATCGTAGCCGAGTTTTGCGAAGGACCACGGAAGCAAGAAACCGATTGTTGATGCGACGCTGCCAGCCGCCATCAGCGCCACAGCAACGGTGGCGGCGAGCGTTGCGCTTCCGAACGAAAGCCAGACAATGGGAAAAGCAACCGATCCAAGCGCCATACCTATAAGGATACCCGTGCCAATCTCGCCGAAAAGAAGTGGGCGAAGATCGGAGCTGCTCAGCGACAATCCCCGCACTGCAACAGCTTCCGTTTGCGTGCCAACCGCGTCCGCAAGGTAGACAATCGCAGGAATGAAAAAGGCGATCGCGATATTTGCCGCAAGTTGTGCCTCGAAGCGCACCATAGTCGCTGTTGCCACGGCGCTACCCGCCATTCCCACGAGTAGCCATGGAAGCCGATAGAGCGCTCTCCAAAACGGTGGTGCCGTCAACGCCGCCCTGGCCGCTTCGGATTTGCCAAGGATGCCGGCCATGTGGTGCAAATCCTCGAGATGCTCATCGCGCAGGATAGAGACCAAGGCTGAGGCAGGGAGAGCGCCGACGAAGCGGCCATCCGTATCGCACACGCCTACGACCGAAACACCGGCCCGAATCGCCTTGCTTGCAGCGGCTTCGCGGTCGGTAGCAAATGTCACGGTCTCGCAGTGGTCCTTCTTTGCCAGCTCTCCGAGCCTCACAATCGACGCAGCGCCAACAATGTCCTTAATGTCCACCACGCCTGCAAGATGACCAGTCTCCGTCACAAGAAATACATGTGCCGCGTACTCGAATCTTTGTCCGTACAGACGTTGACGAAAAGCTGCCACGGTCTCTGAGCACCGTGCCGTCGGAACCCGGGTAATGACGTATCGGGCAACGCCTTCCGAGTTCAGACGCTCGGTGTTTGATGGAAGACCCACGCTTTCCAGAGTCCTGTTCCTAAGCAATGTTGCCCCCACAGCAAAGACGACGGCGGAACCGAGAACTTTGACCCAAGTCAATGGCCGCCCAGCAGCGCTCCCTATTCTGGCTGCACGCGATTTGCACACAGGAAGAAAATAGATTCTTGCGTGATTCCGCAGTTTAGGGGGCTTCTTGCCCTTGTGAATTTGGAAGTTACAGAGGTAGAGCAACAACTTGCTCAGCAGCAGAAGGGCATTCAGCTGCTGCAGACAATGGCGCTTCCGACTCTGGAAGCGAAGAAGACCTTAGATGTTATGGTCACGGTTGCCGCGGCCATGCGAGACCGGCAGCTAATGATACAGCGCCTTTTTGATGGCGAAACCGAGCATTAAGTCCATGCGGGCGGCCCATTGCGATCAAGCAGCGTGATAGTTTGAGGCCGCGGCAGACTGCAGCCCCGGCCGTGGTGAAGGACACAACGGGTGCAAGCCAATAGCGCCGCTCAAAGTGAAATCATCGCCTTTCTTTCCGAGTCGGCCAGCTACGGCCCGCAAATTCGCACCGTCGAACGCCATGAGACGCACGGCGCCATCGTCTTCCTGGCCGGAGATCGCGCATACAAGCTGAAGCGGGCCGTGAAGTTCCCTTACATGGATTATTCGAGCGTAGAGCGAAGGCGTGAGATGTGCACGCACGAATTGGCCGTTAACAGGCGCATGGCCCCGGAACTCTACCTCGAAGTGCGCCCGATTATCAGGGATGGGGCTTCGCTGCGTTTCGGTCGCGAAGATGAACCTGCAAGGGCCATAGATTGGGTGGTCGTCATGCGACGCTTCAATCAAGAGGCGTTACTTGAGAGCATGCGCCGTTCAGGTCACCTGACCCTGCGCCTGATGCGCCTTGTCGCTGAAGCACTCGCCCGCGTTCACGGTGATGCCGAGGTAAGACGCGATTTCGGAGGTGAATCCGCCATTCGCGAAGTAATCGCAAATAGCGTAGCGCTTCTAAAGACCCGCATCGATCAACCGTTTTGCCGAAATATTGTGGAGCACTATGAGAGCGTAGCGTCGGTTAACTTGACTCGAATTACCCCGCTGCTCGAAGAGAGGCGGGTAGGGGGGCGCGTCCGCCGCTGTCATGGTGATCTTCATCTCAACAATATCTTCGTGCAGAACGGTATTCCCGTGCTGTTCGATGCGATCGAGTTCAACGATCGTTTTGCCTTTATCGATGTGCTTTACGATTTGGCGTTTCTGCTGATGGATCTCGATCGCCATAGTTTGCGCGCTCATGCGAATACGGTCTTCAACCGCTATCTGGACCTTTCGAGCGAACACGATGGGCTTGGCGCACTTCCTCTTTTTATGTCCTGCCGCGCCTCGATTCGGGCACATACAGCTGTGTCGGCAGCAGAAGCTATCGACCACGATGCCCAACGCGATCAGCTACTGAAGGATGCGGTTGTTCTCTTGGACAAGGCGGTAAGCTATTTGGGGGATCCGAAGCCTCGCCTCGTCGCAATCGGCGGCTTATCTGGGACTGGCAAGTCCACGCTCGCCTACGGTCTTGCTCCCTGCCTCGGATTGGCGCCCGGCGCTGTCGTGATTCGCAGCGATGTGATTCGCAAGCAGCTCATCGGCGTTCCGGAATCCGTTCGCCTGCCGGCAACCGCGTATACGCCCTCGGTCAGCAAGAAAGTGTACGAGCGCATTGCTGAGATTGCGTCGACAACGGTGGCCTCGGGTTTCAGTGCGATTGCAGATGCCGTCTATGGAACTGAAGAAGAGCGCGAAGAGATAGCGGCTATCGCCCGGCGTGGGAACGTACCATTTGACGGCCTGTGGCTTGAAGGACCAAAGCAGATACTGGAACAACGCATCGCGGCACGCGTCGGCGATGCATCTGACGCTACGCCCGATGTCTTGCGGGCTCAGCTCAACTTAGTCACCAAGCCGCACAGCTGGAGCGGGATCAGCACCATCGGATCGGCTGAAGAAACCTTGGCCAGGGTTCGGGCGCTGTTACGTTGCTGAAGGCGTGTCGAAAAAGCTGCGGATACCCTCGGCAAGAAGTGGGACGACGTCGATTGCATTTGTCTCGTGCTGAATCGTGTTTGTCGTGACAACCCGAGCATTTGCTGCCTTTAGACCCTCATAAGCACCAGCAGCAAAAATACCGTGCACGCCAATGCAAACGAGCGGTTTCTTCGAGTCGATGTGAGACGCGGTCTCGATCATCGTGCGTGCAGACGAGATGATGTCATCTACAAGAACCGGCGTATACCCGCGCCAATGATCGAGAGCAGGAACAGAAATCTCAACGTCGCGATCACCCTGTCTCCGCTTTTCGAGAACGAGATAAGGAGCGCGACATTTGGCTGCGACCTCCCGTATCCATTGCTCGCTCTCTGAGTCGGGTCCGATCAGAAGGGGATTTGCGACGTTCGTCGCGATCCATTGTGCGATCGATGGAGCCGCATGGAGCGTCAATGCTGGGATTGTGTAGACCGCCTCAAGCGACGTGAAGCGGTGCAGATGCGGGTCTATCGTAGCAAGCCAATCAACGGCGCTCGAGACCTGGCGCGCAAAAACAGCGGATGTCACCGCTTCGCCCGGTTTGAAGCGCTTGTCTTGCCGCAAGTAGCAAAGATAGGGCGCAACCAATCCAACGCTCGCGGCGCCGAGCTCCCGCGCGGTTGCCGCCGCGAACATCAGCATCAAAAATTTGTCATCTGGACGGTCAAGGGTGCAGACCAGGGCGATGGAACGGCCCTCGATAGGCGCATCGATGCGAACATAGCTTTCACCGTCGGGAAATCGGCGAATTTCTGCGACGGCAACTTCGGCCTGAAGTCCGTCGGCCAACCGGGCAGCCAAAGCCTCGTTTTCAGGAAGCGCAAGGAATAGGGGAGTGCCCACAGTTAGAGAACTCCGATGATATCGGTATTCGCCCGCGCATAGTTGAGGGCATACGCGAGTTCTCCGGGCGATTCAGAGTGGACGGTATAGAGCGGTTGGCGGGGTTGGATCTTGTCGCCAAGCTTGACGTGAAGTTCCAGACCGGCGGCATTATCTTCGGGAGCACCGGCCAATTTGGCGATCTTGGCGAGCTTGCGATTGTCCAGCGTGGTGACTTGCCCTCCAGTGGCTGCCGCAATTACGCGACGATATGCGGCAACGCGCGGGACGCGCATCCCACCTTGGGCCTCACAAATCCTCTGGAACTTTGTCCATGCGCGACCAGAATCGAGGGTCGCTGTTGCGAGAGCCGCACCTTCTCCCGGACCTGCCGCTCCACCCAGTTCCAGGATATGGGCTGCCAGCACAAGAGCCCGCTGCCGCAAATCTTCCGGCGCACCTTGTCTGATTTGCAGCACATCCAAAACGTTTCGGGCCTCGAGGGCTGGCCCTATACCGCGACCGATTGGTTGTGTCCCGTCCGTCAACACGGTGCGGACGACAAGTCCGAACTCCGCTCCGATTTCCGCCAAGCTATCCGCCAGCGCCTCCGCGGCCTCTCTGGTTCGAACCTTGGCCGTTGGCCCCACGGGCAAGTCAAGCACGATGTGCGTAGCGCCCGCGGCAATCTTTTTGGAGAGAATCGAGGCTACCAATTGGGCTTCAGCATCCAGATCGAGGACGTTCTCGACCCGGATGAGGATATCGTCGGTCGGGCTCAGCCGTGCTGCCCCTCCCCAGACGATGCAGCCTCCCTCGCGCTCAACGACGCGGCGCATAGTCGGAATGTCGAGGTCGATCGGGGCGAGGGTTTCCATGGTATCGGCGGTGCCTGCCGGAGATGTAATCGCACGCGACGATGTCTTCGGGATGGTGAGTCCGCAAGCCGCCACAATCGCGACTACGATCGGTGTCGTACGGTTACCAGGCAACCCTCCAACGCAGTGCTTGTCGACAATCGGTCTCTTGTTCCAAGTGATGCGGTCTCCTGCGTCGACCATCGCCTGCGTGAGCGCGCAAATCTCTTCCCGAGCAAGCGGTCGAGCGGCGCAGGCCGTCACGAAAGCGGAGAGTTGGATGTCGGAATAGCGTCCCGCCTGAATGTCGGTCACGATCTCCTTGAGAGATGCTGAGTCGAATCGCTTCCCGTAAACTTTGCCGCGAACGGCGCCCAACGATTCGAGTGGGGGAGGATGGCTAATTGTGACCATTGCGCCGTCATGAAGGGCGAGTGAGTCCCATGCCGAATCGGACATTCCGACTTCGTCCATCGCCACGATGTCGGACGTCACCTGGTACAAGTTCGCCACGACGGACTTGCCATTGTGCGACACAAGAACTCGCGCATGGGCCGAAAAGCCTTCGGATCGGCAGACATGGCAGTCCTTGCGCATGAAGATTTGCGCTTCCTGCACGCTCTGAATGCCAAGTCGCTTAGCGGCGAGCAGATTGGGTTTTCCGTTGGGAAGCGGCTCTGTAGTCGCCGTCATGCCAGGTCAGCCTCGTCTCGATAGTCTGGAACGGTACAGTCCCAATGCAGTTCTTCCTCAATCCGATGGCGCAGGGCATCCGATGCCGAAAGTTCGCCGTGCGTGATGAAGGTTCTTTTCGGCGGCGCCTTGAATTGGCGAAGCCAACTGAGAATCTCGTTAGAATCTGCATGCGCAGACAGCATTTGCAGATGCTTGATGCTCGCGCGAACGGGAAAATATTCTCCGTGTATTTTCGTCGTAGTGCTACCAGAGATCATGGCGGCCCCGCGTGTCCCGCCTGCCTGGAAACCGACAAACACGATCGTACTGTGTGGATCCGGCGCGTAGACCTTGAGGTGGTGGAGAATACGCCCGCCCGTCGCCATGCCGCTCGCCGAAATTATCACCTTCGGCGTCCCATTCCGGTCGAGCGCCTTCGACTCTTCAAGTGTCGCGGTGTACTTCGCCACCGAGAACGCTGATCTCACGTCCGCTTCACTCATCCTGTGGTACTTGTGATATCGGCTGAAAATGTCGCTGGCGTCGATCGCCATTGGACTGTCGAGATAGACCGGCAAGTCCGGAATCCGCCTGGCGCGCTTTAGTTGATGAAGGTAGACCAACAGTTCTTGCGTTCGGCCCACGGCGAATGCGGGAATGAGCACGGTGCCCCCCCTGGCTGCCGTTTGGCCGATTGTTTCCGCAAGCGCGTCTGCCGCGCTGACCGATGGGTGCGTTCTATCGCCGTAGGTCGACTCGACGATGAGATAGTCCGCAACTTCGATCGCCGCTGGACTGTGCAACAGGATGTCGTTCGGCCGTCCGATGTCCCCTGAAAACACGAGCTTGCGACCGCCACATCTGAGCTCGATCATCGCTGCGCCCAGAATGTGCCCAGCGTATCGAAACCGTGCTCTCATCCCGCTAGCTAGCGCGATCTCCTTATCGAAAGGCGCCGCCTCGAGTTGCGTCAGCGCCCGCTCAGCATCGACCTGCGTATAGAGGGGCAGTGCTGGCTTGTGCTTCGAGTAACCGTGTCGATTCGCGAAATCAGCGTCCCGCTCCTGAAGGTGTCCGCTGTCGGGCAGCAGCACACCACAGAGATCGCACGTGGCGTCGGTGCAAATCACAGGCCCGCGGTATCCCTGACGGACCAACAACGGCAAGTAACCGGAATGGTCGATGTGCGCGTGCGTGAGAAGGACGGCGTCGATAGTCTTGGGATCGACTGGGAGGGCTGCCCAGTTGCGCAGACGCAGCTGTTTGTAGCCTTGAAACAATCCGCAATCGATCAGAATACGGTGGCCATTGAAATCGACCAGGTATTTTGACCCTGTGACGGTTCCAGCGCCGCCTAGGAATGTAAGTTTCGCCCTCATCTTGTGATGTAGCAATTACTCGCCGGCCCCGGTCAACGCCTGGAGGCATTCCATGTCATCTACCACGACTTGGTTCGACGAAGGAATCGCGATGATGCGCTGGCGCTTCAGCTCGCTCAGCATGCGGCAGACGGTTTCGATGGTGAGACCGAGATAGTCTGCGATGTCCTGCCGGCTCATCGGTAATTCGAATGCGAGGCCCTCTTCGGCGTCGGACCGGTTGGCGACCTGCAAGAGGAACGATGCGATGCGTTCCTTAGCAGTCTGCCGGCCGAGCATGACGAGGTGGTCTTGCATGCCAAGCAGCCGCTGCGACAGCAGCACAAGCAGGCGGCCACGCAGGTTCGGAAGGGAGGTGCTCAGGCGTGCGACCTGGCGCTGCGGGTAGCACATGAGAACGACGGGGCCCACCGCTTCCGCCGTGAATTTGTAGTTCCCGAACTGCATGACGCCGAACATGTCGCCAGCCAAAAGAAAGTCGGCGATCTGCCGCCGTCCGTCGCTCATGTGCTTGCACAGGCGGACGGCGCCGCTAATCACCTGGTAGCAGTGCGTTGCTTCGTCACCGTCATTGAAGATCGTTTCGTTGCGAGCGAAACGGACCTTGATCCCTACTTGCTGGAGGGCGCGAAGGTCCTCATCTACGTAGGAGCTTTTGGAGACTCCCCCCGCGGCCATGCAAGGCGCCGATCGGCCAAACGGGTTCTGGTTGAGGGCGATTTCGTTGACTGGGTTGGCTGCAACTAACATCGGCACTCCCCGGGGTTGTTCTTGTTGCGAACGCGAGGAGCTTGTCTCGGATCAGTGCCGCGGAAAATTCAGGAGTTCCCCTTAAGGGACTTTACGTAGTAGGGGCTGTCTCCCAATGATCGGGACCAAAGGCAGGGCAGGGCTGACCCAGTTCTAGCGAAGCCGCAACTCGACCTGCACGGTGTCGAACCTATCCGCCGAGGCAGCGATGTGAAGGCCCAATTCCTTGCACAGGCTCAGCATGGGCACATTCTCACGAAGGACATGACCAAATATCTCAGAAAGACCCCGCGCCCGCGAGTACTCGATAAGACGTGTCATCAGTAGTCGCCCTATCCCTCGCCGATGCAGGTCGCTCCGCACAAGAATTGCGAATTCCGCTCGTTCGTTGTCCGGATCCCCGATCAGATGCACCACGCCAATCATCGCTGCCGTTGAGGCTGTCGAACCCGCCATCAAAACCAAGGCCATCTCACGGTCGTAGTCGATCTGTGTCATGCGCACGAGCTGCCGCGGCGCCAACTTGCGCAAGGGAATGAAGAACCGCAACCTCGTATCGTCAGGCGTTGACCTCGCCACCAAGTCTTCGAGTGCTGCGGCATCTTCTGGCCTGATCGGTCTCAGTACAGCACTCTCAAAGCCTGGGATGGACTCGAAGCGCTCGAGCTCCCGCGGATAGGGCAATATGGCCAGCCTGTTTGTACTCGCTCGTCCCGCGCCACAAGTGACCTTGATGCGTGCGTCCAGTGCAATGGGACCTTCCTCGTCGAGGAGAAGCGGGTTGATCTCCGCCTCCAGCACCGCATCGTGGTCGCAAACAAGCTGAGAGAAACGAACAATCGTTGTGGCGACAGCGTCCAGTGCCGCAGCCGGCCGGTCGCGATAGCCCAAGAGTTGCCGATATATTCGGGTTTGCGACATGAGCTCCTTGGCGAGCGCCGCGTTCAATGGCGGCAGAGCCACAGCCTTGTCACCGATGACTTCGACGGCTGTGCCGCCTTGGCCGAACAGCAGGAAGGGGCCTAATTGACGATCGATCGCCATCCCGATGATCAACTCGTAGGCGCGTGGCTTGCGGATCATTTCCTGGACCAGAAATCCTGCGAAGTGTGCTTTGGGCACCGACTTCTGCAAGCGCTCGACCATCGTATCAGCAGCGTTCCGAACGTCTTTGGCGCTTTCTAGATTAAGCGCTACCCCACCCACGTCCGATTTGTGAAGAACGTCCGGAGAGATGATTTTCAACGCAACGGGGACCTGAAACTCGGATGCGATTGAGGCTGCTTCGGCTGCAGTTGTTGCGAATGAGGTCCGTGGTGATGCAATGCCATAGCATTGCAAGAGACTATGTACGGCAGGCGGAGGAAGCCAAGCCGTACCTGCAGCAAGCGCAGCGTCGATGATGTGGCGCGCCTTAGCGATGTCCGGAGAAAAGCCGGTCGCGACAGAAGGCGGAGCCTCCAGAATGATCTCTTGGCCTCGGCGATACCGCACCCAGTGCATGAAGCCTGCTATCGCGTCGTCGGGTGTTTCGAACGTCGGAATCCGTGCCGCTGAGAACAGGCGGCGTGCTTCCTGGGCGCTGGCCGAACCTAGCCAGTTGGTTAGGACGCACTTCCGCCGACGAGCGACGGTATCGATTACTGCCTGTGCGGCTTCGACACCGGAGGCAACCGCAGTTGGGCAATTGATCGCGAGAATTGCATTGGTCTCGGGCGCATCAAGAAGGATGGACAGTGCGTCTCCATATCGCTTTCCAGTTGCGTCCCCGATGATGTCCACCGGATTGCTCCGTGACCACGTTGCGGGGAGCACCTTATCGAGCTTGGCAATCGTCTCCGACGACAATGCGGTAAGCTTGCCTCCCTGATCGATTAATCCATCCGTCGCGAGTACGCCGACGCCACCCCCATTGGTCAAGATCGTCAGGCCGTCACCGCTGAACTCGGGAGAAGCGTCGACTGTTTCAACAGCGTCGAAGAGCTCGTCCAGAGTCTGAACCCGAAGAATACCGGCACGGCGAAACGCAGCGTCATAGACGGCGTCAACTCCGGCGAGAGCTCCGGTATGCGATGCAGCAGCCTTCGCGGACGCTTCGTGGCGTCCCGCCTTGATCGCGACCACGGGCTTCAGTCGCGAAGCCGCGCGCGCAGCCGACATGAATTTTCGTGCCGACGTTACGGCTTCGATATAGAGAAGGATTGCCTTGGTCGCAGGATCGCCAGCGAGATAATCGAGCATGTCCCCAAAATCGACGTCCGCCATATCGCCAAGCGACACGAGATGCGAAAACCCAATGCCGCGGCCCGATGCCCAGTCAAGCACCGTGGTTACCATGGCGCCCGACTGCGCGACGAACGCAACACCACCTTTGAGAGCATTGCCCGGAGCAAATGAGGCATTCAGATTGATCGGTGTCGAAACGACGCCGACGCAATTGGGTCCTATGATGCGCATCAAATAGGGCCGGCCGGCCTCGAGCATCGTGCGCTCGAGTGTCGCGCCCTGCTCATTTCCCAACTCTCGAAATCCTGCTGTGATTACAACCGCGCCCTTCGTACCACGCGCCCCGAGCTCAGCGATCAGGCCCGGCACGGTCGCGGGTGGCGTGCAGATCACCGCCGTGTCCGGTGTGATGGGTAAGCTGGCGACGTCGGGATAGCAGCGTTGTCCAACCACCTCCTCATGCTTCGGATTGACGGGCAGGATTTGTCCGGCGAATCCGCCAGCGAGCATGTTACGCAGCGTCACGAGCCCAACCGAATTGGAGCGGTTGCTTGCACCAATCAGAGCGACGGACCGCGCGTGAAAAATAGCGTCGAGGTTGCGGATAGTCATGATAGAGCTGAGCGCCAGACTTTCGGTTGTAGCATCTTATATCTGCAGCAACGCATCCCTGAATGCGGCAATTCAAGCCGACCGGCTTGGATGTTTATCTGGATTGCTCCTTTCTTAGTGTTGATGCAGGTCAAGTACTTGCCGGCCCCGACTGTGTCATAAGGGCTTGCATGAAACAGGATGCACAACCTTGACCAAAGCAAGCGCCATTTCAGCGCCGTTCGCGGTTCCGTCTAATCTGCACGGTGGCTTGGCTCGCGTCCGCGACCACTGGCTCGGGTTGCGCCGGGGACAGGCCGACATTCCGTTCACAGACGACCTCAAATTGAGTGAATTGGAAAGCCTCGATGTTGATTTGATGGTTATGGATGTGTTCGAGCGTCCGCCGCGATTTCGCATTGCCATCGCAAGCCCTGGAATAGGGCATCGATATGGGCAGCCAGTTGAAGGTCTCTTCGCGGACGAGATCGTACCGCGGCCTCCACTCGACTATTTTGTTTCGCAGTGTAGTGCGACTGTGGAGGGGAAGGTACCAAGCTTCTATCGCCATCCTTCGTTACCTTCCTACGCCAGACTCATTCTTCCATTGTGGGGCGACGGCCATATCAACGCTCTTCTTGGAGCAGTGATCGTCCGCTGATCAAGGCATGTGGGGCGACTAAAAATTTAGTGAAAAACTGACCTGTCCACGCGGCACTAAGTACAATCCCTGAGTTTTCGGCGGCACTATTGTCCGTCACCCTGTGACCCGCTCTTCTCATGGGTGACTTGCGTGAACAAATTTCGCTCCGCGCTGACCGCGGCCTTTCTGGCCGCAGGTATTGCGTTGATGCATGACGCGATGGCGCAAATCCCGATTGCCGCGGGCGACGCACACGTCATTCCCACGCTCTCGCCCTTGCTGAAGACGATAACGCCGAGCGTCGTGAGCATTGCCATACGCAGGCGGATGACGGACGAAGAGTTCGCAATAATGAATGATCCGCTATTTCAGGATCCGCGTGCTCCTTCGTCGCCGGGCGATCGCACGATTTACGCTTCTGGTTCGGGCGTCATTATCGACGCCGAGAGAGGCTTTATCGTTACAGGCAGTCATGTAGTCGATGGCGCAGATGAGATTCTGGTAATCCTGGGCGACGGCCGGCGCCTCACTGCCACGATTACGGGCTTGGATCAGGAAACAGATATAGCCGTGGTTAAGGTCAGGGCGGCGGGACTGACCAGTCTCGTCATGGGTGACTCCGACCAGGTCGAGGTCGGCGATTTCGTGCTTGCGATTGGAAATCCGTTCGCCATTGGCCAGACTGTGACGTCGGGCATCGTGAGCGCACTTCGCCGCCGCAGTTTGGGAGATCATGGCTACGAGGACTTCATTCAGACGGACGCCGCCATTAACCTGGGAAGTTCGGGCGGTGCCCTTGTCAATCTTCGAGGCGAACTCGTCGGGATGAATGCGGCCATTTTGGGTGCTGGCGGCGGTAACGTCGGCATTGGTTTCGCTGTACCCGCAAACACAGTTCGGATCATAGCCAATCAACTGATAACGTACGGAAAGGCCAGTCATGGCGAATTGGGGTTTACCGTTGCTGGCCCGCAAGGCGACTTGTTCCAAGGGACAGATGTACCCGATCGTGCTGGGGCAGTGATCACCAAGGTCGAACCCGGGTCGTCAGCAGCACGCGCAGGCGTCAGAGCCGGGGACGTCATCGTGACGTTTAATTCACTGCCCGTAAGGGATCCGGCCGACCTGCACATTAAGACGACGTTGCTTCGTGTCGGTGATGTGGTCGAGCTGGGCATCATTCGTGATCGCCAGACGATCACCGTTCGAACAACGCTGATGTCAAAGAAAGACAAACAGAACGGCCCAGGGCGGGCCGCTGTTGGCCGTCCCAGCTAGAATGGATACGTGCGCGTTGTCGTCTGTGAAATGCGTCTCATGCTGCCCGTTTTGAAGCTGAGGTCGGACGTATCCTGGTTATTGCCACCTGCGGACTGATAAAGGGTCGCTCGTCCCACGCGCAGATGTCCCTTGCCAAGTCGCGGCCCATCGCTGCAACGAGGGGGGCGCCTGGCAGCCCTGCCCACTGGCCGACCATGTAGAAATTCTGCAGGCCGGGCAGCGTTTGGCTTACTCGGCGGCCGGCAAAAAGCCCAAGAACCATACGGCTGAGGGAAAAGCGGAAGCCACGGCCATTGCCGGTATAGGCGGTCGTTGTCGCTGGCGTTGCTACATCCACCACCTCAATCTGGCGGTCGAGTCCCTCGAACCGCTTGGCAAGCTGACGGATCACTTCCTGTGCGACGCGCGCCTTTTGGGCCTTGTATTGCTCTGGATTGCGATACAGCTCCATCCAACGCGAATAGCTGGTCGGCAAGAGGACCTTTACGACGCATTTGCCACGCGGGGCCATGCTGTGGTCGTAACCGAAGATCTGGACATACAGTCGGTGTCTCAACTCACCGTCAATCTCCGCCGGTTGGTCGAGCAACATCACCATTGCGTGCGGCTCGTCTTCGAATGTGCGCGCCACGCCGAGACTAACGTGCAGTCCCATTTCCACGCGGTCTTCTGGATGAGCGTAGTACCGACGAATGGCCGGGCTGGTATAGCGTCCGGCCAGCATGTCGAAGATGGTGGCGGGACCATAAGCGTTGGAGATGATGATGTCCGCGCGTTGTTCCGATCCGTCCGAAAGCACAACGCCCACGGCACGGTCATTCTCGACCAGGATAGATTGGACCTTGGCGTGATATTGGATTTCGCCACCGAGCAAGAGGAAGCGTCGTTCGATCGCCCGGGCCAGGGCCGCGGAGCCGCCAATCGGCCAGCCAAGATCCTTGTTGTTAAGTCCCGCGAGAAACGACAACAGCATCAGCATCGATTGTTTCGGCCAGTCGTACATAAGCGTCGGAAAAGCCTGCCGCAGAAACGGATCTTTGAAACGCAGGGCAAATTTCTCGAGCGTCATGGCGCCGTACTTGGCAAACAACGGGATCGCGTTTGCCAAGGCCTTCACCCGTTCCCATGGTGTCGCGACCGCCAAACCGAGGATATCAAATCGAGAGGACTTGCGAACGCCATCGATCAACTCTGCGATCGTTGAGGCATCAGCCGGCGAGAGCCGCATAAGGACCCTCTCAAGTTTTTCTGGGTCTGCGTGCACCTTGAGCGGCTCACCGGTGGATCGATCG